>Ga0209491_10004977_pt1 | contig 19916 bp, 21 predicted proteins | sample BON02_FD_187213 | JGI IMG/M metagenome (GOLD analysis project Ga0209491, IMG submission 187213) | Freshwater microbial communities from Lake Bonney liftoff mats and glacier meltwater in Antarctica - BON-02 (SPAdes) (version 2) | ecosystem: Environmental > Aquatic > Freshwater > Ice > Glacier... | reverse complement strand
TGAGCCATGGAAGTGCTAAAAGATTAACTAACGCTGTTTAAAGCAATCCACATTACTCCAAAAGTAGAGATCAACACCCTAAATCAGGAAAATATTCTACTAAAATTGCTTTTCGAGTAGGGTCTAGCTATGCTCACCTATCGAACTATAAAGCAATACGGATTCTCTCTAGTAGAGATGATCATTAGTACTGCAGTGATGTCACTGGTCATCACCGGTGGCTTAGTGGCATTAGGGCAAGCCACTCTCTTATCGGAAAAAAGCAGCGAGCAAGTATATGCCGATTTCATACTTCGGCAAGAAGTCGAATCCCTGCGAAGCATGGCTTGGACTGAGGTTGATAGCTTGCACAACACAATCCAAATCTACGAAAATGCTAACTCCAACAAGGCCTACCCCACTCTTCAAAATTACTCTAAGGACGACCTGAATTCGATGGGGTTCGACGCTGCGGTGACTGCCCGCGAATTGCAGTCCAGCGGAGAAATCGGACGCAGCATTTTCAAAATCAACCTGACTTGGAAGGATAAGTCTGGCAAAGAACACGAAGAGGCTCGCGTCCTCACCATCACGGAAGGAGGCTTTAGTGCAGATACATAAAAAACTTAGTAAGCGAGGCATGACACTGCCTGAGCTAATGATCTCGGCGACCATTTTTTCACTGGTTGTAGTCGGTTCCACGGCCTCCGCGCTCTTGTTGGCAAAAATCGCGGCCGACCACGAGAATCGAGCAGACTTCAGTTCGGATATCCGATCTGGCATGGAGCAAATGGCATTTGATGTTCGCAATGCCGACAGTATCGTCTCCCGGACAAACCGGCGCTTCATCTTGGGCAATACTAGCGAGGGTAATATCACCTATCAATACGACGCCACAAATAAAAAGGTGATTCGAAGACAGAGCGGTATTACGCTGGATATTTTCTCCCATGTTAAGACTTTTGACGTTCTCAAGGATGCGGCCGATGCCCCTAGCGGCATGACCTTCGACAGCGACGAAATCGCGGTCGAAAAACTCGAATTCGAGTCAGACAACGGAACCGGCAATCCGACTAATGTCCTCATGCAACAATTCGCAATCAAAGCAAGGAACACCTGATGCGAAATAACTTTCACACAGCCACAACCAAGCAGCCAAAGAGCTCACGCGCTGGCTCGGCACTCATTATTGCCGTCATCTTCAGCACGATCATTATGTTCGGCCTTGCCGGACTCTTGCCGATGCTCGTGACAGATTGGAAGATGAGCGCGCAAACCAGTACGCAAGAGGCGGCCTTCACTTTAGCTGAGTCCGGCATTGATGAAGCCATCTGGGCAGTGCTGGAATATGCAGACGATGAGGATGCATGGACTGACAACGGTTGGACGGATGGCGGTAGCTACTGGCACCGAGAGTGGACGTTGGCCTCTATTTCGAGCGCTCTCGGTGAAGACTTCTCCCTCGATGAAGGACGCGAAGGAACCTACCGCGTACTCGTTCAAAAAGTAGATTCTACTGTGATCAACTTTGTCAGCCAAGGCGTGGTCTCTGGAGGCAAGAACGTCCGCAGCGGGGAAATCACACGAATTATCGAGACGCAGTTCCGACGCCCCAACCCACTGGGCTACGGTCTAATCGCGCGCGACGGAATAAACTTCAACGGTCGACCAACCTTTGACAGTTACCACTCAGGCGAAGGAAGTAATCCCGGATCCGGATCCGGCCCCAAAACGAATACTACGGTCGGATCCGTTTCAATGGATCTCTCAAAACTAGACCTAGGCAACTCATATATCTACGGAAATATAGCCACAGGCTCGGCAGATGACGGCTCCGATCCAATTGGCGGTGCAACCGTCAGCGGAGACATCACTTGGGGGTTTGATATGGACTTCCCTCCTGTCACCACGCCAAGTACAGCTGGCTGGAAAACCTCAATCTGAACCCAAGGCAATCATGAAAACGATCTTTCAACCAACAGATGCGGTAAGCTTCTTTAGAAATACCACTCGCTTGATATTTATCACCACGCTGAGCGCATTCCTACCTTTTTTACCTAACGATCTCGACGCAAAGAACGATAAGACCCCTCCAGGTCAGGATAAAAAAGATCCACCGCCAGACCCAACGCCAGATCCTGGCACCGACTCCAATTCCAATTCCAATTCCGGCAATCAGATTGGCGACTCGACTGGCAGCAGCACTGCCAAATACCACCTCAGCTCTTGGAATGTAAGTGGCGACTACACCATCGTCGGCCCCACGATTATGGTTATCGATGGCGACCTCGACATAGGAAATAACACGATTGACATCGCCACGACTGGCAGCCTTGAACTCTACGTCGGCGGCAATATTAAAGTGAATGGCAAAGGGGGCATCAACAATCTAGGCGTGCCCGCGCAGCTACTGGTCTTCGGCACCCACCCAGAAGTCGAAGATGGAAGCTCTCCCGCCTACAGCTGGACCTTGAGTGGCAATGGCGCACTGACAGGCGTTGTCTACGCACCCAATGCGGAATACAGGACCAACGGCGGCGGCAACGGCGGCTTTACCTCCGGTTCCATCGTCGCACTGGACATTCGTTTTAACGGCAGCCCTGGCCCCTTCCACTTCGACGAGGCGCTAGCCGACCTAGTCCTCCCCTTTGGCGGCTATTCGTTGAGCAGCTATGAACTCCTCAAAAACGGTAGCTACGGAACATCCACGTCCGCCTCTGAGGTTTTTGGCAATAAAAATTACGATGAGATCTTTAAAGAGCTCTACCCCTAGACATTTGTAGATTATGGTTTGCCCCAAGAGACGCATCCGTCGAAGCTGCGAGTTATGGCGAATCAGAAACTTCTATCTTGGAACGTAAACGGCCTGCGGGCCGTCTTAAAAAAGGGCTTTCTCGACTTCTTGCAGCAAGAGCAACCTGATGTGCTCTGTTTGCAGGAAACCAAAATTTCGGACGATCTGGTCAGTGGTTTCGAGTTTAAGAACTACCCACACGTCTATTGGAACTGTGCAGCGAAAAAAGGTTACTCTAGCACCGCCATCCTGAGTAAAACGGAGCCCCTTTCCGTCCAATACGGCCTCGGCATCGAGCAGCACGATAACGAAGGCCGCGTGATCACGGCAGAATTTAACGACTACTTTCTCGTCACCGTTTACACCCCCAACTCTCAGAACCACGACGAAAACAAACGCCCACGACGGCTCGACTATCGCACGACGGAGTGGGATGTCGATTTTCTCGCCTTCGTAAAGAAGCTGGAGAAAACCAAACCTGTCATCTTTTGCGGCGATCTTAATGTCGCCCACACAAAGATCGATCTGGCCAACCCGAAAACCAACCGCAAGAACGCTGGCTTTACCGATGAGGAACGCGCCCGCTTCGACGCCATTCTGGAGGCGGGCTTTATCGATAGCTTCCGTCATCTCTACCCTGACGCTACGGAGCGCTACAGTTGGTGGTCCTATCGTGCTGCAGCTCGGCAGCGCAACATTGGGTGGCGCATTGATTACTTCTGCGTCTCCGAATCGCTGCGCGATCGCATCGCAGAAGTCGACATCCTAGATCAAGTCATGGGCTCCGATCATTGCCCGGTTCTGCTGGAACTGAAGCTGTAATGAAAAATGGTAGCGCGCGTGCCTCTGGCACCGCACGAATAGACTAAAGCTTACAAACCATCTTGCGCTGCGAGACGCAGCTGCGCTAGAGTGCAATTATTTTTACGAAATAATTGTAGATTACCCCGTAGTAAAAATCGACGCAGCTGAGCAACCCAACCACTAAATGTTTACCCATAAACCAGCAGACAGCATTCGCGCGCTAGGCGAAGTCGAACTGATCCGCAAGCTACGTGATTGGCTCGGTGCGGCCGCGCCCAAGAGCCCCGAGGGCATGGGCGACGATTGCGCGGTGGTCGATCTACCGAAAGACCGCCAACAGATCCTGACTACCGACAGCTTAACTTTCGGCCAACACTTCGATGACCGCATCTGCGCACGCGACGCGGGTGCCAAACTGGTGAAGCGTAACCTGAGCGACATCGCCGCGATGGGCGGACGCCCTGGTCAGGCGCTGCTCACGCTACTCTGCGGGGGCGACCTAGAGATCGAATGGCTCGAAGACTTTATTCAGGGCGTGCGAGAGACCTGTTTAAAATACAATTTGCCAATCGTCGGCGGCGACATCAGCGCACTACCCGACGGGCAGTTTTCTTCGGTCTTAAGCCTGACCGGCTATTTGGAATACGCGCCCCTCCTCCGCAGCGGGGCTGAAGCTGGCGATATCCTCTACGTAACTGGCACGCTCGGCGGCAGCATGATTCATAAGCATTACAGCTTTGAGCCGCGCCTGGCCGAGGGACAGTGGCTGGCGCAGGCCGATGTATGCAGCTCAATGATCGATGTGACCGATGGCCTAGCCAAAGATCTCCGCGAACTTATCCCCACAGCTTGTGCTGCCTATCTGGAGCTAGACAAATTTCCCCTTTCACCAGAGGCCCATCAAACAGCCGCCGAGAGCGGCTGCTCCGCGCTCGAACATGCCTTCTGCGACGGCGAAGACTACGAACTACTCTTCACAGTAAAGAGCGACACAGATCTCGGAGCGTTTGAAAGGCGATGGAATCAGCAGTTTCCAAACACTAGACTCACTCGGATTGGAACACTCGATAAGAGCGAAGGCGAGGCTCCCTATCTCAACGCCGCAACCAAAGAAGCCTTGCCATGGGTCAAAGGTTTTGAGCATTTGACGAGCAATGACTGACATTCTAGAAAAGCTACGCGGCGGCATTAGCTCGCAGAGCGCAGTCGAAACCGAAGCGCTCGCCGCCGCATTGGCAGAGTTACTGCCACACGACGCAGTGCTCGCCCTCCATGGCGATCTAGGCGCAGGCAAAACGACCTTTGTTCGCGGCCTAGCGCGCGCATGGAGCATCCAGGAAGCGGTGACCAGCCCTACCTATAATATTTATACGATTTACCGTGGCACCCGCCAGCTCATCCACTTGGACGCCTATCGCCTCGAATCCGGAGCCGATCTAGATGCGCTGATGATCGAAGACTTCCTCCAATCACCCTGGTGCTTCGCAGTGGAATGGCCCGAACGTATCCCCGATGCCTTGCCGGAAGACACTTGGCACCTCTATCTCACGATCAACGAGGACCAGAGCCATCAGATCAGGTTGGAGTCCCAGCTTCTTGATCGGGCATAACCATGGAAGGCCCTAAGGCGGCCACGTCAGAATAGGGCAAAAAAACCGTAGTCAGTCCTTTCCTTACACTAATACATTTTTTTTTAGACCCGTCCCTTATTTTGAGCTTGCATCTTTTTTTGTAAATAGAAATGTGACTACTATGCGCACGAGACGATTCAAAGCTGAAGGAATAGGAATTTACCACTGCATGTCGCGGACTGTAAATGGGGAGGCGTTATTTGAGAACCGAGAAAAGGAAGTTCTTCGCAAAATGATTCGACAAATTGCAGAATTTTCTGGGGTGGAAGTTTTGACCTTTTGCTTGATGGACAACCACTTCCATCTACTTATACGGGTGCCTCCCGCTGATTCTATCTCCGATCAGGAATTGATCCGACGCTACCGTGTGCTCTATCCGAAACCAACCCCATACCAAACTGCCTCGATTGCGGTTATGGCTCGGGAGTTGGAAAGAAATACTGCCGACGCCTATGCGATTCGCGAAAAACTTCTGACGAGGATGGGCGATGTTTCGGCTTTTATGAAAACGCTGAAACAACGCTTTTCCACTTGGTTCAATAAATCTCACGACCGCTATGGCCCCCTCTGGTCAGACCGATTCAAGAGCGTTCTCGTCGAGGGTAAGGGCAATGTTCTTCAAACGATGTCCGCCTATATTGACCTAAACCCGGTGCGGGCCGGCATTGTCGTAGATCCGAAGAATTACCGCTTTTGCGGCTATGCGGAGGCGGTCGCTGGTCATAAAGATGCCGTGCTTGGAGTGAAGTTAGTTACTTCGGGACTTTATGAAATCTCCAAGGCGAAGGCTCTGCAATCTTACCGTCTTATGCTTTTTGGAAAGGGTAGTGCGCCTGCTGCGGGTGCTTCGCAAATTGATCGTGCACAGGCTGTGCGGGTTCTGGAAAAAGAACAAGGTCACTTACCTACCGCGACTTTGCTACGCTGCCGTATACGTTACTTCTCTGAAGGGGCTGTGCTGGGTTCGCACGATTTTGTGGCTTCGTATATGGATGCATGGAAGCACTCAACGGGCCGTAAACACAGTATAAAACCTTGTCGTGTTCAGACGGAAGACTCCGAACCTCTGGTCGTCCTAAAAAATGTGAGAGGCCAAGCCTATTCTTAACGAGGACTTTATCATTAGCCTTTCAGCGCTCGACGCGCTTTAGCAAAAACTGGCGTGGCCTCCCTCGTTGATTGCTCGGGGCCGAAGCGTAACGCGTTTAGTTCCACAACGACTTCCGGTGCGATTCCTTTGGCTTTGAATCGCTTCAAATAGCGACTCGCTTGGCGCCGAACGGGATCGAGCGCCTTGGGACGGCGCAAGAGCCGATAGAGCAGCCCAAGGCATTGGTAGCGCATACGCCAGAAAAAGTAGGCACAGCCAGCGAGCGCAAAAAGTAAGGCCAGTGGGCGCAGGTCTCTCACATTGAGCGGGCTCGCCACCCAAGACTTAATCGCAATGCCCCAGCCGCTGAGTTTCTCCTTAAAACTCGCATAGTATTCCAGCAGCACATCCTTCAAGGTCATCGCCAACTCGACTTGATCTTTTTGCTCGAAATTCACGATGCGACGATACCATTGGATGCGCAGGCTATCGACCCAAGCGGACCATCCGGTGTCAAAGGTCATACTGCCCTGCACCAGCACTTCGGGGTCACTTGAGCCACGCCCCGGCGTGGGATCGATCCGTAGCCAGGTCTGATCTTCGGCATCAAAAATCTCGACCCACGCGTGCGCATCACGATTCCGCACCACTAAATAGTCTTCTAGGGTATTCCAAGTGCCACCAGCATAGCCCACCACCATGCGCGCGGGATAGCCGGCCTCTCGGGCTAGCATGATAAAAGCACCGGCAAACAGCTCGCAGTGCCCCTGCGTGCCATGATCCAACCAAGCGACGATGGGATCCTCCGCGCCTCGTGGCTCACCATTCGGCTGCAAGGAATAGCCGAAGTGCTGCCACAGGTAATCCGTCGCTGCTCGACTGTAATCGACCGCACTCATGGCAACTTCGCCGAGAATGCCGCGATTGATCTCGCGCAGCACTTGCTTCGACTCTTCAGATAAACTTAGCTCAAGTGTGGTCAAAGGATAGGTCAAAGTCTCGCTACTTTCGACTTCCAATGGCAACGATTCCAGGATCGCCCGCTCTTGATTCCCCACGGGGAAACGGAGGTTAAATTTCAGGTCTTCGACTTGATAGGAAAATACTTTCTGTCCGACTGAATCGAGACCTAACACGTGAATATCGGGGATCGTTTCAACATTTTTATATTGTTCGAAACGCAACGCCGCATAATCGCCCGGCAGCGGTAAGTAACGACTAATGCCGCCTTCCATGTAGAATGTCCATAGCGCACCACTCCGCTCTGACATCGGGAGCGCGGGTGAACGCACTTCCCTCACTTTATCGAAGATACGAAACGGGCGCACTCGCAGACTTTGCGAGACACGGAAGCGCCCCTGGTCGTATTTATCAAGAACCAACATGCGCCAATAAGGCACGGCGCTGATCGCTTCTAAAGACGGCACGTCGATGCGAAGCGCCTCACTGTTGTCTTCTTGAATTTCGCTTACATCGCCGAGCGCAACATCTTCACTGAAACCGGAGCGCGCCTTGGTGTTGATCTCCAGAAATGGAATCGACTGATTAAAATCAAAACGCGGTGTCAAAATAAAGAGTAAGCTGGATACGGCCACCACCATCGCAAACATGACTGTGCACAGTGCAATAATCCGAATATCGACCACCCGCCACACCCGGCGAATGAATCGCGGCCATGCGAATGCCTCCCAATTTATAATGTGAGGCGCTGCATCCTTCCCTATATCTAGCAGGCAAATCACGAAAAGCAGGGCCATTGCTAAGGGTGCGAACAGGAGAATCTGAAATGCGAATAAGAGCGAGACGGTCAACACCCCCGAAATGACCACACAGAAGAGACAGAGCAAAATGACTTGCATATCTTCGCGCTGGTTACGCGGTACCAGCATCCGATAAATAATAAGCAAGACCACCATCCGCACTAGGGGCGGAATAAAATCTGGAATATGAAGAATGAAATCAGCCCCGATTATAAAAAGCATAACTGGCCCTGCCCATCGCCAAGCAACGGCTGGAATACGCGCCACCCAACGCGGCATGAGAAAGGCCACCGCAGCCACCATACCGCCCAGAAACAAGATCGGCGCACTCCCGATATCCAACGACGCGAGCGACCAAAAGGAGAGCATCGCAAGCAGCGCTCCCATCAATTGCTTCAGCTCGTGTAACTCCTCCGTGCTAAGCCTGGCCTGCTTGTGCGCCATTGACATGGATCGTAATGTCGCTCTCCCCGCACGGTCTAAAGGTGATTAAATTCCGGCGTTCGACTTCAGGGCGTTTTTGCTGTGATGTATGACCAGACGGCTCCAGCTGTGCGAGTTGATCAAAAAATTCATGCAGCTCTCGTAAGCCGCGCACCATAATCAAGTCCTCTTGGCTGACGCGCACGGTTTCCAGTCGCCCAGCATGAAAAAGATCCTCCGCCAGCGCACAGGTAACGGAGCATAAGGTCTCAACCTGCGCGGCATTCCATTCTAGGCCTTCAAGATCGAGCCGCAAGTGAAACCCGACCTCTCCTTCTTGTGCCAGCTGGCGGATCATCAACTTATTCATCCGCGCAGTCGCTTTCCAATGAATCAGGCGGGGCGGATCTCCACGTTCATAGTTGCGCAAATTGAGTAGGTCGCTGCCCGCGCCGGCCTTGCGCTTGGAAGCCCCGGCCTGAAAACGCCGCCCATCAGCAAGCGGACTAAAGCTGTAATCGACGCGCGCCGGCCATACGCAAACAGTCTCCTCCACTAGATGGCCCATGCCTTTGAGCAAAAAACCAAAGGGGAATTTAGACTCCACTCCGTGCATACGGACATTAAATCGACCACGCTGCTTCGGAACAAAGGTCCACTCCAGCGTGGCCGACTCGCCCGCCGAAACCGCATTTTTCAAATAGAGCCGTTGCCCTAATGGGCCTGCCGTGCTACTGATCTGGAAGACGAGGCTCATGGAAGGGAAGATGCGTTTGTCGTTTAGCAGGGCCACTTCTGCCACCCCCACCTCGCCGACTTGCAAGTGCTCGGGCGATTTGAGTGTCCAGCTCAAATTCCGAAAATTAATCAGTGAAAGAAATCCGCTCAACACGAGACTACTGAGCAGCAGTGAGAGCGTCATAAAGAGGATATTACTCGATGTATTATAGGCGGCGGAGCCGATCCCCATCGAGACGACAATGAGCATCCAACCAGTCAGCGTAAGCTTGGTCTTCTGCAGTTGCTGGGGCAGAATCTGCCTTAGAAACAGCGGGATCAGCCGCCGCTCACGTTGGCGGCCTTCCATGAAAAAGTCAGGATCCGTCCAGTCGTGCCAGCGGCGCATTTCTATCTGCGAATTAGACATTACGTATTAAACTGGCGCGGCCACGCGCTCTTCGATCTGCGAGAGCAAGCCTTCGATGGAGCGACGCTCTTCCATCGGGTCGGACATCGACTTGCGCAAGGCTAGGCGATGCGAGAAGACGGGGTGCAACATACTTTGCACATCCTCCGGCAGCACAAAGGCGCGGCCTTGCGCCAGCGCGCTAGCTTGCGCGGCGGCCTTGAGCGAAAGCGTGCCACGGGGGCTCACGCCAGTGCGAAAGGCAGGCTCCTCACGGGTCGCCGCAACGAGCCTCACGATATACTCGGCGACCGTATCTTCGATAAAGACCTCGCGAGTGTAGCTCTGCAACTCGACCACATCTTTACGCGTGACGACAGGGGTCGCCTGCAAGTGGTCGTAGTGCAAATGCCCCCCCTTCAGGATCTCGAGCTCGTATTTAAAGTCCGGGTATCCCATCTCCATCCGCATAAGGAAGCGATCCATCTGGCTCTCGGGCAAGGGAAAGGTGCCCTCATAGTCGACCGGATTTTGTGTGGCGATGACCATAAAGGGGGGCGGCACAGTGTAAGTCTGCCCATCGACCGAGAGTTTGCCGCGCCCCATCACCTCGAGCAGACTGGACTGCGTCTTAGGGGTGGTGCGATTGATTTCGTCGGCCAGCACGATGTTGGCAAAGATCGGGCCTCGCTTAAACTGAAACTCCTTCGACTTCTCATCGTAGATCGAAACACCGATGATGTCTGAAGGCAACATATCGCTGGTAAACTGAATACGCGAAAACGAGCAATCAATGGAGCGCGCGAGACAGTAGGCCAGCGTGGTCTTTCCCAGACCAGGCAAATCTTCGATCAGCAGATGCCCGCCCGCAAGGAGACAGATGATCGTTCGATCGACGGCTTCAGTTTTACCGCGAATGGTGCGTTCGATATTCGTCCGCAGGCGATCCACCATCTCAAGGGCGCGCGGTGCGGGAATTACAGAGGTATCAGTCATCATTTGGTAAATTAGGAGGCTTTTATCCAGATGGCAATAAGTAGAGAACTTTTTGAATTGAATGCGTTCCCTTTTACGAACGCTTCACACAGCAAAATACCCGCTAAAAACGCTCGACAGCGACGAGCGCTCAAAACTTAATTCAATTTGAGCCCCATCCACAAACCACACGCATGAAGACCGTTTATATAATCGAAGACGAGGAGATCCTGCGGGATTTACTTTCCACATTTTTCGCCACTACTTTCCCTGACCTGGAACTGCTAGGCATGACCGGTGATGGCGGCGAAGGCGTCGAGAAATGCCTCGAACTGGCACCTGATCTGGTGATCGTCGATATTCAGCTGCCAGAAGTGAACGGCCTCGAGATCTTACACTTGCTCAAGCGCAAGTTTCCTAAAATCAAAATCCTCATTTTTACAGGTAAGACCTCCTACCAAACGGTGAAGATCGCGGTGCATGGCAATGCCGATGGGTTCATTAATAAAATCTCCGGGCTCGAAGAGCTAGAGAAAGCGATCCATGCTGTGGCTAAGGATGAGCAATTTTTCAGCCCCGAGATCTACGACGAGGTCGTCCGTATCCGCGCGGAAGAGCCTAAGCGCTCGCGCCCGCCCTTCGCTTAAAAAGCTCCCTCACGAAATGAAACAATCTAGACTCCTCACATCCACTCATCGAAATAGCGGCTTCAGCTTGCTCGAAATCCTAATCGCGATCGCACTGGTTGCTTTGCTCGCGAGCGTAGCTCTGAATCAGTTGACTGGCATCTTCGGCGACAATCAGGAAGAGGCCGCAAGGCTTTTCGTGACGAGCAACTCCGAACTGGCGATGACTCGCTACCGACTGGACGTAGGCAATTTCCCCACCACCGAACAAGGCTTGGACGCCCTGCTCAAAGCCCCAGCCGGCAAAGAGCAACGCTGGAAAGGCCCCTATTTCAAGGAAGCGGCCATTGACCCTTGGGGGCAGCCTTACCAATACCGCTACCCTGGCACTCGCAACATCAGCGGCAGCCGCAGTTTTGATATCTGGTCACTCGGTGCAGACGGTGTAGAGAGCGGGGATGATATTGGAAACTGGACGAGCCAGTAACCGAGTCGCCCGCAGCCAATGCTCTCGTAGCCAAAGCTCGCAAGCGGGCTTTACTCTGCTCGAGATCATTCTGGTTTTTGCCCTGATTGCGCTATCGGCCAGCGTGATCATTGCGAACTTCACCACCTTCCTCAATTTTGACGATCAAGTCGCCCCAGAGGACACCTTGCGTGCTGCCATCCGCTCCGCACGTTTTCAAGCGGCCAGTGAACGTATCCCCGCCACATTGAGTTTCGACAAGGAAACTGGCGCGCTCGTGGTCAGCGGAGGCGAGAGTTTCCCACTCCAAGCCAACTTTAAAGACGGGACGGACGAAATCCGCTTTTACCTGGTGCCGCCCGCCGAGGGCATGGGGCGCTTCCCTGATGCAGAAAGCAGCCAACTCGAAGCCAAGGAAGTCAGCTTCGCCCCCGATCGCAGCTCGACCCCCTTCGTGGTGGAAATCGATACCGGTGAAGGCACACCGCAGCGACTGGTCTTCGACCCCTTTTCCAGCCTAGTGAGGAGCCCGAAATGAAGGTAAATCTCACTCCTCACTCTTCATTCGTCACTCACCACTGCAGCCGCAAGGCTGCCGCCGCCTTCAGTCTAGCCGAAGTGCTCATCGCCGTCGCCATCTTCGCGATGGCATCGACCGTCTTGATGTCGGCCTTCGTCAACGCCCTACTGGCAGGTGAACGAAGTGCTAGTTACGACCGACTCAACGCCGACATCCGTGCGGTGCGCATGCAGCTACTACTGGAACCCAACCTCGAAGATGCCGAGGACGGCGGCGAATACGAAACCGTCCACAGCGGCGAAGCCTCTTGGGAAGCGCAGATCGTGCCGACCAATGTCGTCGACCTCTTTCAAGTGCAGCTCAGCATCCGCTTCAGCGAGCCGCCTGAAGGCCTGCCTGGAGACTATAGCGAGACGCTCTACCTGCTACGCCCCACCTGGTCGGAAAGCGACGAGCGCTCCGACCTGCTGGAAGACAAACGCCAAGCACTCGAAGACAGCCGAGGAGGTTTTAATTTCTGATGAAGAGTCACCACTCCCCACTCTCCACTCGCGGCGCAGCCGCGCCCGCCTTCACCCTATTGGAAGTCATTCTCGCAGTGACGATCGCGGGGGCGCTCCTCGCGGCGGCGGCTACTTTGATCGTCTCGGTGGCCGACGTCTGGATGACGCGGCAAGATCGGCACTTTTTCGAAGATCATGTCGATGGCGTAACCGAATTCATCCAAGCCAGCTTTACCATGGCCGGAACGGAGATCGCACTCGGCGACGCAACGGACGATTCAAGCAACACCCCCGCGACATCCGGTGGCGAAGCAAACGGCGGCGAGGCAGGCGAGACCGTCAATATCACCGCAGAAATTTCCACCCCCGACATTTCGGGCGGTTCGGGCAGAACGACGAATACGGACAGCACCGGAAGCACAGCAGGCAGCGGCCTCGTCCGCGTCTCCGAAGACCCCATCGGCTGGTCAAAGCCACCGGGCTTTGCCGATTATCAAGACCCGCTGCTCCACTTCGGGCTCAAGGATACGCCGCCGCTGCTCATCCAAACCGATAACGCGCCCATCGTAGGGGTCCAAGCTTTTCTCCTCTTCGAACAGGACGAAGGTCTCAGCCTACTCTGGTACTCCCCGCTACAAGAAGACTCCAAAGACATCAACGATCTGCGCCGCACGCCGATCAGCGACCTCGTGACGAAAGTCGAATACATCTACTGGGACGAAAGCTTTGAAAAATGGGAAACCGAGACCGAGCCAAAAGAGGACGAAGGCGATGAACAATTTATCCTCCCCCGCTTCTTAAAACTGACTTTCGAATACGAAGGTGAAACCAAAGAGCGCACCCTCACGATCCCCGTCCCGTCGAGGAGCGTATTGATATTCTAAACATGCATTTAACAAAGCACCTTCCTACTTTCCTACTTCCCAACTCGAGGCGCCGCGACGGCTCCGTCCTCGTCGCCGTCCTCGCCATCGTGCTGCTGCTCTCTTTCATCATCACACGCTTCGTCGATGAGGCGATTGACGACCTGGAATATCGCGCCATTTTTAACGAACCGTCCGATGTGCGCTCGTTTGGTTATAGTATGCTGGAGGTCGCGCTGGCCACCATCCACGAAGTCGCATTGATCGACGACGGCAAGCTCTACGCACCCGAGCAGGGCTGGGCGGACCCCATCAACTACGCGGGCATATCCATCCCAAATGGATGGGAGGTCACCATCCAGATCACCGACGAGGGCGGCAAGCTACCCATTAACACAATGAGCGAGGAGCTGCTCAATCGTATGCTGGAAGAGAGCTTCGAGTTAGACTTCGGCACCGCTCGCGAACTCAGCAGTATGCTGCTCGATTGGATCGATGCGAACGACAGCCGTCGCCTCAACGGCGCAGAGTCGGACGACTATCTGAGCCGGAACCCACCCTACCGCGCAGCCAATGGCCCGCTGCAAAGCCTAGAAGAGTTACGACTCTTGGAGGTTTGGGAAGATGAGTTTTTCGACGAAAACGGCCTGCCGAACGAACTTTTTGCTAAACTCGACAGCATGGTCTCGGTGATCAATTCGGGCGTGGCGAATATTAACAGCAGCCCACAGGACGTGCTCGACTTGCTGGCTCTGCAAGACGGCTACGATGGAGACAATGTCTTCGACGGGCTGGATGATTTACCCTACCTCCAGCAAGTTCCCGAGTCTGCCAACAGCGGCAGCAGCGGCGTCGAAGTCAGTCTGCTGCGCGTCACCGTCAGCCTCTGGCGCGGCAATGTGCCGTTTACCGTCAGCGCGCTAGTCGAGCCCAATTTCGATACCGAAGAAGGCACCAGCGGTAGTGCCCCTGGCAGCGATTCATCGGATGCCCCCAAGACAGGTGCCACCAGTGAACAAGACGCTATGGGCTATCCTTTCAAGATCCTGCAAGTTTCCGAATATACCCAAGGGCGACCGACTAGCCCGCCCGCTCGCTATTCGGCACTAGACATCGGAGAAGAAAGCGATTCATTCTGACCCCCGTGAGACAACCCTTGTGAGCGATCCAACCAACATAGCACCTGAAAACGAAAGCACTCCGCTGCCGGAGGTACTCGTGCTGCCTGCCGAATACTTCTTTGTGGAGTCGGTTGAAGTGCCGCCTGCGCTCGCTTCTAATGAATTAGCCGACTTTGCCGAACTCAGCATGGAGGCCATCGCCCCCTTCCCGCTGGAACAACTGCGCTGGGGCTTTATAACTGCTCCGAATGGGCAAAGCCTACTCATCTACGCCGCGCTCAAAGATCGCCTTAAACGCGCAGGGCACGGCGAGTTGGAGACCTACACCTGGGTACTGCCCGACTTCGCCACCCTCCACGGCGCACGCTTTGACCGCGACACCGAAGTTATATTGCAAGGTGAGCAATACGACACCGCCTGCCGCCTGCCAAGCGGCGAGTCCATGCCCGAGCAGATCCGCAGCCTCTCCTGTAGCGATGCGACGCCAGTCGCGTCTCCCCCGTCCGCCCACCGCAGCAGCGCGACCCAAAGCATCCGGCTCCGCCTGCACCCCATCAAGCTTTCCGAAAAAGGCACCCCCATTTTTCAATTTGAAACTATCGGCGACGCGCCCGCCAACGGCCACTGGTCACCGCTGGAACCCGACGAAGCTGCCCTCTGGCAGGCCGACATCCGCCCCGCCGATTTTAAGACCGTCGAGCGCAACGCCCGCCGCACCACTGCTTTGATTACCCGCATCCTGGGCTACGCGGCGATCTTCGCGCTGCTGCTGCTCTTACTCGAAGGCCTACTCTTCGCAGGTGGTTTCTGGCTGGGCACCCGCCAGGGTAAGGTCGAAGCGCAAGCCACCAACGTGCGCCGCATCGAGGATAAACAAAGCCTCATGAACAAGCTGGAGCAAGTCGCCCAGAACGAACTCCGACCCATCGCCATCCTCACCGCCGCTAACGAAATTCGCACCACCCTCGGACAGACTGGGATCGAATACGACGAAACCGTGATCGACGGCAGCAACCGCCTCACCATCGAAGGCAAGGCCAATACCATCAACGAACTCAACGCCTACACCGAGGCGCTTCGCAAATCCGGAACTTTTGAGCTCGTCGAGGCACCCAAATCCCTCAAACGATCCGGCCAAACAAAAGTTACCTTCACTGTGACATTGGACTACACCCATCGCAAAGCTGCCACAACCGTGGCGTCGCCGCTCGCGGCGGCCTCAACGCCAGAGTTAAACGCTCACATAGAGACCCCCGCAAGCGGCGACGCCACGGAAAATGCAGGAGGCGACGCACCATGAGCACACTTAAAGACAAAGCGCGCCAACTCTATAAGCGCATGAGCCTGCGGGAGAAACTCCTCTCCCTCTGCTTCATATTAGTCATTCTCTTTCTCTGGGCGAACTATTGGCGGGGCCGCGTGTCCGAGTGGAATGCGCTGCGCAATATCACTAGCATCGAACTCCAGACCCAGCAGGAATGGCTCGACCGTAGCGACTTCTTTGACCAAGGGCTCGCCGTCGCACTAGAACGCGTCGACCCCTCCAAGACCTACGCCGCCGCCCAACTCTCCGGTCGTGTCGATAACCTCACGCGCCAGATCGGCCTCTCCGGCCAGGCCGACATCGACTCCGTGCGCACCCGCGAGGGCGAGATTTTTAACGACCACAACCTCCGCGTGCGGCTCAAGAGTATTTCCATTGCCCAACTCATCCGCCTGAATAACCTGCTCAAACAAGAAACCCCCTACATCAACATACAGAGCGTCCGCATTCAAAAAAACCAGCGTAACCCCGAGCAACTCGACGTGCGCTACGAAATCAACTCTTTCGATCTCAAAGACCAGAACCTGTAATGATCCGCCACCTTTCCATCGTCACCCTCAGCGCCTTGCTGACCTTCGCCACCTATAGCCAAGCGCAAGACACACCTGAATCTCGCACCCGAGCCCTCCCCGAGCCCGTAATCCCGACTGGTGAGATCATTCCCGTCGAGCCAGATCTCGAAGAGCCCGAAGCGATGGTTGAAATCGTATTCAGCGAGGACTCTGTAGGACAAGTCCTCACCTTCTTTGAAATGCTCACCGGTAAGATCATCCTACGCCGTCAAGATCTACCCGCCACTAAATTCACCTTCGACTCACGTGGCTCCCTCAGCAAGCGCGAAGCCGTGCTTGTCACCGAAAGTTTGCTCAGCCTCAACGGCATCATGCTCACCGACATGGGCGGCCGCTTCATGAAAGCCGTCGGCGCGACCAACGTAAACAGCCAAGTCCCGATCATGCTCCTCGGCAGCACTCTCGAGCTCGACCCCAGCCAGCAAATCTACGCCAAGCTCTTCAAGCTAGATTACCTCAACGCCACAGAAACGGCGGCTCCTCTGGTGCAAAACCTCCTTTCGCAAAACTCCAGCATTCTCCCCTTCCCCAAGTCCAACGCGATCCTGGTCTCCGATGCCCTAGTCAACTTGCAGCGCATCGAAACCATTCTCAACGAGGCCGACCGTGCGCAGATTGTTCGTGAAGAAATTAAATTCGTAAAACTCAACTTCGTGCAAGCCTCCGAGATGCAAGAGCGCCTCGAAAACCTCATCCAAGGCCCCCTGAACAGCTACCTCGAAGGCAATACCAGCGTCACTGCTGACCAGCGCACCAACCAGCTCATTCTCATCACTCACCCTGGAAATCTGGAGATCATCATGGACGTCATTGAAAACGTCGATGTTGATGCCGCACCGCTCACCAGCAGCGAAGTCTTCCAACTCCGCCAAGCTAAAGCCGAAGAAGTCGTCCCCATCATTAAAGGCATCATCGATGGCCAAGAAAAAGGCCGCGAAGAAGACGCCAAAGTCGCCCGCGAAAACGAAACACCTAATGCGGGCGGCAATAATAATGCGAACAACGGTATCCCTGAAGTCACGGTCAACGTCCCCGCTAGCACCGGCGGTGGCAGCGAAGCCAACAGCTCCCTCCAATTCTCCAGCTTCGTCGGCCTCGCCGCCGATAAGCGCACCAATGCCATCGTCGCCTACGGCACTCAGCAGGATCTCAAGACCCTCAAAGAGTTGATTGAGAAAATCGACATTCCGCTGCCACAGGTGCTGATCGAAGCGATCATCACGCAGGTCACCCTAAGCGAAAAACAAACCAGCGGCCTCAGTAGCCTCGGATTCACTTACGACGGAGCGACTCGCACCTTCTCCGATATCGCCGCAGGCACGGCAGGTGGCATTTCGTTCAGCAAAGGCATCATCAGCTTAGATAACCCCTCAAACTTCGAACTGACCACCGCCATTAACCCGACCAACACCGATGGCGATACACGCGTGCTCTCAACCCCACGCATCGTCGTTAGTCACAACGAAGAAGGCGTTATTAACGTCAGTCGTTCGCAGCCGATCATCACTTCCTCCACTAGCACTCTCGACAGTAACAACAATTCACGGAGCACAGTTGAATACCGAGATATTGGTATTCAGCTCAAAGTCACGCCTCTGATAGGCTCCGACGGCACCGTGCAAATGGTCATTGAACAAAAAGTGGAAAACATCGTCGATACTGTCACAATTGACGGTAATGACCAACCTGTAATCGGTGTGCGTGAAGCCACATCGACCGTCAGCGTCAAAGATGGCCAAATTATCGTCTTGGGAGGACTTCAAGAAAACTCCGGCGGCGACAGCAACAGCTACTTCCCGATTATCGGACGATTGCCCGTAATCCGAAGTATCTTCGGCAATTCTACCGAAGATTATAATCGAACAGAGATCATCATTTTTATTCGCCCCACAGTATTAAACAATCCGGATCAGGCAGACACCTTATCAAAGGATTACATTGATCGAGCCTCCGAAAAGAAAATCATCAACGAATACATTGAAAAACGCACGACCGGCGACGTTTATCTCGAAGGCAGTAAATTCGAAAAAAACGAAGCCAAAGACAAGCCATTCATCAAAATCAACTGGCCAGAGATGTAATTAATATGCTTAAAAGCCAAACCAATATTACCCCAACCGAGGCTAGGCCTCATGACTAGCCTACATCGCTGATAAAAAAGAAATGCACCAAATCCCCACAGATTTAGCTCAAACCGCGAAAAATGCTCTTCGTAGGGGCTTCACTTGTGAAGATCGCCGAACTCAAGCGGGGACTCTGCGGTCTTCACATCCGTCTTCGCGTTGCTACGCCGTGACAAGCGTGAAGCCCCTACGTCTGCTCACTCTCACTCTCACTCTCACTCTCACTCTGCTTTCCAATGTTTCGGCGCTCAGCGCCGAAACATTGGAAAGCAGCAACCCCTTCCTCCCCCCGGGTTACGGCGAAAAGAAGCCAGAAGCCCCCGCCCCCGTGGTGCAAACAAACGGCCCGATCAGCCGCGAGGTGGAATTTCGCGGCGTCGTCAAACTCAACGGCGTCTATCAATTTAGCGTCTTCAACAAGAGCGAGCAAAAGAGCTACTGGCTCTACGACAATCAAGCCGAAGGCGGCATCAGCGTGCGCGGCTACGACGCCGACTCGCGCACCCTCACGGTCAACATGGACGGACGCTCCGAACGCCTCACACTCATGAGTGCCAGTGACGCCCCCCTCCCCGTAATATCCTCGGTGAGTAACGCGAACGCCAACCAACCCGTGCTCCCTCCCGGATTGCAAAATATCACCAATAATAATAACAACGACGACAACCGCCGCCGCGTCATCCCCCGCCGTCGCGTCATCCTGCCGAGGAAGTAGGCGGCGCGACATCCCCATTAGGATTGCAGTCAGAAGTGCATCCTCCCGCAGCCGTAAGACAGACACTCTTGTCTGTCAACTCTGGCTGGTTTGTTTGCCCCAACAGGGTGACAGGCGAGGGCGCCTATCCCACGCTCATATATGCCATCGTGATACCGATCAAAATCGCGTTTAGTGAGGAGTGTGAGGCGAAGCCTGGTGCCCCCACCGGGACTCGAACCCGGATCGACTATTTAGGAAACAGTTGTTCTATCCATTGAACTATGGGGACGCTTGACCTGCAAAATATTGCGGAATCATAAACGTGTAAACCACGAAACCTCCACTTAAAATTCCAAAATTCTCCCATCGTAATAAATACCCTGCGTATTTATTTCTACTTTGTTAAATTATTTCCTTGACTTTCAAGCTGATTTAAGCTTCTCTAATATACGTTAGCGGTGGGACTCAGAACTCTATTCCACAAGGAACAATAAAAATAATCCACCGCAAAAAAATAAA
>Ga0209491_10004975_pt1 | contig 19918 bp, 17 predicted proteins | sample BON02_FD_187213 | JGI IMG/M metagenome (GOLD analysis project Ga0209491, IMG submission 187213) | Freshwater microbial communities from Lake Bonney liftoff mats and glacier meltwater in Antarctica - BON-02 (SPAdes) (version 2) | ecosystem: Environmental > Aquatic > Freshwater > Ice > Glacier... | reverse complement strand
ATGGCACCTGCCCGGCCGGGACCGCTGCCATCCGCAGTTGGAACGAATGGTTCGCGTCACGCGCCATCGCAGGTTCCTGGAACGGACCGCGGGCGGGAAGCACCGCGAGAAACGCATTGGTCTCAAACGCATAATCCACCGTGCCCGCCGAGCACCAGGTATCGAGAAACACCAGGGCGTCGTGCGCGGTTAGATCCACCTCCTTGGTTCGCGGGCCGTGCCATTCGTCGAGCATCACGCCATTGGAGGATTGGCGGAGCTGATAGGTGTATTCCAGCCGGATGCCGCCTTTGCCATGCACCTCGACACTGGTTTCCCACTGCTCGTCATTGGTCCAATGCAAGGGCACGACCTGATCGAAACGGACTTCGTCCTCACCGAGAAAGGTCGAATATTTCAACCAAAGCGACTGGCCGGGCACGGAGTGATAATTCAGGCGGAAAACAATTTTCATGGGTTTTGTATGGCCTAGCGCCCGATCTCCAGCAGCATCGCGGAGCAAGGAGCGAGATCTGGCAGGGCGATTCCCTCATCTCCGAGCGCGGTGCCGGTGGCTGAGCCGGTCCAATCCGAGTCGAGTCGGTCGGTGAAGGCAACAGGTTCATCGCCGGTGCGGCCAAGGAACTTCTGCGCGTCCTGCGGGATGCGGATTTTCACACCGCGCATGGTTTCGGTGCCGTGGAAATTCGCGACCACGAGAAACGACTGGCCGCTTTGCGCATCGTGGCGGAGGAAGGCATACAGCCAGTGGCCGGAGGCGGTTTCGTCCCCCACCCGGCCGAAGGCGGGGTTGTCCTTGTTGGCGTGGTTCAGCCCGTAGAATTCGCCTGCGGTGAAGGCGGGTGCCAGCGTGGTGCGGATGAGTTTTCCATACCATTCGCGCAGGGCCTTCTGCTCGTCGCTGAGGCGTCCGCCATCGAATTTCCCACCGTTGACCCACTTGCAGAATTCAGGCATGGCCCAGTAATCGAAGATGGATGTCCGTGCGTCATCGCCGCCGAAGCCTTCGACCCCGAGTGCGGGTTCGCCGACTTCCTGACCATTATATACCATGATGGCCCCGCGGCCCATGGCGAAGAGGACGGCGGAGACGGGCTTGCCGACTTTCATGCCGTGCGCACCCCATTTCTGCGGGCTGGCTAGGCGGACTTCGTCGTGGTTTTCCGCGTAGCGCAGGGATCGGTGAAAACGCTCGCCGATGAATGTCAGCGGATCGAGGTCGTTCGCCCATTTCCCGGATTCGTGGATGGCTTCCAGGGTATCATAGGAGGGATCGTCATAGACTGCGTCGAAGCCGGCTTTAAGGAGTTCGTCGAGCACATGGCCCTCGGTGAGTTTTGCGGGATCGTCGTTGTAGGCCTCGGCGCAGAAGAAGACGTGCGGATCGCGCTCGCGGCTGCGTTTCACCGTCCAGCGCCAGAATTCCATCGGCACCATGTGCGCCATGTCCACGCGGAAACCGTCCACTCCCATTTCCTGCCAGTAGCCGAGTATTTCATCCATCGTGCGCCACGTTTTCGGCACCTCTGCGGGAGTAGTGAGCTGCGAGGTGTCCCGCCCGGTGGTGAAATCGTGGCCGTAGTTGAGCTTCACCGTCTCATACCAATCACCGATCGAAGGTGCCCAGGAAACCACGTTGTTGCCCGTCACCCGCCCGAAATCCGTCTCGGGCGGGAATTTCCCGTCGCAGCCGGGCAGCCCTTCGGTGGGAAGCTTGAGCGGCGGGCCGCCACCCGGATGATCAGGCTGGAGATAGAAGAAATGATTGTCGCGGGTGAAAAACGCTGCCTTGTCATCGTCCCTGCCGAAAGAGAGATCGGGGCGGACATCGGACTCGTAAGAGCGGGCGACATGATTCGGAACGAAGTCGATGATGACCTTGAAACCCGCATCCTTGCATCTCCCTAACAGCGACTTGAATTCATCGAGCCGTTTCGCCGGATCCATCGCATAGTCCGGGCAGACATCGAAGTAGTCTTTAATGGCATACGGGCTTCCGGCAATACCCTTGAGGATATCCGGATCGTCCGCAGGGCGGCTTGGATACGCGGTGCCGCTGGCCTGTTCGAGAACACCGGTGAGCCAGATGTGTGTGATGCCGAGTTGCTTGAGCGAGGCAAGCGCGGCCGGGGTGATGTGCGCGAATTTCCCGCAGCCGTTCTCCTCCATCGTGCCGTTGGTTTTCCGGGTCTCATTGGTATTTCCGAAAGTCCGCACCATGAGCTGATAGATCACCGGGCGCGGGGTTTCAGCGGCACAGATTACCGCCATCAAGAGGGCTGCAAGGATGGTTCGCAAGATCATGATTCGCTTGGGGTTTCGGATTCGGAATCGTCGCTGACCAACAGCGTGGCGGCGGAAGCGATGGCCATGGAGATCCCTCCGGCCAGCACCGCTTTCATGGCATCTCCGCCGAGCATTGTATCCACCAACTTGCCGAGCGCCACCGCCGCGAGAATCTGCGGCAGCACGATGAAGAAATTGAACACGCCCATGTAGAAGCCCATCTTGTGACCAGGGATCACGTTCGCGAGCATCGCGTAGGGCATGGAAAGGATGGATGCCCATGCCACGCCTACTCCGACCATTGAAAGCAGGAGCAGCCCCGGTTGTTTCACCAGATAGGCGGAGACAAGACCAAGCGCTCCGATCGCAAGGCAGACCAGATGGATGCGCTTCGCAGGTAGGAAACGGGTCAGCGCCAGCAACACGAATGAGAATCCGAACGCCACCAGATTGTAGGCGGAGAAACAAACCCCACCCCACGCCGTGCCTTCCTGATAACGGCGGGCGGAGGCCAGATCCGATTGAAGTGCGGCCGCGATCTCAGGCGCATCCCCCTGATTTTCAGCAAAGGCCAGAGCGAATCCCTGCACCAACGGACTCTCGGCCTCCCGCTCGCTCGGTGCCTCGGTGGTGGCCATCGCGCCGCCCACCAGCTCCTCCATGATCGTCGCATTGATGCGCTCGCCCGGGTCGGGATCGGCCGGGCTGAGCCCGAACATCTGGAGCATGCCCCCGTACCACGGCTTCTCCGGACGCGTGGACTCGGCTTCACTCGCGAGTTCGCTCTTTTTCGATTCATAGGCATTGGCCAGCGCCGCGCCCGGAGCCAGCCAGCGCGGCTCGTTTTCGATCAATTGCTTCGCCGCGTCGTCATGCAAGCCCAGCGGCTTTCCGCCGAAGACGCCCTTGCCAACCGCTGGCACGAAATAGATCCACATGCTGAACAGCGCCAGCCAGGTGAAAAACTGCACCACCGAGAGTTGTTTCATCGCCGTGGGCATCGAGCCGATCCCTTGGAAAATTTCCCGGAACGCATTCATCACCCCCGCGCTCTCGCGTTTCTCCCTCTCGAATTCCTCCATGTCCTCCGGCGGATATTCGCGGGTGGTGAAAATCGTCACCAGCACCGCCGTGAAGAACACACCCGCGCCGATGTAAAACGCCAGTTTCACCGCTGGTGGAATCGGACTCTCCACGGTGGCCTCCTTGCTCACACCGAAACCGTTGGTCAGGATGAACGGCAACGCTGAGGAAAGCACCGCACCAAGCCCGATCAGAAGGCTCTGCATCGCGAAGCCTCTCTTGCGCTGCTTCTTCGGCAGCATGTCGCCCACGAAGGCGCGGAACGGCTCCATGCTCACATTCACCGAGGCGTCGAGAATCCAAAGCAAGCCCGCCGCGACCCAAAGTGACGGAGAATTCGGCATAGCAATCAGGGCAAGGCTCGCAAGGATCGCACCGACCAGGAAATACGGCCGTCTCCGTCCTAGCCGAGTCCATGTCCGGTCGCTATAATAACCGACGATTGGCTGGACAATCAGCCCGGTAAGCGGCGCCGCAAGCCACAGGATGGGGATGTCCTTCTCGTCCGCCCCCAGAAATTGATAGATGGACGACATGTTCGCCATCTGCAAGCCCCAGCCGAACTGGATGCCGAGGAAGCCGAAGGACATATTCCAAATCTGCCAGAATGAGAGCTGTGGTTTTCCGGTCATGGGTTTTGCTGTCGGTTTTTGCTTTTGAAGCTAAGTCCAGCGATTGCCCCTTCGGCAAGCACAGCCTTACAATCCGCAGTTTTTTTTCGAATCCTGTGAAATCATCGGCAGAAGGATTCGCCAAACGTTGTCTGGATACGGAACCCTTATTGAGGTTCAAGAGGATTTGACCAAGCGCTGCGCGTACCGGAACATTCGCAAGCATGAGCATTGTAAAAACCATCCTCCTCCTCTCCGCCCTCATCTCTCCGGCCTTCGCCCGCCCTTGGAGCGACGATGTGATGTATTTCGTCATGACCGACCGCTTCCTCGATGGCGATCCGGAAAACAACAATCCGCCGGGCTGCGATCCAGCGCTTTACGATCCGCATCAAAAGGACATCTCCCGCTACATGGGCGGTGATCTCCGTGGCCTCGAAAAGGCCATCGCGTCGGGATACTTCAACGATCTCGGAGTGACGGCGCTATGGCTCACCCCTGTGGTGAAAAATGTCTGGCGCTCAGGCTATGATCTCGGCGGCTGGAAGACCGGTTATCATGGCTATTGGACACAGGACTGGCTCGACATTGATCCGCACCTCACCAGCCGCACTTCCCTGAACGGCGAACCCTACTCCGATGATACCGAAGGTCGCATGGAACACTATCGGGACTTTGTGAAGCTAGCCCACTCCAAGGGCCTCAAGGTGATCAAGGATGTGGTGCTAAACCACGCGGGCCCGGTGTTTTACTACGATGCCAATGGTAACGATATCTTCGACGTGAGTAAGAAAGAAGAGTGGGTGCAGCCCTTCAAACGCGACGGCTTCCACGAAAACGCAAAGTGGGCGGACCTGCCGAAATGGAATGCTGAACGACCCCAGCCCGACGGCCCGCGCGAACTCTTAGGCACGAAAATCGCCACTAGGGGAACGCTCTCCCAGCTCGACTCCTATGGCCGCAAGGGCTTCTCGGACGGCAGCCTCGGCAAGAACGATGGCGAGGAAGTCATGTGCGATTTCTTCTCCCTCAGGGACATCTGGACAGCGCCCGAGGGCGAACATTTCGATGCACTGGTCGATGAGTTCGTCGAGATCTATCATTTCTATCTAAACACCGTGGGGGTGGACGGCCTGCGGATCGATACGGTGAAACACGTACATCACGAATTCTGGGATGCATTCACGGCCCGGCTCCGTGCAAAGCTCGGCCCAGCCGCCGCCGACAAGCTCATCTTCGGCGAGATCTATGATGGAAACCCGGCTGTGCTCGGTCGCTACACATGGCGCTCCGACTGGCCGCAGTCTAAAGAGCCGGTGCTCGATGGGGTGCTCGATTTCACCTTCTGCTTCAGCGCCCGCGAATTCCTCCGGCAGCCGGGGAAACACTTCGGTTCCCCGGCTGCCCTTGAGAAATCCCTCGTAACCCGCACCGCCGTCAATCCGGAAACCGAACGCCCCTTCTACAATCCGAACCCCGGACCGGACGGACTGAGCTCACAACAGAAGATCATCACCTTCATCGAGAACCACGACGGCTTGAACCGCTTCCGGGTTAAAGGCGTCACCGCCCGCCGGAACCGTCTCGCCCAAGCCTTGGTCATGACCCTGCCAGGCATTCCGTGCCTGTATTACGGCACCGAATTCGCACTGCTCGACGAAGGGGGTAGCGTCGGCGAGGACGGCGAAACCGGACGCATGATGTTCCTCTCGCGTCGCAACGGACTCACGATAGCCGAAGTCAAAAAATCGCCCTCGTTTTCGCAAATAAAAGCCCTCTCGGACCTGCGTGAGCGGCTTCCTGTCCTACGCACCGGAAACCTCATACCGCTGTGGGTAGACAACGAATCCGGCTCCGAGGACGATGGTGTTTTCGCCTTTGCCCGCGCGACAGAAGACGGCACATCCTTCGTCGTTGTCGCAGTCAATGCCTCGGACGACACTCGCGTGACAGGTGTCGAAACCACAGCCATGCAACTGCCCTCTTCCTTAGAAACCAAAGGCAAGGTCCTGAGCCATGTTCTCACCATCGGAACCGGAAAATCTGAGGAAAACCTCTCATTTCCAAGCTCAGGCCCACTGCGTCTGCCAGTGCCTCCATCCAGCCTCGTGGTATACGAGGCGATGAACGAAACCGCCCCCATCAAAGAATGAGGGGGAAATAGCTAGGGCTGTGCAGGCGCTCGGAGAGACGCCTCTCCGCTCGGTTTTACACCTGGATAATAAAACGAAAACGCCCACGGCCTGTGGAGGCAGTGGGCGCATCGAAGTTGCTTTCTGTTAGGCTACCGATTAGTTCCTGCTGCGGCGCAGCAGGGCGAGTGCTCCAAACGCTCCGAGGAGCGCTGTGGAGGGCTCGGGGATTGAGGAGATGACCACGCCTGCGAGGGAAAGGTCACGGTCAAAGCCGCTACCGGGTCTCTTAGGATAGAGCACATATACACCAGTGACTCTGGATACTTCTAGGGTGATTTCATCGGCGGAATGACAATATCCTGCCTCAGGCAAGGATGGGCTTTATGATTTTTCCGTGGACGTCGGTGAGGCGGAAGTGGCGACCCTAGTATTTGAAGGTGAGGCGCTCGTGGTCGATGCCGAGGAGATGGAGCAGGGTGGCGTGGAAGTCGTGGACGTGGACGCCGCCATCGACGACGTTGTAGCTGAAATCATCGGTCTCGCCGTAGCTGGTGCCGGGTTTCACGCCACCTCCGGCCATCCACATGGTGAAGCAGCGGGGATGGTGGTCGCGCCCGAAGTTGGTGGCGGTGAGCTTGCCTTGGCTGTATTTTCCGGGACATAGATTTTGGCCGGGAGAGGCTTTAGAGACCAATGGGTGTCGTATTGCGCCCCTTCGAGGATCCAGCGATCCAGCAGATCCTTCTCCAAATCGGTGAGGGACATCTTGGATTCTGGTGGAGGCATGACCTCGCTTTTGTCGTCCGAGCGGATGAGTAAATGTAGGTCGCTTTTTCCCAAATCCCTGGGGACGATACCGAAGTAACCGCCGAGATCAGTGATCGCATGTTCACGGGTATCGAGGCGAAAGTCGGACTTCTGGTTCTTCGCATCCGGGCCGTGGCACTTGTAGCAGCGGTCCGAGAGGATGGGGCGGATGTCGCGGTTGAAATCGATGGTTCCCTTAGCAGACAGCGGGAGGCTGCCGAGAGCTAGCAAGGCGATGGGAATACGAGGCTGGAAATAGAACATTAGCTTTTAGGTGAATTCAGGCAATGACGTGACACTATTACTAACTGGATAGGCTCTGCTATACGAAAAAAATCGCCATTCAGATTTTGTGCTGGAGTAATCCCAGCCATCTCGGTATTTCGCGCGCTTGACCAGCTTGTTTGCTGCATCGTTGCCGACAGCCATAAACTTCGACTGATCCCATTCGACCGGCTGTCCAATACGGATGGCGAGATCGCCGAGCAGGCAGAGTTCGGCCAGCGGCACAGCGTAATCGAACTGGGACATAAACGGGAACGACTTTTTTTTGCCAGGTCAATCTACACCATCCTCACGTCCACATGCTTGGCGAGGATCTAAGTATTATTCCCGATCGGGAACTTATGGAAATCAGCGACACCAAATCACTCGGGGAAGGCATCCGCAAGGCGCGCGCACGGCTTAACGTTGCGCAAAAGGATCTGTCGCTCGCCAGTGGGATCGGTCTGCGTTTCATCATTGAGTTGGAAAAGGGCAAGCCGACCTGTCAGATCGGCAAAGCGCTGGAAATCGCGCATGCACTTGGACTGAAACTGGAGATGACCTAGCCATGAAGCGCTTGGCCGTTTATCTGAACACGGAGCGAGTGGGAGTGCTCACCGACGACGATGAGCCAAGCTTCGCATATGATGCCGGATGGCTGGCGGGTAACACGGCATTGCGAATTTCACGGTAGTTGCCGCTGCGGGGCGCGCCGTTTTCGGGCCGTGCGGTGCGGGCATTTTTTGCCGGCCTGCTGCCGGAGGCGGAACCACGCGAGCGAATCGCCGCGATTTTGGGAATCAGCGAGGGCAACGACTTCGCCATGCTCGAACGGATCGGCGGCGAGTGCGCGGGTGAGCGGGTGCGGTTTCCTTGCTGCCTGAGGACGTGCCTCCCCCGCACCAGGGAAATGGACAGCTCCGCTGGCTGGATGATGGCGAGTTGGCGGAGATCATTGAAGAACTTCCCCGGCGACCACTGATGGCTGGCGAGGAAGGGCTGCGGTTGTCGCTGGCGGGTGCCCAGATCAAGCTGCCTGTGGTGCTCGCCACGGACGGGCCGGACTATGCCATACGTGTGGCGCTGTCGCTGGATGGAACGCCCAGCACCCACATTATCAAGCCCGAGCCACCGCGTTTTCCCCGGGCTTGCCGCAAACGAGGCATGGTGCATGGCACTCGCCGGTAACATCGGCCTCCGTGCTGCGGAAGCGCGTGCCGTCACCATTGCAAACACTCCCTGCCTGATCGTGAAACGCTATGACCGCCAGGCATCCGCCAGCGGTGAAGTGCTGCGCCTGCATCAGGAGGATTTCTGCCAAGCCTTGGAATTCCCACCATCGCGCAAATACCAGCAGGAAGGCGGGCCGTCCCTGCGTGACTGCTTCGCGCTGCTCCGAGACTGGTCGTCCGCTCCGGTGCTCGACATCCGCGATTTCCTCAAGGGGGTGATCTTGGCGACTTTGACCGGCAACGCGGACGCCCATGCGAAAAATTTCTCCATCCTCTATGCTGACGGCAAACGGCGGATAACCCCTTTGTCCGATCAGGTTTGCACACTCGCCTGGCCGGAACTCTCGAAAACCCTATCGATGAAAATCGGCAGCGCAGTATCGCTGGCGGAAGTCTCTCCCGAACATTTCAAGCAACTCTCCATCGAGGCGAAACTTAGCTGGCCAATGCTCCGCGAAAGGCTGACAGACCTTTGCCAGAAAACCGTCGATGCCATCCGCAGTGACGCAATCCCAAACACTTCCACCATCGCGGCGGATACCACCCTCAATCGCGCCGAGAGGATGCTGCGGTTGATGGGCGGACGGAAGTGACTCCGAAAAAGGAAGGCCGTCCTCCCAGGCGGCAGCACACCTGTCCACCGTAGCCTGGGCAGAGAGTAGGAACCCAAGCATCCTATCCCGACCCGGAAATCCCCCTATCCAACCGACTTCTCCTTTTGACTACAAGGAGACCCTACTACTTGTCTGGGAAATAATGTTTTTGTCATGAAACAGTTAGCGGAATCGCTTGAGCGGGAGCTTGAGAAGCGGCTGCGTTTGCTGTTGGAATCGATTCCGGGTTTGGGTAGCTGCACCAAGGTATGGAGGAATCCGGCGGTATCCGGCAGCCTATTTGAGATCATGGGAGAACTGGATCGACCCAGGACCGGTGACAAGGTGGAGTTAGTCCATGCACGCGTCTCAGCCAAACAGACGCGCACGCCAGCGGATTAGCGCGGAACCCAGCAGCAGCTGCAAGGGGTGGTAAAACAGCAGCGGAAGAAGCACGATGCTCGGATCCACAGCACTGCCTTCAAGCGTGAAAATAGCTGCTGCATACGGCACTCCGACGGCTAAACTTTTCTGGCTCCCGCAATAGAATGCAGTCACCCGATCCCCAGCATCTTTGAGAACCCACCGCGCACTTGCCCAGACAACCAGCGACATCAGAGCGAGCAGCAACACTGCTGCCATAAATGCGCTTAAAGCGAACCCAGCCCCTACCCTCTCCCAAACCGCATCGCGAAAACTAGTCGAGAAACTCGCATACACCATAAAACAGATGATGACTTGATTCAGCGGGCCAGCGAACTTCTTCACCCGCGGAACAAAGCCCAACAACGGCTTCCTTAGTAGGTGGCCGATGATGAACGGCAACAGCACCACACTTACGATCGTTCGTAACGCCGGGCCGACATCCAGCGGCGCACGTTCACCCGCAGTCGCCGTGAAGGCCACCACCGCCGCCGGGACAATGACGATACCCAGAAGATTCGACAGGACTGTATTAAAGACCCCGCCCGCCACATTTCCGTCCGCCTCAACAATCAACGCCACCGCCGACGAGACCGTCGTTGGCAGCACCGAGAGGAAAAATAATGCGATTCGCAGCTCCGGTGCCATGCGTTCACTCACCACCAGCAACGCGGTGAGCACCAACAACGGCGCCCCGAGGGAAATCCAAAACTGGGTGAAAAGATGCAGACGCCAGTTGGTAAATCCCGAAGCGATACTGCCCGTCGACAACCCAAAACCTTGGGTAAGGAAAATGACGATGATCCCGACCTTGGTCCAGACTTGGCTCGATAGCCCTCCTCCGCTTGCACCCCAGTCGGGCGTCAGCCACGCCAGCACAACCGCCAAACCCAGCCCAATGACGAAACTATTCCGTTTTACCAATGCATTCATGACTTCACGATGACTTGCCCAGCCACGGGCTGCCTGAAAGCAGCTTCCGCGCCGATTGCTCCGCACCCACCCAAGCATCTATCCAGCGCCCCTGCTGGACGCCCTCGCCGATTCCCGATACATGACTTTGCCATTGGTCTAATTCTAGCTTTTCCCATCTCCAATGCCGACTCCTGATTTCACCTCCTTGCCCGTGCCCGCCATTTACGGCATCGGCCTCAACGATCTTTCCCACGCGCGGGAGGTCAACAAGCCAACACCAGAACACCCGCTGGTGTTCATGAAACCGCCCAGTTCAGCAACGCGCCACGGCGAACCCATCCTGCTCCCAAAAGAAACCAATTTACAAGGGATCCAGGCGACTCATAAGACAATGCGTCGCCATGTTCACCATATTCGGACTATTCCAGACTTTTCGGGTTGATTCGGTGACAGCTGGGTCAGGCTGTCCCATACGCTGGGCTTTCCTGGTGAAGCCGTTTGCAGTCCCTTGATGGACGCTCTCTTCCTGCCCTCCCAGACACCTTTCCGTTCAATGTGACTCCGCATTCAGGTCGTATCCACAAGTCGTGAGCGAACCAACGGGCATGCCGTCTTAGTTAGAGCAAGTGGCCATGGCGAAACCTCATCGCCAAACGGAAATCGCCTGTTTCTCACCGAGGTTGAAATGCATCAAACCGATCCGCTCCCACCAGGCACCGGGCCTATCGTCCCACCCTCGACAAACTCCGCATTCACGACCGTCTTGCGTCGGTCCTCCTTGCCACGGGCGACATTGCGTATCCAGCCCATGACTTTTTTCACCCATTGCGTCCGATCCGTGTGGAGGTGCGTTGGCGGCGTTTCATACCACTCGAGGGTCTGATCACTGTCGAGGATGACTGCGGAGACATCCCCCGGAATCCGCAGACCCTGCCCGGTAAAAAACTGCTGGGCACCCGAAAACAGCAATGGCACGTCAAAAAGAATCGCGGACGGCGGGGAGTGCGCGAACAGCGAGCCCAAGCGCTTATGGAAGCTCTGCGGGTTGCTCTCCCAGTCTGGCAGGTTGTAGGGGTTGGTGGGAATCCCTAGCGCCTCCAGCTCGGCCAGGAAGTGCTTCTCAAAAGCACCGGGCTCAGGCTTGCGGCGCTCCTCGGGGGTCAACAGGACGATGCGGTGGTGACCGAGCCGAACCAGGCGCTGAAGGATCTCGCTCAAGGCGGACATTTTCGAGACGGTCAGGCCTGCGATGTCCACATTGGCTCCACGTCCCAGCAAAGCGAAGGATGGAAAAGGCTGACTGGCAAACCATTCCAGCACCGGCCGCGATCCCACAAAGACCACCCAGGCATCGGCCCGGGTCTTTTCTACATAGCGGGCCACCCTCCGGGTATCCATCCCAAGCTCAATCAGACTTTGGGAGCTGAACGACGCCGAATGACCTGCTTGCTGAAGGCGGTGAAGAAGCTCGACCAGGAAGCCCTCTTCGGCATTGCTGTGATGATAGAGCAGAATGACTACCCGCAATGCCTTACTGCCACCCTTGGCCGACGCCACAATCCGGCTTCCAAGGCGGGGTCCCCTGCTCTCGATCACGCCCTCCCGCTCCAGCTCCGCCATCGCCCCCACCGCCGTCTTGGTGCCCACCCCCAGTTCCTCAACCAGCCGGATCACCCCCGGCATCATCCCACTTAGCCGACCCGCCGCGATCTCCGCCTTGAGATGGGCGGCGAGCTGCTCCACGGCCGAACAGGGGCGAAATGACTTCATGGCATACCTATGACCCAAATAGCCATAGAAGGCGAGGGATGATTTTCATCGGTTGCATTGAACCTGGAATCCGCAGTTGGGGTTGAATTTTTTCGCCGCAGAGGCGCAGAGGCGCAGAGGCCATAGAGGGACGCAGAGAAAGACTTATCCTAAATGGGCAAATGGAACCGCGAATTCTTCAGCCCAACGGGTTGATTCATACTAGCCTGAGGCAACGACCTAGGTGAGTTGAAAAAGCGTTTCGCAGGCTGCATTCTTCCCTGATTTCCGTGTATTCCGTGTATTCCGTGTATTCTGTGGTTAAAAAAATCCGCGGCAGGTAGCGAGGAGTGACAGGCCAGTAGGGGCTCTGGTTCTTCAGCCCAACGGGTTGATTCATACTAGCCTGGGGCAACGCCCTAGGTGAGTTGAAAAAGCGTTTCGCAGGCTGCAGGCTTGCTGCATTTTTGCCTAATTTCCGTGTATTCCGTGTATTCTGTGGTTAAAAAAATCCGCGGCAGGTAGCGAGGAATGACAGGCCAGTAGGGGCTCTGGTTCTTCAGCCCAACGGGTTGATTCATACTAGCCTGGGGCAACGCCCTAGGTGAGTTGAAAAAGCGTTTCGCAGGCTGCAGGCTTGCTGCATTTTTGCCTAATGTTCCGTTGCCGTATGGGACATGCTTGGAGCCTGCGATGATTTTTTGGCATCGAATCCTAGGGCGGTGATCGCTAACGCGATCTTGCCCCAGGCTAGTATGTTTTTGCCCCAGCAGGGCGGGAGATAGGGACGAATCTCTCATTACCCACGGGCGCGGAGGAATGAGTCATCTTCCCGCTCGAAGGTTATACTGCCGCGCATGAAATTTTGTGGAATCCGCAGGCTCGGGAAGGGAACCGCGATCGCGTGCCCTCTGGGTATTAGAAATCGCGACTGCAACCGCAGCGGAACCACAGGGCGATTCGCCGTGCAGGTCGCGATTTCTAAATCGCGGTTCCTTTCCGCCTGCTGCGCCGGCATTTCACAAAACCTACTGCGCGGCAGTATATCCAATTTCCACTGGGTTCAGGATGTCCGAGGCTAGGGTTATTTGAGTATTGATCGATGATCCCGCACTCAGATCCGGACGGCTCGGAAGGCCCTGCTGCCAGTGGCAGCTCCGTCACCCCCGCGTAGCGCAAGCCGCATGGCCGAAGGCAAAGAACGTCCCTGCCCTGCCTGCGACAAAAAAAGGCCCCGCAGGCTCAAGGGGAACCTGCGGGGTTGTTGATTTCTGATTCCTGATTCCTGATTCCTGATTCCTGATTCCTAAACCCCGTCTCCCGATCTCAGCGCCTGCGGCGCAGCAGGGCGAGGAGGCCGATGGCTCCTAGTAGGGCGGAGGAAGGCTCGGGGATGACGGTGTAGTTGAGGATCACGTCCTGGCCGGACTGGCTCAGCGAGAAGCTGTTTCCGATACGGCTCGTATCGAATGAGTTACTTCCGCTGTCCAGCCAATCGATGGTCGTGAGCTCGAAATTAGCGAAGTTTGTAGTGGTTCCCGTCACATCATAGAGCGTCCAGCTTTGATCCGTGTCCCACAAAGTGTCAGCCCACAGGACGGTGCTGCCCACACCCGCGAAGAGCAGATTGAGAGTGGTCGTTCCCGTGAAAGCGAGGTTGCCGCCGACCAGGATCTGGTCATAGTTCGCGTTGGGATTAGGAGCGTTGGTGGTGGTGTTGTCACCGAGATCCCAGTTCACGATGGATGCCCCGCCGCTGTAGGAGAGGTCACTGCCGTAGGTCTGGATGCCGGGCGAGTTGCCGGGATTGTGAGTACCCAGGATGTTCGCCGCTCCCGCGATGGTGCCTGTGCCGCTTACGGTGGTGCTGACGTTGGCGAGCAAGGTGCCATTGATGGTGCCATTGACGACGAGATTGGCGAAGTTGTTGACGGTGACGGCGGAGGTGGAATGAGTACTGCCGCTTGCTGCGATCTCAAAGGTGCCGTTGCTGACGGTGGTCGCACCGACGTAATTGTTTCTGCCGGATAGCGTGAGGGTTCCCGAACCGTCCTTAATGAGGCCGCCGCCGCCGTTGATGGCGTGTGTTCCAAACCTAAAATCGTTGGTGCGGTCAGTGACGGTGGTATCGCCCGCGCCTCCGAAGGTTACATCCCCGCCAGCAATGGTCGTGATACCGTTATTGATTGTGAACAAGTTCGCGCTGTCGTTGTTGATGCGGGCACCGCCATGGCCGATCTCGACCACTCCGCGCCACGTGTTGGCTCCGGAGATGCTGCGCAGGGCACCACCATTGGAGATGCCCGATCCGGAAATCATGACCCGTTCCTGATTGGTGAAGGAGAAGCCGCCGGTCAATTCCAAGGCGGCTCCATTCAGCACGAAGGTGGACAACCCGCCAAAATTGCCAGCGGCACCGGTTGCCGCCGCGTTGTTGAGACGCATGACACCTTCGTTGATGTAGTAGAAGCCGTTGCCTGTGTTGGTAGCCCCGATGACCATGGTGCCCGCACCCGTCTTGGTGATGGTATTGCTACCCGCAAAGATGGCGTTGACGTTAAGGGTTCCCGATTGTACCGCGAAGACTAATTCCTGGTTGTTCGAAGAGGTGCCGAGGCGTCCGGCACCGCCGCCGTTGATGGTGTAGCTGCCGGAGGTGCCACCCGCATACATGATGCCGCCGAGGGCGGTTGCCGAGGCGGAGGTGATCGTCAGGTTGTTGGCGCCAAGGGTGAGTGACTCGTTTGCACCCGTATCGGTGATTTTGATGGTATTGGCCGCTGTGACGCCAGCCAGTGAAAGGTTTCCAGACAGCGTGTAGTTTGCTGTGGCGGAACCAGCGCTGTTGGGCAATGCGCCGTCGTAAGCAGCCAGCGCTGTGATTGCGCCATCCGCACCGTTGGTGCTGTTGATCGCCCAATCGTTGCCAAGGGTGGCGTAGCCGCCGATGATGCCGTTGGTATTGGTGCGATCGGTGTCGGCGATGGTCGCATCGGCGAAGGAAATGGTTCCACCGGCGGCGCGGGTGATGGCGTTCAGGCGGAGCTTGGCGCTGCCGCCGTCACGGGCGATGGTGGTTTGGCCTGCGTTGAGGCTGGTAGCACTCACGATTTCCGTGAAAGAACCGCCCTTCAGGGTAATTCTGCCGCCGCCGAGGACTCCGGTGGAGGTATTTGGGACACCCCCCAGAGTGAGGGTTGCGGCACTGGCGAATTTCGAGATGTTCGATGCGCCGTAGTCCAATATAAGGCCGCCGCCACCCTGAACGGTGGTCGCGCCGGTGTAGGTATTGTCCCCAGTAATGGTGAGCGTGCCGATGCCGGATTTGGTGAAGGCCGTGGCACCGCTGCCGAGGTTGGAGATTGCACCGAAGGAATGGCTACCAGTGACGAAGAGGTTCAATCCCACTGCCGTAGTGTAGTTAAGGGCGACTCCGCCGTTACCCACGCCGACATTGGTTCCTTGGAAAATCCCGTCGAGCGTTCCTGCGCCTGTGCCGGTCGATGTCCAGCCGTCACCTCCGAGGCCGATGCCAAGAGTGGTGTTGTTGGCGAAGCTGACATTGCCGGTTGAGGGCATGGAGGCGGTTTTCAGGAGAGCCAAGGAGCCGGCGGAGACGGTGGTGCCACCCGTGTAGGTGTTGGTGCCGTTGAAAATGGAGGATGAGTTGCCATTAAGGGTGAGGCTGCGGGCACCACCGGTCTCGCTGATGCTGCCACCGACGCCGAAGTTGCTGCCCCGCGATAACGTGATATTGTTCCCGAGCGTGATATTGCCGTTGTTGTTCCAAATCCCCGTGGTGAAGTTGCCGTTCCAGACATTCGCATTGCTCGTGGTGAGCAACAGGGCGGCGCCACCTGGAGCGGAGGTGTCCACCGTGCCCGCATTGATCGTAATCGTCCCGGTGCCGAATGCGTCCCCATTGTAGTAAGTGACGACCTTCGCATTGGCGGCATTGAGCGTGAAACCGCCACTGTAAGTGTTACCGCCGTTGCTCAGAAAAACCGCGCCGTTTCCGCCGCTGTTGATGGTGATTCCGCCAGTGCCGGAGATCACTCCTGACAGGTTCATCGCGGCGCTCCGGTCGGCATTCGTTCCGTTGTTGACGATGGCCAGGTTGTCGTCCAGTACGATGTTGTTACTGATGGCTCCTGGGAGGATTGCGGAGGCGCCAACCTGGGTCAACGTGGCACCGGAACCGCTGTTGTTGAAAGTAATCGTACTTCCAATGATGTTCTGGGCGAAAAATCCCGTGGTCGAGTCCCCGTAGATCAGAGAGCCCAAGGTCACGCCAGAGGCAATGTTGACGGTCTGCACCGCAGCGAGATTCACGCTGAGGTTGGCGACAGCACCGATGGCATTGGGGACGGTGGGGTTGGTGTCCCAGTTTGTTAGCGTGTTCCATTGCTGGGTGCCGGCTGTCGTGTTGGTCCACTGGCTCTGCGCGGAGGCTTGGCCTGCGGAAGCGAGGACACCGGCGAAGATGACGGTGGAGAGGCGGTATTTTGGCTTCATGGGTTACGAATATGACTGGGAGTTTTTGGTTATTTTCTTCGAACGCGACGGCAATTTGCTCTTTTCTGGATTGCGGTCAATATCTTTTTCATTTAGCTACTGATCCTTTTTTGGGGTAGTTCCTGAGAAACTGAAAAGCTAGCTAGATGAAAGAGTTTTCACCGCCAAATAAAAGAATTTCGCCAAGTTTTCTATTTTCCGACCCCTGTCCCCTGTCCCCTGTCCCCTGTCCCCTGTCCCCTGCCCCCTGCCCCCTGCCCCCAATGACATTTTGCAATTGCCGCTGCACCTTCTTCGGGGTAGGGATGGTGGATGGAGAACTTGCATATCCTAAGCGCGCCGGAACAGGTGGCGGAGCACCTGAGGCGGGGGATTTCCGAGGGGCTGTTCGGCGAATGGATGACGGGGGAAGGAGTGCTGTCGCGGGATCTGGGGCTGGATGCGAAGATCATCGGGCGGGCGCTGCGGCTGCTTGAGGAGGAGGGGCTGCTTGAGAACCTGGGGCCGCGGCGGCGGCGGCGGATCGTGGTGGAGGGGCCGGTGAGGATCGGGCGCGGCGGGCCGCTGAGGATCGCCATGTTCGGGGGAGCGGCGGGGCACCGGAAGTCGCATTTCCTCGGGGATCTCCCCTACCGCCTGTCCGCAGCCGGCCATCAGGCGTTCTATGCGAAGCATTCCACCGTTGAGCTGGGGACGAACCTGCGCCGTCTCGAGCGGATGGTGAATGAGTCCAATGCGGATGCCTGGATCGTATTCGCAGGGACGCGCGAACTAATCGAGTGGTTCGCTAACCACCACAAACCGGTGATCTCGGTATGGGGGCGGCACCACGACCTGCGGATCGCAAGCGCGGAGCCGGACAGGGCGGCCGCCTATGCGGAACTCACGCGCAACCTCGTTTCGCTCGGCCACCAGCGCATTGTGCTGATGGCGCGCCACGGACAGCGCCTGCCGTCCCCGGGCCCGAACGAGCAGGCGTTTCTCGATGAACTCGCCAGGCACAGCATTCCGGTGGGGAAATATAACCTTCCCGACTGGGAGGAGACCAAGCAAGGCTACCACGTCAAATTGCAAGAGGTGCTGAAATTCACTCCGCCGACGGCGATCATCGTGGACGACACGACGCTGTTTTCGGCGACACTCCAATTCCTGAACCACCAGGGCTTGCGGGTGCCGCAGGACATTTCCCTGGCATACACGGAATACGACCAGGGGCTGGACTGGTCCAGCCCTACGGTGAGCCACATCCGTTGGGACAGGGAACTCCTGATCCGGCGGGTGCTGAGGTGGGCGAAGCGGATCAGCGAAGGGAAGGCGGATATCAAGCCTTACTCCTGCCCCACGGAATTCGTGAGGGGCGGAACGATAGGGCCGGCGCGGGGGAAGTGATGCCTGCCCCCTGACCTCGGTGGAAAATGAATGACCTCAGAGAGAGCAACGAACCCTACAGGGTGACAGATGTTCTGTCGCTGTTTGGATATTTAACGGTTATCGGGCACGTAGATCCTGACGGCTCGGAACGCCCTGCTGCCTGTAGCAGCTCTGCCACCCCCGCGTAGCGCCAGCCGCGTGGCCGAAGGCAAAGACCGTCCCTGCCCTGCCTGCGGCAAAAAAGACCCCGCAGGCTCACGGGGAACCTGCGGGGTTGTTGATTCCTGATTCCTGATTCCTGATTCCTGATTCCTGATTCCTGCCCCCTGCCCCCTGCCCCCTGCCCCCTGCCCCCTGCCCCCTGATCTTAGCGCCTGCGGCGCAGCAGGGCGAGGAGGCCGATGGCTCCTAGTAGGGCGGAGGAAGGCTCGGGGATGGCTCTCAGTGCGATGTCATTGCCACCGTTGAATGTCCCAGTGCCAACGCCGGTGTTATTCGCATCGTAGCTGATCACCCAGTCAAAGCCGCCATAGGTTGCCGCCACGGCTCCCTGGGCCAAGCCTGTGTAGGTTCCGGTAATGGCATCGGTGCTGTCGTTGAGCAGGATGAAGATCAGATCGTTTGCTGAATACGATCCGCTGAACATGGTGGCGAGGCTACCGCTTGTGATGTTAACGGTTCCAGTCACGTTGATTTGGTCATGCTGCGTGCCGGGTGTAGTGCCGTTGATCTCAGCGGTGTAGAGACCGGCTTGGGTATAGTTTCCTGAGTTAAGAATTCCTGGGCTGTTGCCGGGATTGATGAATCCTCCAGATGACACAGTCAGCGCACCAACCGTTCCCGATCCTCCAATCGTCGCTCCTGATGCAACGGTGGTAAGGATGGTGGTGGAAATGCTGCCATTAACGAGGAGCGTGCCAGCGCTGACGGTGGTCGCCCCTGTGTAGGTGTTGGTGCCGCCGAGGGTGAGCGTGCCCGCGCCCTGCTTGGTGAGGAATCCCGCCCCGGTGATGGCATTGGCGTAAGACACGGCTCCAGCATTGTTGAAGATGAGGGCTCCGGCATTGGCGATACCGCTGCTCGCGACGGAGTTTTGGAATTCCAGGGTTCCGCCGCTGATTGTGGTGGCTCCGCCGTAGGTGGCGCTACTGACGATCGTCCATTTGCCTGCATCCTGTTTAGTTAGAGCGTAAATGCTCGCTTCACCGCTGGTGATATTTTGGGTGGTAACGGTTCCGCCAACAGCGCCATTGAGGATGAGCGCATAGCCGGCTGGTGTTGTATCGCGTCGGAAAGAGAGCTCATTCACGTTCAGAGCACCGTTAGCTCCGGTGAAGCTCACGCCGCTAAAGACCGAGGATTGGGCAGTGATCGTCTGGGTAAGGTCGCTATTGTTAACAGGGCCGGTTCTGCCTGCAGCCGTGCCGAATTGGAAGTTGAGGCCGGTGATGTTGATGGAATGGAGGAGGGCTGCCGAAAAGGAGAGCGAAGCAAGATTGGTATTTGTGCCGACAACATCTTGATTTGCAGTCGTCTGAAAGGGACTGGCCAGTGCCCCGAAAATGAAGTCATTGTTGGCTAGGGTGGTCGGAGCAGCGCCAGTCCAGTTTCCGGCAGTGGACCAGTTACTATCTGCGCCGCCGCCGTCCCACGTGAAGGTAGCGGCGAATGCGGCAGGCGCTGCGGAGAGGAAGAGGCTTCCGAGGAGAAAGGAGCGGAGGGCGAGTGTTGGCTTCATGGTTTATTTGGATTTCCTAGAGCTATGTTCGAGGACGACTGTTTCGAACAGGCGTCAGAAAAAGGGTCTCGCTGGATCGATGCAACTTCATTTTGAGAAATCTTCTTTCGTTTCTATGGCTCTTTGGGTCATAGAATTTTCCGATCAAATCCTTCCATTGGCCCAGCGTCGGCAGGCCGAGCGATTCATCGGCTGT
>Ga0209491_10004972_pt1 | contig 19922 bp, 15 predicted proteins | sample BON02_FD_187213 | JGI IMG/M metagenome (GOLD analysis project Ga0209491, IMG submission 187213) | Freshwater microbial communities from Lake Bonney liftoff mats and glacier meltwater in Antarctica - BON-02 (SPAdes) (version 2) | ecosystem: Environmental > Aquatic > Freshwater > Ice > Glacier... | reverse complement strand
CCCGCACCACGCAGGGGGGCATATGGTCGGGCAGAATGGAGGGGTGGTGGGGATGCCTTCGATGATGATGCCTGCCGGAGGGGTGGCGATGGCAATGTCGATGGGCTTTGGCGGCAACGGAGAGGGAGGGATGGGGGTGCGCATCATGAATGCTGGAGGGCCGGCGACTTCTTTTGCGGGGGGGGAGGTGGGGGAGGAGGAGGCGCCGACCCATGCGCCGTGTGCGTAAGTGTGATAGAGCGTTTGGTCGCACCTTTGCGTCTCTCATTCTTCTTTACTAGGAGGTTTGCACATTCTTTGTAGGGGATGTGTCGAGCTGGAAAGAGAGGCGTGGAGAGTGGCGGCGGTGGTGGGGGGTGGGTTAGGGAGGAGAGAGGGAGAAGGAGGTTTTGTTGACTTTCTTGTTTTTTCAAGGGCGTGTATGAGTGGGGGTTAAGCAAGAGAGTAAGAGGTGTGATTCATTGTTGTTGTTGTTGTTTGTTTGTGTTGTCGTGCATGTACGTGGAGGAGAACGAGAAGAAAGGAAGGAGAACGAGAGAAAAGAAAAGCAGGAGAGATGCAAGTTTTTTTTTGGAGGGACGCCCTTGTGAGGAGAGACTGAAGAAAGAGGAGTAAAGAAAGAGAAATTGGGGGTTTAGAAAATGGCAAGAAGTACTTTAGTGTGCGTGGCCTTGCTTAGAGCCACACATTGCCAGTAGGGAAGCCGAAGGGGAGGATGATAGGAAAAGAGAGGAGACGTCCGAAGTGCAAGCAAGACCAAAAGGAGCTCTTGCGCGCGTGTGAGGGGCGTCTTTTTTTCGTGCCCACCTTCCAGTATTGACCAGGACGTATAATTATAACAATCGACAGATGACGGATAAGAACTAACATAATTCCAAAAACGAAAAAAACAACAGTGCAACAAACAGACGAGAGTCGGCTGGCGAGGGGTGGGGTGTCATATGCTTTCAAGCGTTGCTTTACTCGCCTAAGGGTGAGCAGTCTTGCTTTTCCTCTGTGCATCATCTACTTTCTATTATGTAATCATCAGTTTCCTATGTCCACTCTAATGAGATATGATGGTGTGTGTGGAGTCTTGCGTCGGAACGTCTGAATTTTGGGGGTACGCGACACTTACGCGACCGCCGGCGCACACAGGCACGTGATCTGCTAGTGCGTCAAGTATGTTGCACGTTCTTCGTCCATGAGCAGCTCAGCGGTAGCGGGAGAAATGACTGACTCCCCTGTCCTCTCAGCCACCAAAAAAGGCAGGGAACTTGTTGCAAAAGAACAAGGACTGCTGCTTGTCTTGTCTTGTCTTGTTTCTTTAGAGTGCACCCTCTGGGAGGGCTTTTTCTGGCGCATGCCGAAGCAGGGCTGCACTGTACCGTGCAGAGCATCACACCCCCGTGGGCAGGGTGCTCAGGTCTCATGCACTTAAACCATCTTGGGGCATTGTGCGGCTCTTACACATGTATTGCCCGTCCTCGACCATAAAGTTGTAGAAAATACGATACGTTCCGATCTCTCTATCAGTCCCATCTCTCTAGAAATTGCCCAGATCCCAATTATACTCCCAATTATACTTCTAAACTCTCCCTTTGAATGAGATCTCCAAAATGGGCATGACAAGCCACTCCCCCTGACCCGTATTTCTCCTACTTCAATTTCTAAACTAATTTTGATCTCTCTAATTTACACACATTTTGTCAATTTCGAATATTTTCCTACCGTAATTATGCCTCTCTTTCACCGTCCGCATCTTTCTCATCGCTTGGTACTGGTGGCCTCGGGTGGTGTCGTTTTTGGTGGGCCTCCAGACCTTTGTTGTCGTCGGTAAACTTCTTACCCGACTTGCAGAAACCCCTCCCAGCAAGCGCTCTCACTTGGGGTTCCACGCACAAATCATAATTGCAACCATACCCAGCAAGCGCAGCAACGGCGGCGACGGAATGCCCGCCGCCTTTTCATCATGAACCGACCACACCAAGACTGCCCGGCGCACTCCTTTTCTCACCTTACTCTCTTGACACGCACATACCCACAGACAAAGCCCGGCGCGGAAGGAGCCGGTCGCTCGGACGGACGGCGCACGCAGCCTCGAAGACAAGTATGATGTTGAAGACGAGCATTCTGCCGCTGCTCCTGGTGCTGCTGGATGCCATCCTGCCCACGGGCGCCTGGACCATCCCCTCCTTACCTCATCAACGTCCTCTTTCTTCCGGCCTTGACCGCCAGTCGTGCGCCTTGGCCCGTCCCGCTGCTGGTCCCCTGCTCATGGCGAGGAACGGGCAGGGGCAGGAATTAGAGGTAGAGCGAACGAACGCCACCGTAGCGGGCAGCCCCCAGACTGAGTGTGATGATGGGGGCGCCTATTGGATGCAGGTTCACGCCCACACGACTCATATGCGAATTTTGTGCCCGCAGCTCACCTCCTGCCAATTGTACTTGCCAAAGGTGGCGGACCCTCATGGCGTGTTGCCGGACTTGGAGGTGTTGCTGCTGGACGGCGGAGAAATTCTCAAGCTCCACGAAACAGCCATCGACCCATTGAATAAGAATGTGCGGGTTGCTTCTTCATGTGCTTCTATCGCGAACATGAATCGACGGCATCCGTCCGTGCTGCTTGTCCCGTTGTTTCCGGGCGAGGTGGAGAATTGGGTGATTTTGACTTTCCGACGCGGATTAGAGCATAAGAACAAGGCTACGGCCTACCGTCAATTAGACAAGTCCATCAAATGCCTGGCGGCGGCTTTGAAGGTGATGGTCCGCACGAGCGAAGAGGCAGCGGCTGTCCGGCGGGGTCGTAGCTGGAGAGACGAACACGGAGGATTACCCACCTTTCTTACGTTGCCTGGCCTTCTGACCCCCTTCCGTAACAAATATACAGGTCTCACTATTATAGACAATCTAATTTTTAATGGGCCTTCTTGTGTGTCTTTGATTCATGTGACACGTTTTCACGATACACTGGACCTTTTTATTAGGACTGCCATGAGTCACACTCAGGAGTCGGAGAAGAACAATTTTTACCTTTGGGCGGGTGTGTTTGAAGATCGAGAATTCAAGCAAAGGGCGAGAATGGTGACATTGATTTTCCAGATAGAGGAATGGGTGTCCCCCCCCCAAGATAACCACGACAAGACCCACTTCCCGTCCTTAGAATTCATTCGCGAGGAGATTGAGCGAATGGGGGGCCGGCTTGAACTAGGATTTGGGGGTCCACGGGGTTCCACCACAAATGCGCGCATGCATATTGATTGTTACGCTTAAACTAGGATTTGGGGGTCCACAGGGTTCCACCACAAATGCGCGCATGTTACGCTTGAACTAGGATTTGGGGGTCCACGGGGTTCCACCACAAATGCGCGCATGTTCCACCACAAATGCGCGCATGTATATTGATTGTTACGCGGGTTAGGGCTCGATCAAAAGACTAACAAGATGACAAGTGTATATGTGTTGCGGCTGTGATTGTGTCGGTGGAGGGAGAGAGGAAGAGATGAAGAAGGCCTGAATTGTTACAATGTCTTCGGGTATAAAGAAAAAGGAGTGCAGGGAGGGAGAGGAAGAGAGAAGGAAGGAAGAGAGTAAGAAGAAATCGGCTAATTTTTGTATGTCTGGTTGGTCTGGCAGGTGGACGCGAGGAGGGAAGGTGTGTACGAATTATGAGATTGTAAGTAGAAATATAAAGACAAGACTTGCAGTGCTGCTTGGTGGTGAGCATGCACGTAACAGTCATTGCACAGGCAAGTGAACAAGGAGAGATAATATAGGAGAATGAAGGTGTGCAAAGAATAAAAACGATGTACGACGACGGTCAAATCAACAGATGCTTTCTAGGGGCGACTGTGTGCGTCGAGTATGTTACCTCCCAAGTGTGTAGTTTGCTTCCTTGCTTCGGTTGCAGCCATCCTCTCCTTTGCACGTCTCTACATTGGAAGAGATTAAAGAAACTCACCAACAATCAAATCGTCAGCAATGTCCCGCCTTCTTACATAACTCAAAGGGACCCTCAGTCTCGAATGGGGTGGTATTTTGTAGGCGACGCCCGGCTTAGGCTCGTGTGTGTGCTCGACATTCCGGCCACTTTTGTTTAGAGCCTCGAGCGATTAGTGACCCAGCTTCACAAGGACAAGCCAAAGGTCCCTGTAGGCCTCCTTCTACTCAATACGCATCATAGGGACAAGAATTGCGCAGTAAAACGAGGCCCGCAAGTTTAACCTCCTCCCAAAAACGCAGCTGACGCCATCAATCTCAATCACACGCATAAGCAATCACACACCACACCCATCCACTTGGTCTTATTAGTCACGCATCCCCTCCTCGCACACATACAAATACAGGCGAGGGCCTCAGCGCCAAGGGGTGGAGGGAGGCGGCCGCTCGGACAGGCCGCGTGTGCCTCCCAAACTGGACGACGCATCATGACAAACCCAAGACCAACACCAACACGGCGGCGCAGCAGCACACGGACGCCCTTGCTTCTCCTACTCCTAGCCGTGCCCATAGTACTCCCCTCCACAGATGCGTGGACCGTCTCCTCCTCACTACGAAGGTGTCCCGCGCGTCTTGCCTTTGCCCCGCCTTCCTCAGCTTTGGCCCGCTACACTCTCGTCACGCCAAGAAGAAGCGGACAAGGAGCATCCGAGACAGAGGCACCACCAATCGCAGGCACCCTATCGGACCTCCTTCAAGCCCACACAAAGCTCATGCAAACCCTATGCCCAGGACTTCAAAGCTGCCGCGTGTACTCTCCCGTATGGGAGCGTCAAAGGACATCGCTCGACGACGCGACTCTGCTGTTGGAGGAGGCAGACTTCGCTGCTCTCCTAGCGACAAGCAAAGATCCCGACGACTCAAGTGTGGTTGTCGCCACCTCCTGCGAATCAATTAAGACAAATATCTCACCTTCCGTCCTCCTCCTCCCCTTGATTGCCAGGGAAGCGGTGGCTTGGTTAGTCCTCTCCTTTGACCCCTCCACACACAGAACGAAAGCCGAGCACAGTCTCCTAGACAACTGCGTTACCTGCCTGGCCGCCGCCCTGGACCTCGCCTCCCGTCAACATCACGAGAATAAACAAGCCCGCGCGGGCCTCGCGCCGTTTTTGCAAGCGGTGCGGACGCCCTTGGGAGCTTTGAGAACGTTTAGTAAATTATTGCTGCGGCGATTGGAACGGGACCCGGAAGGTCTTAGTTATGAATTGGCAAAAAATGTATTAATTCAGAGTGATCAGCTAGTGGAGCTGTTGTTGGGCGTGCCGTCAGAGGTGATGGTGGGAGGAGGAGAGATGGTGAGTGTGCAGGATGGGAGCAGTAGTGTGTGGGGGGAGGAAGAGGCAGAGGCGGAGGCAGGGGGAGGGTTGGAGAGGAGGGAGGGCTTAGGGGGGAGTGGGTCGTCGACCTTGGGTGAGCTGCGTGGTGTTTTGGCTCCTGTGGTGAGTGCCGCGCAATTGGTGAGCAGTCGGGATGGGATTAGCTTCTTTTTCTTTCAGGAGGAGGGGTTGCCGACGCATGTGCCTTTGTTGGATGAGACTTTGTTTCAAGAAACGTTGTGCAGTTTGGTGGAGTCTGCTTTGGGCTATGCTTTGGAAGGCGCTGTGGCGGGGGGCGAGAAGCCTGTTGTGACGCTTGATGTGCGGCGTTTGGGTGGGACTGGTGCGGGGGAAGGACCAGCAACGACGTTGGTGTTTCTCGTGCAGGATAATGGGGTTGGGGCCAGCACGACCCGCTCTCCTTTTGGCAGCATCCGAAAGGACGTGGAGCGGATGGGCGCCCGCTTGGAGATTCGGGGCTCCAAGGCCTTGGGCGGCACACAGGCCAGCTTGTACATAGATTGTAATACGAGAATACCATAATGAAATGAAATGAACTGAACCAAGTGAACTGTGATTGATGGCAATGCGAGGCGAAGAGGCATTTTCTGCCGCCCTCTTGCTTCTTTCCTTGCTTTGGCTCTTGCTTTGCCTTTGACAATCACTGGCTTTAGGAGAACAAGACAGCCCTCTTCTCGCTTTTGTGTGCCGGCATCATTTACCTAGTCTCTTCTTACGCGTCACTATTGTCCCCTTTTCAACCACAGGCCACAAGCCCCGTCGCCAAACCCCAAGCCTTCGGCATCGGCGAGCACAATACTTTCCGCACACGACGACCATGGCACCGCCCGACCCCACCACCACGGCACTAGTCAGCGCGCCCAGCACCAGCAGCAGCAGCAGCAGCAGCAGCAAGCGTCGTCGCCTCCTACAAGACGCCGTGGCCGAAGCAGCCGCGTCGGCCGCGTCTGCAATGGTCGAAGGCAACGAGACCAGCAACCCCACCTCGATCACCTTTCCCTTGGGCTTAGAAGCAGGCTTCGAGTCCGCCGACCTACGGCTCATGGAAGCCCCCGCCGAGGTCCTGGCCGCCTTGACACAAGGACAGACCTTGCGGGTGGTGGGCGAGTCGAGGGAGCAATCGGCGGCGTTGGTGACGGAAAACGCAACCTTTGAATTGTGTCGGGTCGAGACGTCCAACATGCTTGTCCTCGTCCCGCCCGTGGAGGCAGGGGCTGACATAGCGACAGCCGCGGGGAATGCTTCATTTCATTATGAGCTGAAAAGGAGTAAGCCCAAGCAGCAGTTGTTGAGGCAACTGCTGGGGGAGGGGAGGGTCTGGTCGTTGGACGAGTTGGAGACGCGGGTGCAGGGGAGTAGGGTAGAGGTGTTGGCGTTGCTGCGGCAGATGAATGCCTTGGAGGTGGATGATGACGGGCAGAGCTGGCGGGCTGTGAGCGAGGAGATGGAGGTCTCGCCTACTCTGGATAGGCTGTTGACGGAGCTGATTGCAGCGGGCAAGAGCTTGGAGGGGGTGGAGGAGGAGGACTGCTTGCGGTTGCTGGTACATTTTTGTGTTGCCTTCTTTCCCCTACTTCTCTCCTTCCATTCCGATTCTTTTTCTCTCCCCCCCTCGCGCCTTTGGCATCTCTCATCCTCACTTTTCTATATTTCCCCCCTTTATCTCACTTCTTTCCTACAGCCTGACGTAGAACCGGTGCTAGTGCACCATTGCCTCAAAGCATACGGTCGACCACACAACCCCCAAGGCCACCCGTCAGCAGCAGCAGCAGCAGCAGCAGCAGCAGCAGCAGCAGCAGCAACCGCCATCATGAGCTCACCCACACCCATGCAACGAGACCAACAACAATCATCACCGCAGCAGCAGAGGAACCGTACCTGGACATTAGACCTGGCCAAGGTTGCTCGTTTCAAGGCCCACCAGATTTTCCAGCAAGGGATGAATCGTCCTCAGGGAGGGGTGTGGGAACGTGATGCCTTCTTCTTAGAATGGGAGACGAGGCTGCCGGGGTCTTATCGACCTGCTGCTGCATTATTAAGGGGCTTGGCGTTGGAGGAGAGGGTAGGGGGGGAGGAGTGCTTAAGGTACTTACCTGGTGAGACCATGCCGCTGGACCCTACGGAGAGGTTGAAGAAATTGTTTGCTGTCAAAAAGAAATGGCAATTGGAAGAATTGATGCCCTATATGTTGCCCTTGGTGCCGGGCAAGAAGGATTTGGAAGATTTTTTGTTGAAACATACACGGTCGGCGGTGGCGGTGGGTGGGGTGGGGGGACGGACGTACTCGGCGAAGTAGGGAGGGAGGGAGGGAGGGAGGGAGGGAGGGAGGGAAAGAAGAAGAGTGAAAGTAAAATAAATGTGTGGATGTGAAAAGCCTCTTTCTCTTATTTGCTCTTGCTTTGGTGATTTACTTCTATTTGTTGTCAGGGTGGAGGATTGGTGTGTGCTTTTATTGACCTCTTTCCTTCGTATTCCCCATCTTCATCTCTTTCTTCATTCTGCTGCCACTGATACATACAGTTTTTGTCGTGTACACACACATATAGATGCTTCAAAACATGTAGAGGACGGACAGCTCTTGGGCTCCGCGTGGTTCCTTGTATTACTGTGCTGTGGATTTGACATTCATGTGGTTTTGCCACTACTTCCACTCATTTCTGCTCTCTCTCTCTCTGTGCGAGTGTTTCTCGTTCCGCTTCATTCCTCCTTTGCTTTTCCACCCCTCCTCCTTCGCTCTTCCCCTTTTCTCCTTTCTCCTGCAATCACTTACCCGCTTGTTTTACATGCATTTGCATTGATCCGGACACCCTTCCCTCCCTCCCTCCCTCCCTCCCTCCCTCCCCTCAAGTATTAGGATTGTAATGAAAGAAGTCAAACAGCTTCTTCGCTGCTGCTTCACTCTCTAAGATAGGATGCAACTCACTGATACTCATCCTACTCAACGCTGCCAGACTCTCGACTTGATTCATGATGGCTCGGAAATTATTGACGGTCACTCCAGGCAGCTTCAAGAGCAAATCTTGTGCGGTGAGATGCTTGCCGGCGTCGCTGTCTTCTTCCCCAGTGCCTCCGCCGGCGGTCTGTTAGATTGGAAGGAAAGAGGGAGGGAGGGAGGGAGGGAGGATGAGTGAGATTATACTCTCTCTACTTCATTCATAATGGCCTCAAAGTTATTCACGGTCACTCCAGGCAGCTTCGAGAGCAAATCTTGCGCGGTGAGATGCTTGCCGGCGTCGCTGTCTTCTTCCCCAGTGCCTCCGCCGGCGGTCGGTTTTTGGTAGGGGAGGGAGGGAGGGAGGGAGGGAGGGAGGGAGGGTGATGAGAAGTAAGACATATATAGAGGATGAAACGAGAGAGAAGGGGATCCAACACTACTGCTTTGAGAGAGGGAAGGAAAAGAAAACAAAAAGGGAAAGAACATCTGCCCGTCTCTCTCTCCCCCAATAAGTAAGTACGTACCACGGCCTTCTGCACGTCCACCGGCGCGTTCCCCGCCTTGAGAGCCTGTGTGTAAATTGTTAGTTGAAGAGAATAATAAAGAGAGAATATAAGTTTTCGTGAGTCGAACCAATTGCACGAGTCATTTAACCCCCTTCCCTCCCTCCCTCCCTCCCTCCCTCCTACCTTGAACAACAACACCGTCTGATGCGAATTCCGACTCCACAGAATTCGCAACGCCGGAAGCTTGAGCGTCAACAACACCAGCTTACTCACAACACTATTCACGTGGGGAGGGAGGGAGGGAGAGAGGAAGGGAGGGAAGGAAGGAAGAACTTACCTTGAAGAGAAGCACCGTCTGGTGCGAATTCCGACTCCACAAAATCCGCAACGCCGGAAACTTGAGGGTTAACAACACCAGCTTCGAAATGATATTGCTTTGCTGGATGTCATCGCCTATCTCCCCAGGGGCTTGCAACGAGAAGGACTTGTCATCCTGGAATTCGATCAGTAGAGTAGCAACCTTGTAATGCTTCAACATATTCTCGACCTGGCCATACAAACGTCCACTCCCAAAGGATCCAAATAAGTCAGCGACGCTCTTTCTCTCGATGACAATTTCGGGGGTCAGGACGAAGTCACCTATCGTGAGGGTGAGGGGGAGGAGGGTCATCCCTCCGTTGTGCAGAAGGTTGGGGAGGGAGGAACGGAATTCACGGATGTCCACCACGACTTTTTGGCAGGAGGAGGACGAGGAAGGGAGGGAGGAAGGGCCACGGGTGATTAGACGGGTGTCGGCGACGAGCTTGTCGATGTAGGTGCCCGGGGTGGGGAGGGGGGTTTCGTAGAGAGTGGTGGGCATGACCATGTGTTTTTTCCCGTGGACCAAACGCTCGAAGGCTTCTTTTTCGCGGGTGAGGGCGGAGAGGTAGCGTTGTTCTTCGACTGATTTCTCATAGACGATGAAATAGACCCTCAGCGTCTCCTGAGGAGGACGCCTCGCCTGGTGTACTTCAACCTCGCGGACGAACTGGGCATCTGGGTCATACAACACAATCGCGTCCGAGGAAACCTCATCCAACAAGTTCATATTCGTATAAGCCTGGCTATACGTAATAATAAACACCTGCCCCCACCTCCCTTGTCCTCCCTCCTTCCCTCCCTCCTTCCCTCTCTCCTTTTCCTCTTCGCTGCTGCTGCTGCTGCTGCTTCCACCCATCCGATCAAACAGTTCCTGAGCCAAATTATATTTATTCTTCTCTCCTCCTCCTCCCCTTCCTTGCCACGCGCGCTTCCGCTTCTGCAACACCTTGCCCTTCCCCTTCCCATTAGTAGTAGCAGTAGGAGCAGCCCCTCCTCCTCGTCCTCCTCTTCCTCCTCCTCTCCCCCCCCTCCCACCCCTAGCAGCCTTCCCTCCTCCTCGTCCGCCCTTGGTGGTGGTAGGAGCAGCAGCAGCAGCAGCAGCAGCAGCAGCAGCGCCCTTCTTCCCTCCCTTCTTCGTCTCTGCTGCTGACAGCTCGACCTTCTTCTTCGCTCGTCCACTACCCTTCTCACCGTTGCCCTCCTCCTCGTCCTCCTCGTCCTCCTCCTCTTTCTCTACCTCTTTCTCGTCACAAGAATCTTCATCCTCCTCCCATCCCCCCGTATCATCAAATCCCCCTCCCTCCTCCTCCCCCTCCTCCTCTTCCTCCTCCCCCATTCCTACCCCCTCCTCTTCTTCTTCTCCTGTTTTCTTCTGCTGCTGCCTCTTTTTCTTCTGCCCCCCCTCCCTCCCTTTCTCCTCCTCCTTCTCCTTCATGATCCTCTCTAATTCTTGCATCAGCAACTGTCGCTCCTGCAGCGCCAAGCTCGCCTTCCCTGACACGGCTCCTCCCTCCCTCCCTCCCCCCCCATCTCCTCCCCCTCCTCTACCACCGCCTCGAGGGTACTTTCCTCTGCCCTTCCATTTACTACCACCCTTACCACCACCACCACCAGCAGCAGCAGCAGCAGAGTAAGAATTGGATAAAGAAGAGGAGGAGGAGGAGGAGGAGGAGGAGGAGGAAGAGGCAAGGTGAGGAAATCTCTGCTCCAGGTGGTGTTTAAAACGTGATTCTAATAGAGAGTGACCACCACGACGGAGGTACGTCCACAGGTTCTGGCAGGTGTGTAAGTCTCGCACGAGGATTAGGACTTTGGGGCGGGAGGGAGGAAGGGAGGAAGGGGGAGGAGGTGGAGGAGCAGCAGCAGCAGCTGCAGGGGTGTCGAGTTCGTCTTCTGTTTCCTCGTCGTTGTTGTTGTTGTTGTTGCTGTTGCCGTTGCTATGCTTGGAAAATAGAGGAGAGGAGGAAGAAGGAGAGGAAGAGGAGGAGGAGCATTTCTTACCCTCCTCCTCCCCCTCCTTGCCTCCCTCCTTCTCCTCCTCCTCCTTCTTCTTTTTCTTCATCACAGCCACCTTCGTCTCATGGTCCTGTTGTATCTCCGTTAACACATCTTTAAGCAATTTCCACTTCGGGTTCTCCTCCAACACCACCTCCAATTTCAACCCCCCTCCCTCCTTCCCTCCCTCCTTCCCCCCCTTCTTCGTCCGTTGCTCCCTCAAGCGATACACACGTGACTTAGCATGGTGAAACATCCTATTAGCCGCCTCTGAGGATAACCAGTCACTCGGACACTTCTGGATCAAATTCCCCTTTTGGATGTCCAGTAGATATTGATAGAAAGTCACTGCATCATATCGCAATAGCGCGTCTAAGAGCTGTCGGAGCCCTCCTAGGTCAGCAACCAGCTGCTTGGTCTTCGCGCTTATCGTATGCCATTCCGGATCAAGCTGCCTGCGTAACTGCGTGTGAAACGAACGAAAAATACCATTGTCCAACTTGAGTTCTAAGGAGGCGGCATCTACTGTGGTGGTGCGTCGAAGCTCTTTCAAGCATCCATCCATGGCTACCAAGACAGCTTGTTGAATCGCGGTCATTGCTGGGGTTAAGGCCTGTGCCATCTCAATCACTTCGGGCTCGTGGCGGCACAAATATTCCTTCACTGCAACGTGGTACCGCGGCCACAGGTAGACACGACGGAGGTAGCAATACTTGAGGACGCGTTCGAGCCGGCCGAAGCCTTGGAGGAGGAGTTCAGGCTCGTCGGAAAAGGCTTTTAGGAAGCCAGTACGGTTTTGTTGCCGGTACACGCGGATGATGAATGCTTCGGTGGAGACGTCCGTGACGCGATGGGCATTATTTACGACCATGCCACGGATGCGGCTGACGTCCAGCCGCTTGGCTAAAAGGTCGACGATGAGAATGCGGGAGGTGACTAGGAAGACCCCGCCTTGCTTATAGAGGGTTTGACGGTCCGCTGAGACCGTGTCGTTGGTGATAACCCGCGGGAGCTGCTCGGGCTTCATGCCTTCCGCGAGCAGGGCCCGGGTCAAGAGCTGATTGTCGGCCAGGGAAGACATGTGCAGGCACAAGACGCAGGTGCCCGGGGCGGTCTCGGCGTGCTGCCGGAGGAAACGAGCAATTAGGCGTTGCTTCCCCAGCCCCCGCGCCATGACCAGCAGACCATCCTCGTCCAACAGGTCCTCGAACGCCGCGTCCAGATAGTCGGCCGACATGCCTGTGTGTGGGATGTGCGTGTGTATGTGGTGCGTGTGAGTGCTTGCATCACAACGAGAACCGCTGCCCTTCGTCGTTCGTCGTCGTTCGTCGTCCGTCTGATTGAGGAACGTACAGCGCCAAGAGAATGTGTATGGCAAGGCTTTTTGCTGATGGCTGAAGCCCAAGGGTTGTTCTAGCTTACATCTGGTTTAAAGGGAAAGTAAAAAGCTGCACGATGCTGCCGGTGCGTGGGCACCAGCGGCAAAAAATGAACAGAGCGAGCACCATCGGAATCAAACTCAATAATGCAGCACAACATTAATTTTTGTTTGCTTTTTGTTTTTATCAGATGTTATCCACATGTTTCTATAGACCACGAGCTTACCAACTAAATAATTCCGCAACGCCTGGACTTCCATTTCCGACGCTGCGATTTTCAACACATCATCCAACACCAACTTCAGCTTCTGCTTCTTCGCTTTAGCCCCCACCCCCCACATGCCGATCAAGTGCACCAATAACTGCCAATCCTCCTTCGAAAAACTCTCGGCCCGCAACACCTGGCCATCAAACACAGCCGCCTCCACCCACCCCCCTAGGACAACTTCTCCCTGCTGCTGCTGCTGCTGCTGCTGCTGCTGCTGCTGCTGCTGGTCCCCCTCCCCTCCCGCCGCAGCAGCAGCAGCAGCAGCAGTCACCGGCCAAGCCTGCAACAAGGCAAAGAACACCTCAAAATAATTTGCCCACAACGTAGATGGGGCCCCGCCGGCCAACGCAGCTAGTGTGCGTGTCAAGAGACCAGCAGCTCGACCCTCATTCGAGAGGAGATGAAGGGTAGAGAGGACGTAGCTCTCACCTGGGCGCTCCTGCAACGTCCTGAAGAAATCCTTGAGCAGCCTCAACACGCTCCTCGTTACCTCCCTTCCCTCCATCGTGACCTCCAAACACGCCAGAGCCAAATCAATCAACGTCGGCGAAGCGGGAGACGCAAAAAACACATGCCTCCGAAAGGTGAGAAACCGCAGACTCATATCAAAAAATGCAGTCACCAATCCAGGACATTCCTGCGGTGGATTCCCCGCCCGAATATGAGTAAAGGCCCGATTCGCCATCGCCACAAAAGAATCCGCAAACACACTATCATCACTACCACTACCGCCATTCCCTCCCTCCATCCCTCCCTCCCTCTCTGGAAACATCTCCACTACGTGCCCCACCGCCCCACCGTTTCCAAGGCCCCCTCATGCAGAGTCTCTTCAAACAAACCAAGAATCACTCTCAACAAATTCCCCAACATCGGTCCAACTACTCTCCTCAACCCCATCACCGAATAACGATACAACGGAAACAACTGATCAAGCACCACCCTCCCTCTCTCCCCTCCTCGCCATCCAACCTCCGCAGCCTGCTCCAGCAAGGGCCACGCCTCCCTCACCAGACCCTCTGCTACGTACATCGTTTCCTCCTGCGTCTTCCCATCCAAAAACCGCACCACCTGTCCAAACAACTGCAAGCCCTTCCCCACGTCTTCCTCCCTCCCTCCCTCCCTTTCCAAGGCGAGTAACAGCTCCTTCATTTTAGTCTGCAGCAACCCGCCAACAAAACTCTCCAAAACATTTTTAGCCTCTTCTATCTTTCCTAGAGAAAGAATGGTGCTTATAATAGATTCAATTACTAAAAGTTGCACACTCATATCACACTTCCCTTCTTCTGCATGCCAGAACGCCGTGAAAATCAAGTCAGTAGTAGCCTGGAGGGAGGACGAGGGAGGGAGGGAGGGAGGGAGGGCGCCGATGCGAAGGGAGCGGAAGGCCATGCCTGCGGATTGTTTGTCGGTCTCGGGGCGGGAGAGACCGGGGAGGAGGGAGGAGGAGGAGGAGGGCGGGACGGTGGAGGAGGAAGGGAGGGAGGGAGTGAGGGTCAGAGTTGTTGTTGTTGGTGACGTGGTGGGTGAATGGAGGATGGGAGGGAGGGAGGGGGAGGAGAAGGAGGGGTTGATAGGTCCCGAGGAAGCGATGGAGGGCGCGGAGGAGGAGGGGGTGTCCGGTGGATGCTAGGTTTGAGGTGGAAAGGTTGTGGTGGAGAAAGGCGAGGAGGACTTGTGTGGTTGCTGCTGCTGTTTTGTCTTCCTCCTCCTCCTCCTGCTGCTGCTGCCGCTGCTGCTGCCGCTGCTGCTGCTGCTGCTGCTTCTTTTTCTGCTGCTGCTGCTGCTGAATGTGAGCAAGGGCAGGGCGGGCTACCAGCTGACAGAGGAGGAGGGTCGCCTCCTGTGCTTGCCAGGAAGGAAATCCAGAAGAAGAAATATTACACACATGCCCATTCCCCCCCCCCTGCTGCTGCTGCTGCTGCTGCTGCGGGCCTTGCCATAGCTGCAGGAAGAACTGCGTGCGTAGGGTGCCATAGCATGATTCCAACACAGCCTTGACTGCATCTCCTTCTCTGTACCTCACAAATTCCTCCTCCTCTAAATTAAGCTCTTCTTCCCAGGTGGTGAAATTGGAAGGATAGGCCAATCTTCCTACCAATAGAGAAACGAGCCGCGCACACAACGGAGCCTCTAAACAAGGAACACGCTCAACAACAGGTACCTCCACCAGACCCTCTCAAAACTCCAACGCCAAAGTCGACAGATGTACATTCGTACAACCCGCCATTCCAAGCATCAACTCGATCATTTGAAAATTCACCCCTCGAGCAAGCCCCTCGCTTTCCTGCGTCGCCAATTCAATTACAAACGAACCAAAGGCATAAGTCAACCCCTCCCCCCCCCCATTCATTGCCGAGCTCACTCCTACTTAAATAGCTTCATATAACTGTTGGACGACCAAGGTAAAATTGGGTGGAGAAGGATAACCCTCCGACACACCCACCAACCGCATCAACAACTTACAAGCCGCCACACGCACTTCCACCTCCCCTCCCTCCCTCCCTCCCTCCCCCCCTCCCTCCCCGGCAAGCACCCTCAACAAACCCTCAAACAAATCCGGAGCCTCCTGTGCCAGCATCGTGAGCGTCAACCCACCTCCTTCCCTTTCTCCTTCCATTCCTCCCCCTAGTCCTAACCATGCCTCGAGTGTTTCGAAGGCTAATTGTCCCAAGTCCCTCCTTATTTGCAACACCAACACTTCCTCCACTTTTAACACCTGCGGTAATGCCTGCCTTAAAGGACCCTGCTGCAACTCTTCTCGTCGAGCACGTGACATGTCCACACGCTCCACTTCTTCCGGTAAAGCCCGCAAAAGGCAAAGGCCAATCATAAGGGAAGTCGCGGGGGAGGAACGGATGCCCTCGGCTTTCCCCCCTAAACATTAAAAAGCTTCGTCCAAGAGGTGGGTGATACCGCCGGAGGGAGAGGAAGAGAAGGAGGAAGAGGAGCTACTAGGGGTGCTCTCAACGGCGAGAGTTGTCAGCGTGTAGCAGACACGGAAGAGGACGAGGCGGTGTTCGTGTTGTCGATGCTGCTGCTGCTGCTGCTGCTGCTGCTGCTGCTGCTGCTGCTTGAGGTACTGCAGCAAAGGTTTAAATAGAGCAGCAACCTGTCCTGGTTCCTCGAGCTGCGCCCAGTCACGCGTGACTTTTGTGTGCAAGATGCTCGATACAAAGTATTGGACTTCGAGCGGAGGCGGGGCGGAGGCTGAGACCGCAGGGGGAAGGAGCAGGGCCACGGCTACTCCCCATGCCTCCCGTGTCTCCTGAAACGCCATGAGCGCGCGGTTCGCTTGCTCCCGCAGGGCCGGGTAGTGGGTCCCGTAATGGGTGAGGATGGCATTTTGGACCTCTTCGACAGCGGTCGCCATAGGGGTTGGGTGTAGGACAGGGTTTAGATGGGGGCGGCGGCAGGCGGCATCATGGCTTGATCAAAGGGAGCGTGGTGTGTGTAGCAATGGAGACTGCACCCGGGCCGGGTGGGTTGGGGCCAGTACGAGCGAGCGCACGAGATTGTGGGCGTCCAAGAAGCCTGTATAAGGTGTGGGCGTGCGTTGTTGTGCGTGCCAAAGCAAAGTTAGAGGGTGGGGAGGCTAATATTATTCAAAAGCTCGGCGGCACTTTGGAACGCGGACGCCCATGTGAAGCAAGGGGAGGTCGTTTTGCACCGTGCGCTCTGCATTTCCAAGCGCGCTTCCGCTGCGCCGCAATCTCGCACATTCAAGGGCCTGCATGTTCTCTGTGCATGCTGGACGTGGAGTGGTCGCGGGAGTTTCTATGCGTGGGCTTGGGACGTTGCTTACGACTCGCCAAGGCGTTGGAGCACCAGCGCCAGCGTGCAACGTGCCCTCGTCACTCTGCAATCATCACATGCTCATCATCCCAACACACCCACCCAAACCCACACAACCACCGGGAGACCGTCTACTACGTCCTCATCGTCGGCGTGGAGGGGTTACCCGGGGTATTGTTGTAAAGGGAGGAGCGGAAGGCGCAGCAGCAGCAGCATCATCAGCAGCGGGCGCATACTGAAGGCATTCAAACCCACCCATCAGCCAGCCATGCTCCAATCCGTGGAGGCCTCGCGCCTCTCCGTGATCGAGGTCCTGGACAAGCACAAAGTCGACGCAGTCACGGGTCTAAGCTCGGAGGAAGTAGGCGCGCGCATGCGGATTCACGGGGCGAACGAAATGGAGGAAGGGGAGCAAGAGACCCTCTGTCAAAAATACATGGACCAGCTCAAGGAGCCCCTGATTGTCATGCTCCTCTGCTCGGCCTTAGTCAGCGCCTTGATGCGTCAGTACGACGATGCCTTGTCCATCGCCGCGGCCGTGTTGATTGTCTCCACCGTGGCGTTTATCCAAGAGTACCGGTCCGAAAAGTCCTTAAAAGCACTCAATAAACTCGTGCCCCCCAAATGCCACGTCCTACGCGACGGGCGTATCGTCAACATTATGGCCCGGGAGCTCGTCCCTGGTGATATTGTTCAAATTGGGGTTGGGGATCGCGTACCTGCTGATTGCCGTGTCTTGTCTTGCACGGATTTATTGGTGGATGAATCGAGCTTGACAGGCGAGGCACTACCAGCAGAAAAAACAGCAGCCTTGCTCTTGTTCAACGAGCTGGGCAACACCAACACCACCTGCTCTTCCTCCTTCGCTAATCTTAGCAGCAGTGCGAGTGGCCTGTCTTTTGCGGCTACCAGCGGTGCTGCTGCTGGGTTGGCGGCCCCGGCAGGAGCAGCAGGAGTAGGCGCTAGCTTGGGTACGAGCATGAGCGGGATAGAAGCAGGGCATATGTCTCTCCAGCAGCAGCAGCAGCAGCAACAGCAGCAGCAGCAGCAGCAGGAAATTCCGATTGCCGAGCGGACCAACATGATTTTTTTGGGGACCTTGGTTTGTAATGGCCATGGGAAGGCAGTGGTGATCGGCACGGGGATGAAAAGTGAATTTGGGAAGACATTTGAAGAGATGCGAGATATGGAGAATCGACGCACCCCCCTCCAAGCGAAGATGGATGCACTCGCAAAGCAGATCTCGATGATCTCCTTTGGGGTTATCATTGTGATTGGTCTTTTGGGCTTGGCGCAGGGCAAGGGTTTATTAAGCATGTTTCAAATAGGGGTTAGTTTAGCAGTGGCGGCGATACCTGAGGGCTTACCTATATGTGTGACCGTCACCCTGGCACTAGGTGTGATGCGGATGGCGAAACGAAATGCAATTATCAAGAAGTTGCCGTCGGTGGAGGCCTTGGGGTGTGCTACTGTTGTGTGTGTGGACAAGACGGGGACGTTGACCCAGAACCAGATGACGGTCCAGGAGGTGTTTTGCCTTGGGTTAGGAGGACGGAGGGGGGAAGGGATGGAGGGAGGGGAGGGGGTGAGATTCACGGGGGTTGGGTATAGTGTGAGTGGGTGTAGGGTGACGTTGAATGGAGGGATGGTGGGGGCGAGGTCGCTGGGGCCGGTGGTGGCTCTGCTGGAGGCGGGGTGCTTGTGTAATAATGCTCATTTGGAACTAGGAGGGGGGGAGGGAGGGAGGGAGGGAGGGGGAGGGTCGTCGTCGAGTCCAGTGAAGGGTAATGGGACTGGGGGAGGAGGAGGGAGTGGTAGTAATCAGGTGGTGGTGAGGGGGCAACCGACGGAGGCGGCGCTGTTGGTGGCTGCGGCTAAATTTGGGGTGGAGGACCCAAGGGGGGCTTATGAGAGAGTGTCAGAAATGGCCTTTAATTCCGAGAGGAAATTTATGGAGGTGGTGGTGTGTCGCCAAGGAGGGAGGGAGGGAAGGAGGAAGGGAGGGAGGGAGGAGGTTCTTTATGTGAAGGGGATTTTGGAGGTGATTTTGCCGAAGTGCCAGACGTATGTCTCCTCCCCCAGCAGCGGAGGCCAACAGCAGCAGCAGCAGCAGCCGCAGGAGTTGATCGAGTTGAAGGAGAAGGACCGTGTGCTTGTCATGCAGAAGGCGACGAGCATGGCAAGGCAGGGTTTGAGGGTGTTAGCTGTTGCGTGGGGGGTGGATAGGGGGAAGATGACTTTTGGGGGGTTGGTGGGCATGTTGGACCCGCCTCGACCGGGGGTGAGGGACTCGATTGTTGTTATGCGACAGAGTAAAATAAGGGTGGCGATGATAACGGGGGACGCGAAGGAGACTGCGGAGAGTATTGCTGCTGAATTGGGTTTTTATGAAAAAGGGGTGGATGAAGCGTTATCGGGACCAGAGATGGAGTATATGAGCGCGGCGCAGCTTGAGAGCGTGATTAAGCGTGTGGCCGTGTTTTATCGGACGAGTCCAAGGCATAAATTGGCGATTGTACGGGCTTTGCAGGCGGTGGGGGAGGTGGTGGCCATGACGGGGGATGGGGTAAATGATGCGGCTGCGTTGAAACAGTCTGATATAGGTGTTGCGATGGGTCAGAGCGGCACGGATGTTGCCAAGGAAGCAGCTGATATGATTATGGTGGATGATAATTTTAGTTCGATCACATATGCAGTTGAAGAGGGAAAATCGATTTTTTACAATATTAAGAATTTCCTGACTTTTCAGCTTTCGACCTCTGTGGCGGCGCTGACGATCGTGGCGTTGGCAACGCTGATGGGGTTGGATTGTCCTTTGAATGCTATGCAGATTTTGTGGATTAATATTATTATGGACGGCCCGCCAGCGCAGAGTTTGGGGGTGGAGCCTGTGGATCCGGTGGTCATGAGAAGGCCACCGAGACGGGCGAGTGAGCCTATTTTGGATAGGGCTTTGGGGATTAGGGTGTTGAGTAATGCGGCGCTGATTACGGCGGGGACGTTGTATGTGTATTGGAAGGAGATGGGCCATGATGGGATTGTGAGTAGGCGGGACACGACGATGACGTTTACGACGTTTGTAGCCTTTGATATGTTCAATGCCTTGTGTTGTCGGCATGCGGAGAAACCTGTCTTTAGCCTGCCGTTTTTCTCGAATATGCCTTTCTTGGTTGCGGTGGGTGGGTCGATGATTGGCCAGTTTTTGGTGATTTACTTCCCGCCGTTGCAGGAGATCTTTCAGACGGAGGCGTTGTCGGTGTGGGACTTGTGTTATATCTTCGCTCTGACTTCTTCGTTGCTTTTGCTGGATACGGTGCGCAAGGTGGTGTTTAGGCCGCAGCAGCCGACGGGGGGGGAGTATCCACACAGCCA
>Ga0209491_10004968_pt1 | contig 19947 bp, 19 predicted proteins | sample BON02_FD_187213 | JGI IMG/M metagenome (GOLD analysis project Ga0209491, IMG submission 187213) | Freshwater microbial communities from Lake Bonney liftoff mats and glacier meltwater in Antarctica - BON-02 (SPAdes) (version 2) | ecosystem: Environmental > Aquatic > Freshwater > Ice > Glacier... | reverse complement strand
TAATAAAAAGTTTATGAAAATAATTAAGTCGATAAAAAATGTTTAGTAATAAGAAATACCAAAATGGAAAATCATTCGTTACCTTTTTTGAAGATACGATTAGAGTTTTTAAACCAAGACCTCCAAGTATATTTCTTTACTCTGTTATTGCTAAAAATCCTCAATTTTTTTTATATAAATTTAAATTTAGAAAAAAAAAATTTTATCGACCAAAATACAATTATTCATTTGTGAATTGTTCATTGGTATTTCCTAAATATTATAAAAACTTTAAGAACAGAAACTATTCCCTTGATTCTTTAGAGACTCTACCCTTCCGGAAAAATTTATTTCATCTTTTTTGCATATATAAAGTTTTTAAATTTAATTCAGATTTTATTTATGTTAAAAAAAAAATTTTTGGAAATATTACAAAATTTTTTTACTTTTTTAATATTCTAAGATGGCGAAATATTTCTATAAAATCTAGCTTAAAAATAACATTTAATATCATTAATTTGAAATACTCAACAAATTTAATTACAAGTTTTTAAAAATGAGGCTGTTTTAAATTAAAAATTTGAGATAATTTTTAGTTATTATCTTATGGAGAACGATTTAATTTTTACTGACGAGTTATTTGATCAAAATAAACCAAATTTTAATTTTTTAAAAAGTTTAAATGCTAAAAAAAAACTGAAAAACAGTTATCGATTAAAAAAATTTTCGAATGAAGATCAAGAACATTTTTCTTCTAATTTTTCACTTTCCTTAACCAATAATTCTGAATATACTAATAATCTTATCAATACAGAAAATACAACCACAAACTTTTTATTTAATGTAAATATGAATAAAAAAAACACTATAAAAGTTTTTAATTTCGAACTTTTTCAAGATGAATTAACCAAAATATCTTTAATAAAAGAAATTCAGTTTAATAGTTTAACCTCCTGTATAGAAATATCTAACAAAAATCTTCAACTTTCCAATGTTGGAAGAAATTTTACTGCCGTAGGTACATTTTTTAATGGAATATCCGTATGGAATACAGACAAAATCATAAATGACGAACCATTGTGTATTTTAAAAGACCTACATTCTGAAACGTATAAGAAAAATTCTTTTATTAAAAAATCATATACTAATTTAATGTCAGATCAAAAAGAAGGTTTTGTCTCATGTTTAAGATGGAACCCAAACTCATTAAATTATATACTAGAAGCTACGTCAAATGGTTGTTTAAGATATTGGGATATTGTAAAAGGAGAAACAATTTTTGAGTTTTTTTTGAATAATTTACCAATTTCGTCTTTAAACTGGAGAAATTTTAACAAAAATGAGATTGTGTGTTTAAGCGGAAATTATATTTCTTGTTTATTAGATATTAGAAACCAAAAAATAGCCCATAAAATAGTGTTTGAGGAAAAAATTAAAGGAGTTGATTGGTTAAATTGTGAGAATTTATATACAATTATTGGAGATTCTGGTTTAATTTGTTTAAAAGATATAAGATTTCATAGAGGGAATATCTATTCTAAAAACATTTACAAAAATAAAGATAGTTCAAATGTGGAATTTTTTCAGTTTTCCCCAGGGAAAAAAAATTTGTTGTTAATTGATAAATTTAACAAAATCCAAACCTTTTATTTAAATGGAGTTGAATCTAGAAAAACAAGTTGTATCAAAATAAAGTCTTCTAAAACAAAAGATTTCATTTGGATAAATTCAAAAAATGGCGAAAAACTAATTATATTAAATGATAATTCTAAATATTTAGTTATTGATAATTAATTAGAATTAAATTTTTAAATTTACCAAAGTTTTTTTTTAAAAATTAATAAGAATGAAATATTATTAATTTAATTTAATTAAGGTTAGAATTAAGTTTTGAATACATTTATGTTTTTTAAAATCAAAAATGGATTTGTAGTAACAAGGTATGTATTTTATTAGTATGTATTTAAAAAGAAAAAAAAATTCTGATATTTAATAGTGATAATAATACTATTCGATTTCTTCTTCTTTTTTCAAAACAATTTTGTAAGGCATCGTTTTTGAGTGAATTTTTTCGAGAAGACACGATATTTTTAAAAGTTTGGGGGAAAAAATTAATAATTTACGCCTTAAATAGATTAACTCGATCTAATGTTTTTTAACTTTATAATAATAATACATATAATAAATATAATAGTATTTAATTTAATAAAATATAATGAGATTAAACAATCCACTGATATTGAAAAACTATCCAACTATTGTGGGAACTTCTATTCATCAGAAGTTTAAATATAAATATAATTCAAAAAATTATAATCAAAAAAAAGCTACACTTACAATAGAAAAAGAGCTGAAATTAAAAAATAATAGTAATTTGATTCTTATCATATTTACCTGCCTTTCTTTGAATACTAGATCAAATGCTGTTAACATAAATGACGCAAATCGAAAACCGTTAGCCTCAGTTGTTGTCGATGGAAATTTATTAAATATAAAGAGAGAAGATATTTTCAACGAAAGATTTTTGTTTTCTAATAGGACAACACAAAATACCGAAATTGAATCAGAAATTCAAGAAATCGAAGATGATGAATTTAGATATAGCGCCTGGAAAAACTCCCAAGTTGGATTAACAGTCGGTGGTTCGGCTGTTAGCATGTGGTTTGCCTATAAAGGATTGAATGTATGGGAAAAATGGATGAAAGAGCAAGAACAAAAAGACATCGATGAAGAGATAGAAATGACTGGAACATACGTTAACCCAGGAGCTGGTAATGTTGAATCCTCAATTGATCCAATTACCGGGAAAAAAATTAAAATTAAATCTCAAAATGACATCAATGGTGGTGATACAAAATAGATGAAATATATATTTGGACGAACAAAAAACTTCTAATTTCCTTTGGTTTATTTTTTTAAATAATTTTCTTGTAATATTGTTAGAATTTTACTGAATTAAAATATTTCAAATTTTGATAATAAATTAGTTTAAATGATCCTAAGACACGAGTCTTTTAATTCTTATATGGAAAATGCTACACATACCAAAGATCTTTTATCATCGGGTAGTTCATTCCGTAAAAATAAAATAAAGGAATGTCTATGGCTATATAATCTTTTAAAAACTTCTCTAGGACCAATTAGTATGGACAAAATGATAATTGATAATTTAGGAAATATTACGGTCACAAATGATGGTGCTAGTATTTTAAAAAGATTAGAAACCACTGACCCAATTTCTAAAATTCTCATAGAACTTGCACTCCAACAAGATAGTGAAATCGGGGACGGTACAACAAGTATAATTGTCATAACGACAGAGCTTTTACGTAGGGCTGAAAAATTGATAAATCAGGGCACACATCCCTCATTAATAATATCCGCGTATAGATTAGCAATGTGTCATTCTTGTTTTTTATTGAAAAACATATTATCAGTTTCATCTAAAAATCTAAACCTAAAAATCTTGCTTCATGCAGCCAAAACAAGTCTAGCAAGTAAAATATCAGGAGTGAACTCTAAAAAATTCGCTGTATTGGCTCTCCAGGCAGTAAAATCCGTTCAAATATCTGAAATAAGCCGTAAAAAAATTTATTGCCAAATAAAAGCAATTGATTTCGTAAAAATAGGGGGATCTGGAATCAATAAAAGTCGACTAGTTGATGGTTATGTATTAAAAACCCAAAAAACTTCAACCTCTTATCCATTTCAGGTTTCTCCAGGACGAATTTTATGCCTTAATCAAGATATACGACGAATGAGCAATAAAATCGGAGTTCAGGTCGAATCTAAAAAAATTGAAAATGTACATAATATCGTAAAAAAAGAAATAAGTATCCTAGTAAACCTGACTAATCAAATGATTCAAAGCGGCGCAAATATCATTTTGACAACAAAAGGAATAGATGATTTATCTTCAAAAATTATTGCAAAAAATGGGTCAATTGGTGTAAGAAGGGTAACATTAGAAAATTTAAAAAAAATATCAAATGCATGTGGAGGAAAAATTTCAATTTTTCAATCGAGAAAAATATCTGATGATTTTTATGAAAAGATTTTATTAGGAAAAGCTGAGGAAATGTTTGAAGAAAAAATTTCTGGTTCAGAAATCCTTATTTTACGAGGGTGTCGTTATTGTCCGGGTGGGGCAATTGTCCTTCGAGGTCCTACTGAGTTTTTAATTGATGAAATTGCACGATCCCTCATTGATGCTATGAATATGGTAAAAAAAGCTATAGAAGGAAATAAACTTGTTCCAGGTGGGGGAGCTGTTGAAACGGCCATATATGTATCGCTTGAAAACCTAGCTGATTCTATTTCATCAAGAGAACAATTACCAATTTTGGAATTTGGAGAAGCATTGATGCAAATTCCTAAAACGTTATTGTTAAATTCTGGTTTAGAGAAAAGTGATTTAATAGATAAGCTCCGTATAATCCATAAAACGGTAATAAAAAATGAAAATAGTTTATATCATCAATATGGGCTAGATCTTTTTGAAGCAAGAGTAAGAAATAACATTAAAGTTGGAACAATTGAACCAACAATAAGTAAGATCAGAAGTATACAAATAGCTACTGAAGCAGCTATTTCAATATTGAGGATAGATGATTTTATAATTTCAAAATCTAAATCGACTCCAACTACTTAATTTTAACCTAAATTTCCATCTAGAATAAATATTGTTTATAGATTATAAAACGAAAATTCGTCTTCAACTAGATTAATTAATTTATGTTACTAAAGCGTAAAATAGAAATTTACTTCAATATAAACTATAAATTGACTAATAATAGAATACTTAAAATAACTAATAAAATCTTAAATAAAAATTAAGGATGTGAATTAATTTAATTTTGATATTTGTTAAAAAATTAAATTTTGTATTTATAAAAATACTATTGCTTATATAACATAATTTTTGTTTTTAAATATATATTAGAATCAATTAGCTTTACCTTCGATAACCCTATCAATTAAGCCATATTCTACAGCTTCGTACGAAGACATAAAATTGTCTCTATCCATATCTTGAAGAACTTTTTCGTATGGTCTTCCTGACATTTCAGCGTAATCTTCTGTTAAACTTTTTCTAATTCTTAAGATTTGTTGTGCTTCTACCTCAATATCTGAAGCTTGCCCTTGAGCACCTCCCATAGGTTGATGAATCATTATCCTTGAGTGAGGTAGGGCAAGTCTTTTTCCTTTTTCTCCTGCGGCAAGAATAAAGGAAGACATTGATGCAGCTAGACCTACATTTATTGTAACAACTTCACTTTTAATGTGTTTCATAGTATCGTACATAGCTAGACCAGAAATAACAGATCCTCCTGGGGAATTTATATAAAGATAAATTGGCTTGGAATTATCTTCTGAATCAAGATATAACATTACAGCTATAATTTGATTTGCAATTTCATCATCAATTTCTTGTCCTAGAAAAATTATTCTTTCTCTATAAAGTCTGTTATAAATATCTACCCAATCTGCAGACGGTGCGCCTGGTACTCTGTATGCTACCTTTGGAACACCAATTGGCATCATCTTTAATTTATTAAAAGTCTTATTAGAAACTTTCTTGGTTTTGGAAGTCTTTATTGCTGAAAATCCTGAAATAGAATATATGGATAATTTATTTTTGATTATAATTGGGGTCAACATCTATCTTTGAATTATTTATATAAAAAAAATATATCTTTACATTATAATTGAATGGGTATCCAGGATAAAAAAAGTAATAAAAAAAGCTCAATTGAAAGGACAACAAGTAGATCTAAAAATCTATATCTTAATTTATTAATTAAAATTTATCGTTTTTTATCTAGAAGAACTAAATCAAAATTTAATCTGGTAATATTGAAAAGATTATTTTCTTCTCGATCACACCAATCACCAATCTCATTGTCTCGGCTTGTAAAATATTCTCGAGGCGAAAAAACGATTGTTATAGTTGGAAAAGTATTAAATGACGAAAGAATACGAGAGATTCCAAAATTAAATATTTGTGCTCTAAAGTTTTCTTCTTCCGCAAAAAAGAGAGTTTTAGAAAATAAAGGGAGAGTTCTAACCTTTGATCAACTAGCAAAAATAAATCCTACTGGAAAAAATATCCTTTTATTAAGAGGTGGAAATAAAAAAAAGTCCATAAAAGTTAAACGAAATTTAATAGCCAAAAAAGTACTTTAAAAGAATAAATTTTATATATTTTATTGTATTTGGGTGGAGAACGCTATAAAAAATCTAAATGAATAATATCAAATATGATAATCAAGAAACAGGACCCTCAAATTCCGATTTTGAAAAAAGAATAAAATCTCAGAGTAATGGACGAAAGATTTCTCTTAAAAGGGATTTAACGAGATTTGTTAAGTGGCCTAAATATATAAGAATTCAAAGGCAACGAAGAATTTTTTGCCAAAAATTAAAAATTCCTCCTGCAATATTCCAATTTACCAGAACATTAGATAAGAATATGACGAGTCAGTTATTCCAATTACTTTCAAGCTACAAAAAAGACGATGGTATTAAGATGAACGCATCATTTAAAAAAAGTTTAGAAATCAAAAAAATAAAAAACTCAATTTTAATTAGACATGGTATTAATACAGTAGCTAAACTAGTAAAAAATCAAAAATCCTTATTCGTTCTGATTGCTCATGATGTGAATCCAATTGATTGTGTAGTCTGGATGCCAACATTATGCTCTAAAATGGGGGTTCCGTATTGCATAGTCAAAAATAAATCCAAACTTGGGTCTCTAGTTAATAGAAAGAATACTTCTTGTATCACTCTAACATATTTAAACTTTAAAGATAATGAAAGTTTAGAAAAGTTATTGGAATGTTTTAGAAAAAACTTTAATGAAAGATATTCTGAAGCAATCAATAGGTGGAGTGAGGGAAATATCTAATTTTTTTAAATAAATTTTTTATAAGTTGTTTTATTGTCGAAATTGATTTGGTTATTTTTTTACAGGAATAATATTATGGGGAATAAATTCAATAATAAAATTTTCTAAAATAAGTGAATCTTGAATTAATTTTTTCCAAATTTTTCCAATATTAATTTGTAATTTTTTATTATTAGATTTTTTTGTCCAAATTGCTATTCTAAATTGGGTTTTTTTTATAGTACCAACTATTCCAGTGATTTCACGACTTAATTTGTTTTTGAACGATCCACCAATAACACTAGCAAGAGTTAAGGACCAAATTTTATCTGTTTTTTGTAGTATTTGTTTTTGAAGCACCAATACCCACTTTCCTCCTTCAAAATTATTTTTGTCTTCCCATCTGGGTTCAATTCCTAGTTTAAAAAAATGGTAACTTGCTCCATTTGGTAGTTGACTAAGAGGTATAATTTTCTCCAATAAAATACAAAAAAAATTTACAGTTTCAAAAGAACTAATTCTAACGAGAAATTTATCCCAATCATCTGATCCTATATTATGATTTTTCTTATCATACCACAAAATCCATGAGTTGTTAAGTTTGTCAATCATTAATTAAAATTTTTGGTAATTAAGATAAAAATTAAATTTTAATGTAAACATATTAAAATTAATATTGACAGATTCTATTTTTATATATTATTTCATTTTCTGATTTTAAAAACACCAAATATTCTAAAACATTAAAATAATCAATATCATCAAGGTTAACGGAATTTTTAATATCAAAGTTTTTATTCACCTTTTTAATATTGTAATTATTTGAAGTAAAGATACTCAAATATTGGAGTTTATTCAAAATTTTCTTTTCAAATTCGATTTGAAAATTTAATTCGTACTCTATTTTAAAAGCGTCTATAGATTTCAATATTTGAAACATACCACAACCAGTAAACGCACTTATACCTGTATAAAAAGTTTTCTGGTGATAGTTGTCAAGTGTTAAAAAAAGAGATCTGGTAAAAGATCCGGCAAAAAAATGATCTCTAATAAATGCTGAATCAAATGACTCTGTATTTGATATCCAATCACGTAAAAAATCCATTGAAGTAATGTCGATTTTATTTATTGCAAGAAGAGAGATTAACCTAGTTTTGTATAATATACTACATGAATATAAAATATTACTCATAAAAGTAAGTGGATGAAAAGATTTTAATAAATCAATAGTATACACAAGCATTACTGGAAAATTTGAGGAGAAAGCTTCACAGATAATTGAGCCTGATGCACTCCACATAAAGATCTCAATCTGACCCGGTGTATCAATTAATAAATAGTTTACATGAGATTTTTTAATTTCTAACAAAGTTTTAATTTGATGGAATCGTGTAACAAAAAGATTAAGACATGTTATAATCGCTCCATTTGGTCCTAAACCATATTCTTCCATAACTTTTTTGTAATTTATGGTGTCTCGGATATCAATATTTGAAGAATAAGGAGTGACTAAAGATGCGGGGTCCAGATTGATGATGTAGTGGTTCTTTTTAAAACTTGTAAATTTCTTACTCATACGATAAATTAAACTGGTCTTTCCACTTCCAGCCATTCCAACAAAAAATATTGTTGATGTGTGAGAACAATTAACTTTTGCTTTCATATTATTTAATATGATATTGAATATTTTTAAATATGATTTATTATTAATTAATATATTAAATTTATAAATATTGTGGATTTTGAGAATTTTATATTATAAATTTTTTAATGGGAGTTCCAAAATTTTTCAGATGGCTTTCAGAAAGATATCCTCTTGTAAATCAAAGAGTATTAGAAAAGAGCCAAACTGATTGTTTTTATTTAGATATGAATGGTATTATACATAATTCATTTCAAAAAGCTTTGGAAGAATCACATTTTGGACAAGAAGAAGTCTTTCAAAAAATATTCTCATACACAAGCCATTTATTTAGGATCATAAGACCACGAAAATTAATTTACCTCGCAATAGATGGTGTTGCTCCAAGAGCAAAGATGAATCAACAAAGAAGTAGAAGATTCAGATCCGTAAAAGATTTGGATGAAAAAAAAAACCAAACTGATGAATTAAGAAACAGTTTAATTTCTATTTCTAATGATTCCAATTGTATAACTCCAGGAACTAAATTCATGTCCGATCTTTCTTATTCTTTTAAAAAATGGTTAGAATATAAAATTAAAAATGATCTGGAATGGCAACAAGGATGTGACGTAATTTTCAGTGGACCCGAAGTTCCAGGGGAAGGTGAGCATAAAATAATGAATTTTATTAGGAAAATGAAAAAATGGGATATATATTCAAAAAAAGATTTAAAACACTGTCTTTATGGGCTAGATGCAGATTTAATTATGCTTGGTCTAGTCTCTCGAGAAAAACATTTTACACTTCTTCGAGAAAAATTGGTTGGAAATGGAAAGACTGTGGGGAAAAATTTATTGAATGAATCTAATCGAAAAAACGGATCAGCTTCAGACGAATTTCATCTACTAGAAGTCTCATTATTACGAGACATGCTTTTTTTAGAATTCAAACCTCGTGAAAATTTCGCATATAAATATATTTTAGAACGGGTTGTAGATGATTTTGCTTTTATGTGCATGTTAATAGGAAATGATTTTTTACCCTCATTGCCTCATTTAGATATTGCATCTGGAGGTTTAAATTTATTGGTGAGATCATACAAAGAAATTCAAAAAAATATGAAGGGTTATTTAACTCAAAATTCAAAAATGCACTTAGGTAGAGTGGAGATATTTTTAGAAAAACTATCTTCGGAAGCAGAGGGAATTTATTTTTTTAAAAAAAATAAATATTCAAAAAATTCCGAAAAGATTATGAATTATAAATTCGATTATTATGTATCGAAATTTGGGAAAAATCTTGTAGCGACAACCAATGTGTTTGAATTAAAGGTTTTAAAAGAGAATTATATCGAAGGGTTAAACTGGTGTTTAAACTACTATCACAAAGGGTGCCCATCATGGAATTGGTTTTTTCCAGGTTATTTTGGGCCACTGGGGTCGGATCTTTCTCGTTTGTCAGACTTAAGTATTAAATTCACAAAAGGTAGACCATTTGAACCAATTACACAATTATTAGCAGTTTTACCCCCAAAATCTTCAAATTTATTGCCTGAAAGTTTGGCAAAGTTAATGATTCAGGATAATTCCCCAATTTCCAATTTCTACCCCGAAAATTTTCAGATCGACATGAATGGAAAAAAAAATGTCTGGGAAGGGATAATTCTTCTTCCATTTATAGAACAGAAAAAATTGTTAGAAGAAGTCAAAATAAACAAAATAAATAATGATCTTTCATTTGAAGAAAAAAATAGGGATTGTTTTGCTAGAGATATAATTTTTTATTCTAATTTTTAATTTAAATATAATTAATAATCAAAAAATAATTAAAATATGGTTTTTTTTTGAATTACTATTTTTTTGGAATCTTTTAAAAATTTTATTCCAAATACAGGACCTAAAATTAATTTAACCTCTCTTAAAAATTGTATGGAAGACAAAGTAAGATTTTTTACTTTAACCTCAATAGTTTTTTTCGATTTCTCATTTAAAAAATTAATTAAAAGAGGCACTTGAGTTACACCATCTACACAACTCCCAGAAATTAATTGTTCCAAAAATTCAGAAAAAATATCCCTATAAAAATCTAACCATTGTGTAAACTTCACATTTTTTTTTGTCAAAGTTGAATCAGTACTCAAAATACAACCAGTCGATGTTTCTGCAATCAACGTAATTGTTTTAAAACTAATTTTGGTATTATACACCTTAAAATTATGAATTTTGAAGTTTAACTCACAATTCATTAAACTTTTCGGTAAAATACTTGATAAATCTTCATATGTTAAAACTGAATCTGAGGATGTCGTAAAAATAATTTGTAAAGCTAAGATAAAACCCCTTCTGTTAAATTGAAATGGAACTGAAAGGTTCATGTTTGATGAAAATAAGATTACCTCTGTATTTTTCGTATTAGATATTAAATTGGTTATGATTCTCATTCTCACATCACTTCGTCCAATTTTTCTTAATAATGTTAGATTTACGTATGCAAAAGTTTCCAATGAAATATCTGATTTTAAAGATCTTAAACCGACTATCTTTATATTTATTCTTTTGTTTATAGAAGGAATTAAATATGCTAGAAATTCTAAATAATAACTTAATGCCCTTGTTCCTATGGTATTATGGAAAAAATTCCCATCTTTTAAGGAACCAGGTATAAACTTTATTTTTGTACCTATTTCATTAATTTGAACTGAACAGCCGTAAAAAATCTTATCAATCAAGGAGAAAAGGTCTAATTCATAATTTCTTAAGCCTTTTTGTTGGGACCTATTCCTGATATTTTCCAAATAAATGGTTTTTTTTGAAATGAAAGACAAAAAAATTCTTTCCCTAAAACACAAATGGCCATTAAAAATACAATATTTCATATAATATAATTCCCTTACTTCTACTATTAAATTTTTTTATGGAATCCGATCATTTAACTACAATTGAAACAGTAATCTGTAGATCTTTAAACGAATTAAAGGTAAACCAAGATAAAACTTTAGACTTTCTTTTTCATTTAAAACTTTCCAACACACAAAATAATATTTTTGTTGAACCAACTCAAGAAATTAGACTAGCAAATATTCCTGAAAAGTATAATGATTTTAAAGTATATTTTTCTAATCAAGAAATCCCTGTTGTTCATTTTGAATTAAGCTTAAAACATGATTCTATATCTTTTTACAAAAAGTTGAAATATTTTTTTCTAATTTCAAATTCTATTTATATATATACTGATTCCATAGAAACTGAAAAAAAAAGATCTGCAGAGATTGATGTTCTTAAATTTTTCTTCATTCTTCAATTAGAAAGTTTTTTAAATAAGAACAAATTGTTTTCAAAAATTAAGTTGATAAATAACGAAATCAAAGAAATTAATATTGATTCACTAAAAGATTCAATAAAAGAAATCTGGAACGAATCACTTGTTTATATTGGAATAAATAAAATTCAAGAAATCCCAAATATAGAAGATTTGTGCTCTATTGAAATTAATACCTTATCTGGTACAAATCAAATATCTCAGTTTATCTTTGGTGGAAAGCTAAATGCTGAAAAAAAAATCTCATGTATAAACCCAGTATCAATTAAAAGTTTTTCTCAATTTTCCTTCCCCCTTTTTATTTTGTCAAATATAATTTCGTATCTACCCGATGATATTTTATTTGATGAAGATTATCAAAAGATTTACAACTCATTCTTAATCGCGAGAATTTTTAATGACTTATGGTTAACTTCTAATAGTGTTATTAATCATTGGAGTAGTTATGTTTCAAAGGGCAAAGTTATCGAGAATTTTGGGAGTAACGTTTCAGCCTTTTTGACTGGAATGATGGAAGAGTTTGAAAAAACTTTACCTAGTAATCTACGAAAGAATGAAAATTCCTTGAATAAAATTAGGGAACTTTCTGAAATGGTTCAAGGAAGAATAACATCACTTTATACTTCTCAGCTTTTAATCTTACAAACTCAAGCACTCGACAAATTCAAAGATATTTTAATATGGCAAGCTAAATATTCACACAAAGAGTTTGAATTTGAGAAAGGTGTAGCAATTTTACAAGTTAATGATTGGTTTGAATCAAAAGCTTCCAGAATAACTATAACTGAGATGAGACTAGATTTCAATGGAGCCAAGAAAGAACTTCAACAAGTATTGGTTGAAGTTGCAGAAAAGTTCAAAGATTCTGCTGTTTCTAAATTAATTTCTATTCAAAAAACAAGCAAAAAAACATCAAAAGGAAAGCTTAAACAAAGTGGAGTAATTGCAGGTTTTGGAATTACTGCTGCTGTAAGACCTCGAGGTTTTGGGAACTTACAACTAGTTACATCATATTCACACGGTCCTCATGTTTTCAATTTTTCTCTTGTTAATGATTTGGATATAGCAGAACAAGAAGGCCAAACACGAATTAAATCTATACGAATACAACCATCATTAAATTTTGATGTTGATATTTAAGACTAAATGGAGTTTAAAATTTTTGTTGTTATTCTCGGACCAATTTCAATAACTCTGACTATATTTTTTATATTATTCCTAATGGAATCAGTTAGGAGAGTTTTACTGTTGAAATATTCTTTATGATCGATAGGTTTAAAATTATAAATCTTTTTAATTTTTTTTAATTTCTTCAGTTTCCTTGTTTTTCTTGATAACAATAAATTGTTATTTGTAATACTATAACAACGAAATTCCATTATTTCCAAAAAATCATCGAAATCAAACAAAAGACATTTGGAATTGTTTTTTAATATTACTTTTTTATTTTTTTCAACAGGTATGATTTTCCTTAACTGTTTATTTAAAAAAATACCTAAGATAGATTTTTCTGAAATATTATTTAAAAAAAGAAAGATATTTTTATAATCTTTGTTTTTAAAATTCCTTTTTTCATTAAATTCCTTTTTCAAAACAAATTTGATTATTTCAAAGCTTAAAATTCGATTTGAAAATATACTAGAAAAATGGACAAACATTGAAAGTTTACGATAAGAAAATATCCAAATATGAGTTATTTTTAAAAGTTTTATTGATTTTAAATCAATCGATATTATTTTTTCAATGTTTTTTGTTAATCCTGATATACAAAAAGGATACAAACTTTTAAAGAAATCTTGTGCTAAATTATGAAATCTTTTATTTTTCTTATTCCAAAGGAGGATTATTGACAATGGTGAGATATTTATCATATTATTAATTAAATAACTATTTATAAATAATATTTTTTTTTTGTTTACAAAAAATAAATATTTATGTATTAAATAAACTTAAATGAAAATTTTTAATTTTCTTATTAAAAAATAAATTATTTGTTCAAATGAAATGTTTAAATTTATTTTTAATCTAATTTTACATAATAAATTAAGTATTTTTAACTTAGTCTCTTCCTTAATAAATATGTTTTTTGTAGTTTTAAATAGTCCATTTATGATGTCAACACCTGATATCCCTTTATTCCAAAGTTGATAAATTATTGTACTCCCAAGAAAAAAATTTTTGTTTTTACATGAAATAAAAAATCTTGGGAGCCAAGTTGTTTCCATATGAATTAGTAGATTTCTTCCATTAGAAATAAAGTTTTCAAGTTTTTTATTTTCAGCAAAATTAATTTCTTTTATAATTGTTCTAAAATCTCCATCAGAAAAATAAATAATAGATTCTATTTTAAAAAGAATATTCTTCTTAACTTTTTTTTTAAAGGTTTTCACTATAAAATTTAACAATTCTTCAAAATTGGGATACTTAAATATAAAAATTGTACACCTACTCTGAATAGGTTCAATAATTTTAGATGAAAAATTACAGATTAAAATGAATCTTGATCCATTAGAGAATCGTTCCATAGTTCTTCGTAATGCCTCCTGAGCAATCTCGGTTAAAGAATCAGCTTCATCTAAAATTATAACTTTGATTTGGAATTTAGTTGAGATAATATTTTTTCTACAAAAATCTTTTATTCTATTTCTTATTATACCAATACCTCTGTTATCTGAAGTATTTAATTTAAGAACTAAATTTGGATACTCTTTTCCATATATTTCTTTAGTAAAAACGTCGACTAATAAAAATGACTGTGATTAGAAAAATAAAACAATAATATGATCCCTAAAATAAAATCACTTACCTGCTGTTGATTTTCCCGAACCAGGTGGACCTGTTATTAATAAGTTTGGAATGGAATTATTGTTTTTAAGAAAAATAAACTTTCTTTTTACAAAATCGCTACAATCCAAGTCTATTAATGAGTTTGGTACACCAAATTGTTCTGAAATATTTTTTACATTCATTAAATTATTAAATAAATGTTGATGTTTTATATTTTTTTTAACTTAATACCTTAATTTCAATATGTTTTTCATAATATGTTTTTTCGATTGTATTTTTTTAAATAGCAAATAAAAAAAAATAAATCTTTTCAATATTTTCATTACATTTCGTCTTCTTCATCCGGTAATGCAATTGCTTGAGCTTGATTAAGTTCATCTTCCATTTCTTTTTTTCTTTCGTCATCAATAAAAACCTCCGCCGGGGCTAAGGCAGGGCTTTCTACAAAACTCAAATTCGAATCACCTATTAATTTTTTTCCGATCCATAAAAAAGGTTTTTCAAAATTATAATTAGACTTAGCCGAAATATCATAATATTGAAGATTTTTTTTCCTATGAAACGTAATTTGTTTTGCTTTTACTTTCCTATCCTTAATGTCAACCTTATTTCCAACCAATACAATTGGTATATAGTCACAAACTCTTACTAAATCCCGATGCCAATTTGGAACATTTTTGTAAGTTATTCTTGATGTAACATCAAACATAATTATTGCAGCTTGTCCTTGAATATAGTACCCATCACGTAGTCCCCCAAACTTTTCTTGACCTGCCGTATCCCAAATGTTGAAAACCAATAGTCCACGAGTGGTATAAAATTTTAATGGATGAACCTCTACGCCTAATGTTGCAATGTACTTTTTTTCAAATTCTCCTGTTAAATGTCTTTTTACAAATGTTGTTTTTCCAACACCACCATCACCAACAAGAATTAGTTTAAACATTGGTAATTCTTCAAGCATTCTATTATTTAAGATAAACTGTCTTAGTAAAATATAGGATTATTAAATAATAAAAAATAGGTTAAGTTGGCTTACTCCGTTGACTAAAAATTATTTTCATGACAAAAATTTTTAATTTAGAGGATCTTTTAAAATAATATAAAAAAAAAGAATACAAAATAAAAAAAAAAGTTTCTTTTAGTTTTAAATACTCGACTAAAATCATTTTGATTTACATCTTCACTTTTTATCGAAGTAGAATTATTATTCTATAATTAAAACCGGAAAGCTATTTAATTCAAAATATTAATTATACATGGAACTATCGGTGATAATAGGTACATTAGCACATGTGGCTTAATTGGACAAAGTATCGGTCTACGAAACCGAAGATTGCAGGTTCGAGTCCTGTCTTGTGCAATGATTAAATATTATAAGAGATCTATTTTTTATTTTTATAATTAATTTTTTTGTTTTTTTAATAATAAAAAAATTTGACAAAATTTGAAAAATTTTGCATTTTTCATCAAAAGATTTAGATTAACTAGTTCAATACGTTCCATTTGATTTATTTTTAATTTGAAAAATGATTAACACAAAATCCAATTTTCAAAATATTTAATTAAAATGTCTTTAATTGGTGCTTCTATTTTGTGTGATATTTTGATGTTATGATTAAATGAACATTTTACCGAAGATCTTAACGTAAATGTCTTAATCCATAAAAAACATATGAAAAAACCTTTAAATCTAAAAAAAAACAAATATTTTTTTTTTATAAAGCAAGAAAGATTATTCAACTGTAAAATTTTTGTAAACATAGTAATTAAACAATATAACAAGAATCTTTTTTCAAAATACTCATTAAAAATTTCTTTAAAAAAAAGTTTGTTGAAATATGTCATTGTGCTAAAATTTATAAGATTTAAAAAACCCAAAAATTTACATAATTTAATGATTTTTATATTGCAATAGTTCCTGATAGCGTAAATATTCGAAAAATTGTAACAAAATTCATTAAAATATATAAAAATCCAATTTAATTTTTTTAACCAAATATTCGAACAATGACGCCATATAAAAATTAAAATTTTTGCATGAATATTATTGAAAAAAGAATGTTTTATTTTTTTTCGGAAACATAAAAATCTAGTTCTAGCATTAGATACAAATTCTTTTTCTTTTTAAAAAAAAATCGAAGTCTACAAAAAATTTTTACTTGGTTTAAAATATTTTAAATTTTTAAATTCAAAGATTAAGAAAGTGTTGGTAAAATAAAAAAAAACAATTAAAAAAGATTGTTTTTAATACGATATTTAGATAGTTTTTCGAAAGTTTTTCGAAAGTTTTTTTAAATAGATTAAGGGGTAAGACCGTGTCTATTTTTTTAGCTTGGATTTTTTTCAAACTACAAATTGATAATTTAAAAACTTTTTCTAATAAAAAATTAATGAATGTTGTATATTCTAACTTCTTTTTTGAATTTGATGTTCTAGAAAAAAGGAGATTTTTAATTAATATTACCGAACAATATAAAAAATTTATTTGTAAGATATGTATAAAAGTTATAATAGATTTTGACAATAGGATTGCATACTTCTTTATTGTTGGTACAACGAAATTAAAAAAATATCTTGAATTTTTTTTAAAAATTTTCATCTTTCCCCTCCAAATTATAAACTTCATCAATTTTTTGAATTTCAACAAATTAATGCAATTACATTCACAAATTTTGATAAAAATCTTATTAAACTTAAATAAATTTTTTTTTTTGAAAACTTTCAAAAAAAAAAAAGTTATTCTTACTAATTATTTTTTTAAGGAAAATCAAAAAAATACCGAATGAGGTTTTCTTTAATTTTATTGAAGCTTTACGCTGGTTCTTAAAAGTTTTTTTCAGTTGAATTAATTTTAAAAAACTGATTTTTGTTTTTATAAAGGTTTTTTTTAGTTAATCTTATTATTGAACAAAAAAATATAAGGGTAATGTTAAATTTTTTCAGTAATGGTTTTAAAACATACTATATATTACATCCAGAATAATATTTTAAAATTAAATTTTCTACAACATCGAAATTATGATTAAATTTTCTAATTCGTCATAAAAAATTAAGAACAATACTATTTAAATATAATCTCTTGGTGAATAAAGTTCTAATTTTGAAAATAAAAAAAATAAAATTTTGGAGTTTTATATAAAAAAAAGTCATTTATAAATAGTGGACTTATAATTAGAGAAAATTTAAAATTTTTAAATAAAGTTTCGTTAATTTTATTCAGATTATTAGTCCAAAAACAACTTATATTATTTATAAAAGATTGAAAATAGTAAAAACCAGAATATAGATTGGAAAAACATAGGATAATTTTGGAAATTTTCATACCTGAATTGAATTGATTGTGTTTTTTTGAAATAGATGATGAATAATAAAACATAGAAAGAAATTCATTTTCATTAATTCCTAAAAAAAATGTATTGATTATTAATTTTATAATTAATGAAAAAGACTCTTGAGTGAATTTTTTTATGAATATAATAAAAGTAAGTCGGCACATTTAAAAAAACTATTTTTATTTATTTAAACTTAATTAAAATATGGAGAATTTTGTAATTCTTGGTTGATCCTTTAAAATATTTCGTTCTATGTAATTTATTTTCAAGAATAAATTTGATTTAGAATCTCTTTCTACTGGACCACATATTTCATTGTTCACATAATATCCAATTCTCATAAATTCACGAGTAAGGTACGTAAATTGGATTAATAGTAAAGTAATTCCAAAAACGTCAATCAAACTCTCTAAATAAAAGGTCGGAGAAGCTACTAAAAAATTAACTTTGAATTTACCAATTCGATTTGCAGGTATTGCATAAACATCTAATTCATCATCATCATCTTTAGTTGTAGGTGATTGAACATAGACGAATCTTACATCTAAATTTTCACTTAAAATTTCCCTTAATTCAAATAATATTTGAAAATAGAACATCTCTTTAAGTTTTAATGGATTTTTAATAACGTTCACCCCCAAAATTTCTATTGATGGATAGTGATACATTTATATCCTTAAAATAAAATTTTTAAAATAATTATATTTTTTATAAATTAAATGTTTTTTTTTGGGGACATGCAAATTGAATTGAATTTTGAGTTCAGAATAACTCGTCCAAAAATTACCTATTTTTGAATAAAAGTCCATTGGAATAAAATTTTTGTTTATCTTTGTACTTCTCATAAAAATACTAAATTCAAAAGAGGTTATAACAAGGTTTTTAAAATAATGACCCCAATCTAAACTTATGCGGGGACAAGATAATTGAACCCATAAATTACTAAAATTTCCATTTATAGTATTTAAACGATTGTTATTTATTTCAGTTCCTACATAAATTATTGGTTTGATTTGGTGTTTAGTCGCTAAAAAAGTAATTGTTTTTAGAATTTTAATACTTCCTTGCCTCCCTAAAGCCCCAAAAATAAAATTACAAGATTTAGGAAAAAATATTGCTTTTTCAATAAAACTTTCTCTTTCGATTATAATATCAGTAAATTTAAACCCTAATAATGTTAACAATTTATTAAATGGATTAAATTGAATAATTTTTATGTTGGGGTTAAAAAATAGAACACTTTCAATATGAAATTTACCATCTCCAATATATACTACACCAGACTGGTCTTCAGTTGAGAAACTTGTACAACCTAACACTTCACCAGGAGATAATGGCTTTGTTTGAGGAATTTCTAAAATATTGAATAACATAGAAATATAAATCTTAATAATCTTAAGTTCAGAAGAAAACTGTACTGTACTAGTGATCATTAGTCTATCTCTGTCTGTACAAAAAAGTTCCCTGATAGTTTGTATTAAAAAAGAAAAGTCATATTTTATTTCTATAAATATATAGACTACAGAAAGAATACAATTCAAAATTGAAACCAAACAACTATGTCCATAATGAAATACAATAGATGATCCAAAGTTTTTCCCCAAGCAATCTTGAATACAACATGCACCATAAGTTATCTGACATGATAAATACAGTACTGAAACTGAATGTGATATTTTTCCAAAAATTTTTCTCAGAATACTAAAATATTTAGTCATTCCTTCGGGAAGTTGAATAAACATTTTATTTAAAAATAATTCTCCAATCCTTTCCTTTGTTTTTTTAACTTCGAAAACATAATTGTATGGGAGGATTTGAGAAAAAAGTCTAAGAAATAATTTAAGAATTAATGAGTCTGTATTTTTTTTTTTTTTTTTGTTATAAAATTTAAATTTTTTTACCGAAATATTCAATTCTATCGGCCAATAATCATCAAATTTTTCAATATTTTTTATGAATTTAATATTTAATTTGAAATCACACCACTTTAACATTATTTTTAAGGTTCTTCCACA
>Ga0209491_10004966_pt1 | contig 19948 bp, 22 predicted proteins | sample BON02_FD_187213 | JGI IMG/M metagenome (GOLD analysis project Ga0209491, IMG submission 187213) | Freshwater microbial communities from Lake Bonney liftoff mats and glacier meltwater in Antarctica - BON-02 (SPAdes) (version 2) | ecosystem: Environmental > Aquatic > Freshwater > Ice > Glacier... | reverse complement strand
GGGACGACCCTTCCAGCGCTTCGTCTTGCCCTTTTGGACAACTGTGTTGACGCTCTTGACCTTGCGATCAAACAGGGCCTCGACCGCTTCTTTGATCTGCGGCTTGGTAGCGTCATTCGAAACCTTGAAGACTACTGCGCCAAATTCGGACAACAGCGTCGACTTCTCGGTAATGTGTGGTGACAGGATGACGTCGTAATGACGTGCAGCCACTTCCTGCTTTTTAGCCATTGAAGCGCGCCTCCAACTTGGCGACAGCGTCCTTGGTAAGGATCAGCGTATCGTGTTTCAGGATGTCATAGACGTTCGCACCCATCGCCGGCATCACATTGACGTTCGGGATGTTGCTCGCGGCCAGCTTGAAAGTATCGTTCACCGCTTCGCCGTCGATCACCAGGACCTTGCCAGCATAACCAGCTTTGCCAAAGATCTCAGCAAGTAGCTTGGTCTTGTTGCCCTTCAGCTCAAGGCTGTCGACAATTACCAGGCCATCCAGCGCCTTGCTCGACAAGGCCATTTTCAGGCCAAGTGTACGGATCTTCTTGTTGAGCGACGGATTGAAATCACGAACGCGCGGGCCATGGGCCTTGCCGCCACCAATAAAGATCGGAGCGCTGCGAGCACCGTGGCGAGCAACGCCGCCACCCTTCTGCTTACCGTACTTCTTACCAGTGCGATTAACATCGGACCGCTCGCGAGCACCGCGGGCGGTGCCGCGACGTTTTTCAAGCTGCCATGTTACCACACGGTGCAAAATATCGGCACGCGGCTCGATACCGAACACAGTATCATTGAGTTCGAGATCGCCGGGAGCCCCGGTTACCTTGGCGCCGTCAATTTTCTGGACCTTCACCTTCACGGATCAGCCCTCCTTATTCGTGTCGGAGTCTGCGACCGTGGTTTCCACGGCTTCGACTTCAACTGCTACTGGAGCTTCCTCGACTGCTTCAGGCTTGGGGCCTTTTGTGTCGAGAACTACACCTGGGAATGGCACACCTTCAGGAAGCTTCAGCTTCACGGAATCACGAACGACTAACCAGCCATTCTTCGAACCGGGAACCGAACCCTTCACAAACAGAAGGCCGCGATCGGCGTCTGTGCGCACAATCTCGAGGTTTTGCTGGGTACGCTGGCGATCACCCATGTGACCGGCCATCTTCTTGCCCTTGAAAACACGCCCTGGATCCTGACGGTTACCCGTCGAACCGTGCGAACGGTGGGAAAGCGAGACACCGTGGGAAGCCCGAAGGCCCTTGAAGTTCCACCGCTTCATGGCGCCGGCGAAGCCTTTACCCTGCGTATGGCCCGTGATGTCGACCTTCTGGCCGGCAATGAAGTGTTCTGCACTGATGGTCGATCCGACCGGCAGGAAACCTTCTTCATTCTCAAGGCGGAATTCAGCAACCCTGCGCTTCAGGCCAACATTCGCCTGAGCGAAATGTTCACGCTGCGGCTTGGCAACATTCTTTTGCTTGGCTTCACCCGAACCAACCTGAAGCGCGAAATAACCATCACGTTCGGCAGTACGGTGCGATACAACTTGGCATTCTTCCAGAGCGAGGACTGTGACCGGCACATGGCGGCCATCCTCCTGAAAGAGGCGGGTCATCCCGACTTTTTTAGCGATCACGCCTGTGCGCATCACCAATCTCCTAAAACAGAGGCATCTGGACCATTCCAGATGCTTGCCAACCCAGATTGTAATGCGTCACCCCGTCCGGGCTGAGTGCCCCCGACCACCTAGAAGGCTTTGGGAAGCGAGACGGAGGACGCTTGCCCGGCTAAATGTCCACCAAATATGGGCAGACGCGCCGGAGGTATCCTTATGTCCCTGATTGGAAAGCCTTAGCGATCCATTCAAGACCCCCGCCGAAGCGAAGGCTATCTATTAACTGACTTACGCCAGTTTGATTTCTACGTTCACACCAGCTGCAAGATCGAGCTTCATTAGCGCGTCAACCGTCTGGGCGTTCGGCTGCACAATATCGAGCAACCGTTTGAAAGTACGTATCTCGAACTGCTCGCGCGACTTCTTGTCGATGTGCGGACCGCGGTTCACCGTGAACTTTTCGATATGCGTCGGCAAAGGAATGGGGCCGCGAATAAGTGCGCCGGTACGGCGTGCGGTTTCCGCAATTTCGCCGGTTGCCTGATCGAGCACGCGGTGATCGAACGCCTTCAGGCGAATGCGGATATTCTGAGCTTCCATTACCTACTACCGATGCGAAAGAGCCAAGAAACACCCCAAGGGGATATTTCCAAAAAATAAGAGACCGCCCGACCTCACCAAGCCTTCATTCGAAGATCATGGGAAGGGGCGGCCCCCTGTAAAACCTGACCAGCCGAATCACCCGAATGAATCGGGCACCCCGGCTGGTACAGAGCCTATATTACTTAGTGATCTTGCTGACAACCCCTGAACCGACCGTACGGCCGCCTTCACGGATTGCGAAACGAAGACCTTCGTCCATTGCGATCGGAGCAATCAGCTTTACGCCGATTGTTACGTTGTCGCCTGGCATAACCATTTCGGTGCCCTCTGGCAGGATCACTTCGCCGGTCACGTCAGTTGTGCGGAAGTAGAACTGCGGACGGTAGTTCGCAAAGAATGGCGTGTGACGGCCACCCTCGTCCTTGGACAGGACGTAAACTTCTGCAGAGAAGTCGGTGTGCGGATTAACCGAACCCGGCTTAGCCAAAACCTGGCCGCGCTCAACGTCTTCACGGCCAACACCGCGAACCAGTGCACCGATGTTGTCACCAGCTTCGCCGCGATCAAGCAGCTTGCGGAACATTTCGACGCCGGTAACAACTGTCTTGCCGGTATCCTTGATGCCGACGATTTCAACTTCGTCGCCAACATTCACGATGCCGGTTTCAACGCGGCCGGTAACAACCGTACCACGACCAGAAATCGAGAACACGTCTTCGATTGGCATCAGGAACGGCTTGTCGATCGGACGGTCAGGCTGCGGAATGGCAGTGTCGACTGCTTCCATCAGCTTGATGATCGATTCCTTACCGATGTTGTCATCACGGCCTTCAAGTGCGGCCAAAGCCGAACCCATCACGATAGGAATGTTATCGCCATCGAAATCGTACTTGGAAAGAAGTTCACGAACTTCCATTTCCACCAGTTCGAGGATTTCGTCATCATCGACCTGATCGACCTTGTTCATGTAAACAACCAGAGCAGGTACGCCGACCTGACGGGCAAGCAGTATGTGCTCGCGGGTCTGCGGCATCGGGCCGTCAGCTGCGTTCACAACCAGGATCGCGCCATCCATCTGGGCAGCACCGGTGATCATGTTTTTCACATAGTCAGCGTGGCCTGGGCAATCGACGTGCGCATAGTGGCGCGCGGCAGTTTCATATTCGACGTGTGCGGTCGAAATGGTAATTCCGCGCTCACGCTCCTCTGGAGCCTTATCGATGTTAGCGAAATCGACAGCAGCGCCGCCGTGGATTTCAGCCATCACCTTAGTGATTGCGGCCGTAAGGGTCGTCTTGCCGTGGTCAACGTGACCGATGGTGCCGATGTTGCAATGCGGTTTATTCCGCTCAAACTTAGCTTTCGCCATTGTCTATAACCTCTATTCGTATGAACTAAATGATTGCGGGAATGGAACGGCGCCCGCTAAATCAGGCGCCGCCACTAGACGGTAGCTTGCGGTTAAGCAAGCTTCTCTTTGACCTCTTGTGCAACACTCGCCGGAACTTCCTCGTAGTGGGAGAACTGCATGGAGTAGTTTGCGCGGCCCTGACTGAACGAACGAAGCTCGTTCACGTAACCGAACATGTTGGCCAGCGGCACCAGGGCTTCAACAGCCTGAGCGTTACCGCGGGTGTCGGTGCCTTGAATTTGGCCGCGACGGGAGTTTAGATCGCCGATAACATCGCCCAGATAATCTTCAGGCGTAATGACTTCGACCTTCATAACCGGCTCGAGCAGCTTGATGCCGCCACGTTCGGCTGCTTCGCGCATCGCACCGCGACCGCAGATTTCAAACGCCACAGTCGACGAATCGACGTCATGGTAAGCACCGTCAGTAACTCGGATAGTAAAATCGATGATCGGGAAGCCGATCAGATAGCCACTAGCCGCCTGTTCGCGCAGACCCTTTTCAAGCGACGGGATATATTCACGAGGAATATTACCTCCCTTGATGCTATCTTCGAAAACGATGCCCTGACCGCGCTCACCCGGGATGAAGGTCGCCTTGGCGCGGGCAAACTGCCCTGAACCACCCGACTGTTTCTTATGCGTGTAATCGACCTCGATTTCACGGCCCAGCGATTCGCGGTAAGCCACCTGCGGCGCACCAACGTTGGCTTCGACCTTGAATTCACGCCGCATCCGATCGACCAGAATGTCGAGGTGAAGCTCGCCCATTCCCTTGATGATCGTCTGACCGGATTCGTGATCGGTCGTAACGCGGAACGAAGGATCTTCCGCCGACAGACGATTAAGCGCAACGCCCATCTTTTCCTGGTCAGCCTTGGTCTTGGGTTCCACCGACAATTCGATAACCGGTTCAGGGAATTCCATCCGTTCGAGAATGATTGGATGGGCAGGATCGCACAGCGTATCGCCTGTCGTGGTGTCCTTCAGGCCAGCAATCGCAACGATATCGCCAGCAAACGCTTCTTCGATGTCTTCGCGGTTATTGGAATGCATCAGCAACATACGGCCGATCTTTTCCTTCTTGTCCTTGACCGAATTCAGCACGCCGCCCTTGGCCAATTGACCCGAGTAGATGCGAGTGAAGGTCAGCGTCCCCACGAACGGATCGTTCATGATTTTGAACGCCAGCGCAGAGAACGGCGCATCATCGGACGATGCCCGCGATGCTTCCTTGTCCGTGTCGGGAATGATGCCCATGATTGCAGGCACATCGACCGGCGACGGCATGTAATCCACCACCGCGTCAAGCAAAGGCTGGACGCCCTTGTTCTTGAATGCAGAACCACAAAGAACCGGCACGAAGGCCTGATCCAGCGTGCCCTTGCGGATGAGACGCTTCAGCGTTGCAACGTCGGGGAGGTTACCTTCGAGATAGGCTTCCATGACTTCATCGTCATTTTCGACAGCCAACTCGATCATTGCTTCGCGGTATTCTGCCGCCTTCTCGACCATGTCTTCAGGAATGTCGACATAGTTGAAATCCGCACCAAGCGATTCGTCTTCCCACACGATGCCGCGATTGTTCACCAAGTCGACAACGCCCTTTAGGCCGCCTTCGATACCGATTGGCAAGTAAAGCACCAGTGGTTTCGCACCAAGGCGATCAATGATACTTTGTACGCAGTAATAAAAGTCGGCGCCGGTGCGGTCTAGTTTATTAATGAAGCACATACGGGGCACTTTGTACTTGTCAGCCTGGCGCCATACGGTTTCGGACTGCGGCTCTACGCCGGCGACGCCGTCAAACACGGCGACCGCGCCATCGAGTACGCGCAGCGAGCGTTCGACTTCAATTGTGAAGTCAACGTGGCCCGGTGTATCGATGATGTTGATCCGGTGCTTCTCGCCTTTGCCATCTTCGTTGGCCCAGAAGGTGGTGGTCGCAGCGGAGGTAATCGTGATCCCACGCTCCTGCTCCTGCTCCATCCAGTCCATCGTCGCCGCGCCATCATGCACTTCGCCGATTTTGTAGGATTTGCCGGTGTAATAAAGAATCCGTTCCGTAGTCGTGGTCTTACCGGCGTCAATATGCGCCATGATGCCAATGTTACGGTAGCGTTCCAGCGGATATTCGCGGGCCATGGAAAATTCCTGTGGTGGTATGGAGGCAGGCCGCCCTATGCGGCCCCGCCCTCCATATGGTTACTATTGTGACCGGTTACCCTTCGACAGGCTCAGGATGAGCGGAGTCGAAGGCCTAACAACCAGCCCTTACCAGCGGTAGTGCGAGAACGCCCGGTTGGCATCAGCCATCCGGTGAGCATCTTCGCGCTTCTTCACAGCATTGCCGCGGTTGTTCGCTGCATCCATCAACTCACCCGACAGACGCGCTGACATGGTGGTTTCAGGACGACCGCGAGCAGACGAGATCAACCAGCGGATCGCCAGTGCCTGGGCACGCTCGGGGCGAACCTCGACCGGAACCTGATACGTGGCACCACCAACACGGCGGCTACGAACTTCGACCTGCGGCTTGATGTTGTTCAGCGCATCATGGAACATCTGGATCGGATCGGTCTTGGCCTTGGCCTCAACCGTGGCCAGAGCGCCATAAACGATGCCCTCAGCAGTGGATTTCTTGCCATCATACATGAGATTGTTCATGAATTTCGACAGGATCTGATCACCAAACTTGGGATCGGGTAGAATGACCCGCTTTTCGGGACGACGACGACGTGACATATTTGCGTTACCTTTTCTGCGGATGCACCGCCGGACTGGTCCGGCTCCTCATCCTAAAGCGCGCTGCCTGCAGTCTTACAGACCCGGCGCGCACCGTTCGCCAAATAATTGAAGCAGTTCTTATTTCGGGCGCTTGGCACCGTACTTCGAACGGCTCTTGCGGCGATCCTTGACACCCTGCGTATCGAGCACACCGCGGAGCACGTGATAACGTACACCGGGAAGATCGCGCACGCGGCCGCCACGGATCAGGACAACACTGTGTTCCTGAAGATTGTGGCCCTCGCCGGGGATGTAGGAAATAACTTCGCGCTGGTTGGTCAGGCGGACCTTGGCAACCTTGCGAAGCGCCGAGTTCGGCTTCTTCGGCGTCGTGGTATACACGCGTGTGCACACGCCGCGCTTCTGCGGGTTCTGTTCCATTGCAGGGACCTTGGACTTGGCCTTCTGAGGAACGCGGCCCTTACGGACCAATTGGTTAATTGTCGGCATGAAGTACTCTTCACCTGTTACGTGGCGCGTTACCAAGGTGAAGGGAAATAAGACCGTAAACGCCGTCACCCCGGCAAAACCGGGATCGCTAGCCGCCCATCACAGGGAGCCGCGCGTTATACGAGCCTGAAAACACTCCACCCGGCAAAACACCGGGTTACTTTGTCGGCTGCTCCGAGAGGAGGTTGTGAAACCCCATCCAACAGAGAAGGGCCTGTTCGAATACACGAAAGGCCCCCGGAACATAACCGGCAATGTTCAGCTCTATTTGTCCGCTGCGGGGAATGTCCCTGCATTGGATGGCGGTCCCTTATGTTGGATTCGGGTTTGGGTCAAGTGGGGTGGTGGGGATGCCGCCCTCGCGCTGCCTGCCGCCCGCGCAGCCCGCTGGGCCCGGCGTGATGCATTGCGCTCTTCCCAAAATCCTGCCGCGCCTGCCCTCGCCTGCGCCTCCGTTCGCCCGTCACGGCGGACTTCGCGCACTGCATTTCGGGGCCTGCCCCCCGCGCCGGACGATCCTTTGCTGTCCTTCGCGCCGGTCCCCCACAAGGCGCCGCGTTCCAATTCGATCACCGCCCCGCTCCAGCGCGCCTTTATCGCTCAGCTGGCGGCGACCTGAATTGTCACGCAGGCGGCGCGGCATATCGGCAAATCTTTGGAGGCCCTCTACAAACTGCGCCACCGGCCCGGCGCGGAGGAATTCTCGGCAGCGTGGGAGGCGGCGGTGGATTTGGGGGTGGCCCGGTTGGAAGATTGTGCACTCGCCCGGGCAATCGAGGGCGAGGAACGTCCGCTGGTCGCGCGCGGCGAGGTCATCGGGACTTGGCGCAAACATAACGAGGCGTTGGTCATGTTCCTGCTGCGCCAGCGCCGATCAGGGCGCCACTCCGACAGGGTGGACCTTAAGCCCGGCAATGCCGTTTACGAGCGGCTGAAGGCAGAAATCCTCGCCGATGCTGCTGGTGACGAGGACGAGATCCACGCCTCGATCAATGCCAAGCTGGACGCGATGATTGCGCGCAAGAAATCGCTAGCGGATTGGGATGATTTAGCGGCCGGAAAGCCCGAGTAAATCCTCAGCCGATTGCACAGCGATTTCTTCTACTGTGCCGCAGCCCAGACCCTGCGCGAATCCCTTGAAATAGCTGCGCCGGGCAATGCCGGCATAAATCGCGGTGTTCATTCGGGCGCGCTGGGCGTTGGCGCCGCTGATCTGGCGGACCACGCCGCGAAACGGGATGAACCCGCTGATCAAGCTGCCGCCTACCTGCAGCCCCTTGTTCGCCAGCCCTTCCTTATCCGGTTCGCGGTCAGCATCGGCGCCCAGGACTTCTTCCAGCAAAAGGACTTGCTGCTGGATCAACTGGCAATTGCCCGTCCCGTCCTTATTACTAACCGCACCCAGATCATAGGGCGCGGCCTGCGCGGCGATCAATATCTCGGGAATATCCTTGCTGCGCAGGTTAAAGTCCTCCAGCGGCTGGGTCACCGCATCCAGAACATCCTCCGCAACGCTGTCGCCCTTCTCGCCATTCTGCGCCGCCGCAGCGGTGGGGATTGCGGCCGCGAGCAACATTGCGCCGCCCGCGATGAACGGGGCAAATTTGCCCAGCCCAGTTTTGCCGAGCCCAGTCTGAATTACCCTCACCATCGCTTGATTACCTCCGCGCTGCAGGGCCGCTCAGGCGCTCAGCTTCCATCTTCATCATGCGTCCGCGATCGACCTTATTCTGGGCTTTGTCGACCGCCTCCTGCGCTTTGTTCTGCTTTGACATGGCGGTATCCAGGTCATCGCGGCCATCGGTCCCGCGTTCGGCATATTTGGCCCATTCACTTGCGGCCTTGTCAACTTGCTTGGCCCAGCGAGCAGCTTACTGGCCATCGGTGAAGTAAGTCGGATTGGCAGTCAGGCGGCGGAATTCAGCCGAGGCATTATCGCCGCGGGCTTGCGAGCTGTCGCGCTTGTTCTGCGCTTCGACCACATCCGCGGCATAGCCGACCAGATTGTTCTTGGCTTTTTCCAGATCCTTGAGGCCTTCTGCCTCCATCTTGCTACCCTTGGTCCAGTCCTTCTGGTATTTCGCGGTCACAACGATCGGAGCCGCCGCGGTAGTTTGCTGGGCGCCCTCTTGCTGTGCGCTGGCGGCAGCCGGGATCATCATGGCTGGCAGGATCAGGCAGGTAGCGGCGATTAAGGCTTTCATTCAAAATTCTCCGTTAAATTGTCTTGTACGTTCAATAGAGAGTATTTGAATCCACTAAAGCGGGATTGTCAGAATGTTATATTTAGCTTATCTGAATTGAATGGACATCGTAACCTTCAAAACCTTCCTCGCTGCCGCCTCTACGGGCAGTTTCGCCGCCGCTGCTCAGCGCATTCATGCCAGCCCATCCAGCGTGACCGAACGGATCAAACAGCTGGAGCATCAACTGGGCGCGCAATTGTTCATCCGTGACAAACGTGGCTGTCGCCTGACCCCGGCGGGTGAAAAGTTTATGGCACCCGCATTGCAGGCCACGCGGGCGTGGGATCTGGCGCGCCATGAGGTAAAGCTGCCCGAGCGATTTAGCCGGTCACTATCGCTGGGCGGACAATATTTTTTTTGGGATCGCGGCTTCATGGATTGGTTGGCCGAATTGCGCGGAGCGATGCCCGATCTGGCGCTACGCGTAACTGCCGGAGCATCAGCGCGCCTAAACCGCGATCTGGCTGAGGGGTTTCTGGATATGGCGATCATTTATGACCCAATTTTCCACCGGGATATTCGGGCGGAACCACTCTATTCTGACGAGCTGGTTCTGGTGACCGGCGGAGAGCCGGACAATTGGCGCAAGGATTTCGTGCGGATCGAGTGGGGGCAGGCTTTAGGCCTCGAGATTGCTTCTCGGATCGATCTCGCGCCGGAAACCGGCTTGTCACTTGATCTGGGAATGCGCAGTGCCGACTGGCTGGCAAGCCAGCGCATGAGTGGATATTTGCCGCTGCGCGCTGCTAAACCGTACATCGCCAGCGGTGCATTGGCGCTGGTGGATGATGCTCCGCGTTTTGATTTCCCCGCTTATGTCTGTTGGCGCCGAAGTTATGACGGCGAGACCTGCGAAGAAATCTTGAAGATTATTCGCGGCAGTTTTGAAGATACCCTCGCAAATGGCTGATCTCGCCCTTCATTGCGCACCTCCTCACTGGCGCGAACCGCGCGACCCACTATGATATGTAAGTAATGACCGACACTATGCCGCTAGATCCCGATACAATCATCCGCTTAATGGCGGTAGGGGCCAGCACATTATTGCTGCTGGTGCTGATGGCAGGACGTGTCCGGCTCGGTTTGAAAGTGCCGCTGGCGGGGATGCTGGTGGGCGGCGCACTATATCTGATCCTGTCATCCACCACGTTGGTTGTGCCGCGAACCATCATTCCCGCGCTGGATTACCTGTCACTGCTGACGCCGTTCTGGACCTGGTTGTTTGCCCGGTCCCTGATTGAACGGATGCCCCCGCCGCGGCTGCTGGCCGCCTTTATCGTATTCTACACCGTCTGCTGGGCCATCGCCCATTGGGCAGGCGCATATTGGCTGATCGGTTTTTACGGCGTCCACATCGCATCGCTGCTGCTGATCGCTGACCTGTTCTACAGCGCATGGTCTGGACGGGATGATGATCTGATTGAAAAACGCCGGTTGATCCGCCTGTGGCTGCCCGTGCTGGTCGGCCTGCAAGCTTGCGGGATATTGACCTTTGAGCTGTACATGGGTGGGTTTTCCAGTGACTTCCCGATATTGCAAATTGCCAATGGGGTGCAGATTTTCGCTCTGGTCCTGTTTGGCGGATTGGCGTTGTTGCAAACTGATCCGGAATTGCTGGTCGAGATTGAAAATGGCGATCTGCCCGCTCCGATGGGCAAGGCGGTAGTTCTCAGCCCCAGCGAACAAGTTCTGCGCGGCCATTTGGAGGATGCGATGGCCGCGAAATTCTATCGCACACCTGGCCTGACGATTGCGGCACTGGCCGATCATCTGGAAACACCGGAACACCGGCTGCGGGCGCTGATCAATCGGGGGCTAGGCCAGCGAAATTTCTCCACCTACCTGAACCGTCACCGGATCGCCGAGGCTAAGGAAATCCTGGCCGATCGGGCGCAGGTGGACCTGCCAGTGCTGACCATTGCAATGGATTTGGGCTATAATTCTCTACCAACTTTCAACCGTGCCTTTCGCAGTGAAACCGGCACCACACCCACGGAATTCCGCCGGGCGGCCATCGGAGAAGCAACCAGTCAAAACTGAAAAAGTGCAGTCGCTTTCGAAATTGCACGGCATTTTTCACAGTTGCGAGGACTATCGCTGGCCAATCCTCCAGAAAGGCTGAATAAGCCGAGATGGAGCCTAGATATGCCAGACCCGACAACCGCCAGTACCCTTTCACGGATCGTCGATTCGATCGTCCCGCATTTCGTCGACGTGTTCACGTTTGACCTGGGCCGTTATCTGATCGCTGCTGGCCTTATATCGCTGAGCCTGTGGGCAGCAAAGCAGTGGGCAAACAACCGCCGCATCCAGAAACGCCGCGCGGCGAAGGGTGATTACGTTCGCGAATTCTCCTCCTCAATTCGGACGGTCTTTGTCTTCGGCGTGACCACGATGAGCACGGTCGCGATGATGGAATTCGGGCTCGTGACCTTCAGCGATAGTTTTTCCTGGGGCATCTTCGGCCTGCAAACGGTGGCGATGATCATCGCCCATGATGCCTATTTCTATTGGATGCACCGCGCCCTGCACCACAAACGGCTGTTCCGCGCGACCCATCTGCATCACCACAAATCCCGCACCCCGACGCCGTGGGCCGCCTATAGTTTCTCAAGCTGGGAAGCCGTAACCGAAGCCGCCTTCGTGCCGATTTTCTTGCTGGCCGCAACCACTTTGGGCATCGAATATATGGGCTTCGCGGTGTTTATCTTCCTGTGGCACATGATTTTCCGCAATGTCATCGGCCATGCCGGGGTAGAGCTGTATCCTGCGGGCTGGGTCGACAACAAGCTGCTGAGCTGGTGGAACACCACCACCCATCACGATCTGCACCACAGCGCAGGCACGTATAATTTCGGCCTGTACTTCACCTGGTGGGACCGGATGATGGGCACCGAGCATCCGCAATATAAGGAACGCTTCCGCGCCGTGGCCAAGCCATTCCTGATCAAACCCATCAAGCCAACTCGCCGCCACGCGGAAATAGCTTCTGTGATTGCCATGACCCTGTTCGCCGCAACGACCACGCTAACTGGCGGCACCTCGGCAATTGCTGCCTGAACCTATCCTGCTTCTGGGGCCCACTCACGCGCGAGCAGTCCCCAGATCAGGCTGTCACGGATGCCGATATGGGTTTCCCATGTCTCCCGCAGACGCCCTTCGAGAGCAAAGCCGAGGCGCTCAAGCAAAGCGTTGGAGGCAGCATTATCCGGATCGACATCGGCCCAAATTCTGCGCATTCCCTCCGCCGCGAACAGATACGAGATCAGCGCGCCGACGCATTCACGGGCAATGCCCTGTCCCTGCCGGCCAAGCACGGTCGCGTAGCCAATTTCAGTCACATGATCCATGCCCGGAATGGCGACAAATCGGCCGACCGCTTCACCGCTGCCGCGCTCTATCGCGGCCCAGCTCCGCCCGTTCCAGTCAGGTGCAAGCAGCCATTTGGCCAGCTTTTCACGGCTGGTAAACGCCGGGCAGCTCCACCAGCGCATATTGTCGGGATCGGAAAAGGTTGGCCAAAGTGCTTCGACATCTTCGACCGCAAGTTCACGCAGAATGAACCGCTCGGCTTCAATGGTCGGTATGCTCATGACTGGAACCTATTCGGCCGACAGAAACGCCACCAGCGCCTTGACCTTTTTCTGCCGCCATTGCGGCAGCGGAGCGACCAACCAATAGGCGCGGCGGCCCTCGTCCGGCCCCTCCAGCGCGATAAGACGGTTCTGGCCCAACGCTTCTTCGACCAGCAGATAAGGCAGGATCGCCTTGCCCATGCCTGCCATTGCGGAACTGAGCGCCTGTCCGGCATTACCGGCCTGAATGCTCGCCTCGGCCCCTTCGGGCAAAGGGGCGCCGGGCCAGTCAATCCAATCATCCGGCGCATCGGGCGCGGCCACAACAACGCGGCGTGCCGGGGCCAGCTCAACCCCCTCAAGATCGCCCGGGCCATCGACCAGACGGACGGCGAAATCCAGATTTGTTTCGGTAAAGTCGGCGTTTTCATCAGCGACCAGCTGGAACCGAACGCCGGGTGTCTGCTTGCGGAATGCCGCCAGCCGCGGCGCCAACCACTGGGCATAAAACTCCCGCGGCGCGGCAATGGTGTAACGGTCGCTCGCTTGCCCCGCCTGCATGGATTGCACGCTTTCTTCGAACCGCAGGAATCCTTCGCGCAGCGGATCGAGGCCAGCGCAGCCCTCGTCGGTTAATTCCAGCCCCTTGCTGGTGCGGCGGAACAATACTGTACCCAGATGATCCTCCAGCGCACGGATTTGCTGACCGACCGCAGCGGGCGTTACCGCCAGCTCGTCCGCCGCGCGGGTAAACGACAAATGCCGCGCAGCCGCATCGAATACGCGCAGGGCGTTAAGGGGTAGGTGAGTCCGCTTCATGGCGACCGCGTCTAATCGCAGTCATGCTTTGCCGCAACCACTGCGAAGATTTCAGCAATCATTGGGCCAGCCCAGTCACTAGCACGCCCACCAGCCCGCCAAGTGCTGATCGCAGGTCTGCCGCCAATGCAGCGTTAGCCAAGGTACCAGTGGCTTCATCGAAATTTTGCCCAAACAACGGCACACTCAAACTGCCCATGACTTCACCGCCAAAATGCGGCGCGGATGTCTTTGCCGCCCCAAGGACATTGCCTGCCCCGCCCTTGCCCGGCGACGTAGCGAGCAAGACCATCGGTTTGCCGGAATAGACCTTGCCCTCCAGCCGGGATGCCCAGTCAAAAGTGTTCTTGAACGCAGCGGAGTAGTGGCCATTATGCTCGGCAAAGGAGATTAGCAGCGCATCTGCGACCGCGATCTTATCCCGAAATTGCTGGGCCAGATCCGGCACCCCGCCCGCCTGTTCGCGGTCTGAACTGTAAATCGGCATTTCGAAATCGTTGAGATCAATCAGCTCGACTTCGGCATCGGTCAGAATTTCCGTAGTCAGCACGTCTGCCGCATGGCGCACCAGTTTAAGATTGATCGACTGGCTGCTGGTGCTGGCGGCAAAGGCAAGAATCTTCATGCAAGTGGCCCCTTGGTTTTGTGGATCAGTTTACGAAAAGAAAGCGGCGTCAGTTCGCTGTTGCGGGTGCGGCCAGCGGAAAATAGGGGATCGCTACTTCAAACGGAGTGCCATCCGGGCGGATGAAAGTGAAATATCCTTCCATCGAACCCTGCGGCGTCGTCAACGGGCAACCGGACACATAATCATGCGTTTGGCCCGGTGCGAGGATCGGCGTTTCTCCTACCACTCCCTCGCCATCGACATGATTGACCAGCCCGCGCGCATCGGTGATTCGCCAATGGCGCATCTTCAGCTGGACCTGTTCGTCAGAGCCATTTTCCAGCCGGATGTGATATACCCAGAACCACTTTCCCGTCTCCGGCTGTGATTGCTCAGGCAAAAAGCTGACCGCCACCCAAACGGTGATATCATGCGTGATCGCGGCGTGCTGGAACAATTCTTTCATGACAAGGCCAGACGTAACGCGGCTTGCCGTGCTCGACAAGACAGCTTGAGAGGAAACTTATGCAATCAATACGGGGATCAATGCGGGGCCAGGCCAGTTTCGAGGCCCATCCGGTCTTCCAGTGCAAATTTGTCGACCAGATCGGCGCTGGCGGTGTTCATTCCGACAATGCGGACATGGCGGCCATGGCGGCGCATCCGGTCGACCACCTTGTCCAGCGCGCCGATGGCTGAAATGTCCCAGAAATGCGCCTTGCTCACGTCGATCACAACATGGGTGGAGGCGTCTTCATACTCACCTTCCGGGCCGATTTCGCGCAGCAACCGGTCAACCGAGGCGAAGAAAATCTGCCCGGTGACGGTGTAGACCGCACTATGCGGTCGGCGCGTGCGGGTAACATCGAACATTTGCCGAACCTTGTTCGCGAAGAATATTCCTGACAGCAGCACACCGACCAGCACGCCCAGCGCCAGATCGTGGGTGAACACCACCACAACCACTGTGGCCACCATTACAAAAGACGATGTCGGCGGATGGCGGCGCAGATTGGCAATCGAAGTCCAGCTGAAGGTCCCGATGGAAACCATGATCATCACGGCCACCAGCGCAGGCATTGGCACACGGCCAACCCAATCACCCAGCAGCGTCAGCAGGATCAGCAGAAATGCGCCTGCCGCAAAGCTGGAGAGGCGCCCGCGTCCGCCGCTGGCCACGTTAATCACCGATTGCCCGATCATCGCGCAGCCGCCCATGCCGCCGAACATCGCCGCGACGATATTGGCGATGCCTTGCCCGCCGCTCTCGCGCTGCTTGTTGCTGTCCGTATGCGTCAGATCGTCGACGATTTGCGCGGTGAGCAGCGATTCCAGCAGACCAACTGCGGCCATCGTCAACGAAAAGGGCAAAATGATCTGCAATGTTTCCCAAGTGAACGGCACATTTGGCAGGCCAAAAGTCGGTAAGCCGTCCGGCAGTTTGCCCTCGCCCGCGACATTGTTCACCGGCAGGTTCCACCACACTGTGGCGGCAGTCAGCAACAGAATGGCCACCAGCGGCGACGGGACAATTTTGGTGATGCGCGGCAGGCCGTAAATGATCGCCAGACCGCCCAACACCATTGCATAGGTTTCCCAGCCCACATTGGTCAGCTGCGGCAATTGCGCCATGAAAATCAGGATCGCCAGCGCATTGACGAAGCCGGTGATGACACTGCGGCTGACGAATTGCATCAGCAAGTCGAGCCGCAGCAGCGCTGCAACGCCTTGAATCAAGCCCATCAGAACGGTCGCCGCGAACAGGTAATCGACCCCGTATTCGCGTACCAGCGGGATCACCACCACCGCCACAGCGGCAGTTGCAGCGGAGATCATTCCGGGCCGGCCGCCGGTAAACGCGATCACCATCGCAATTGCGACCGACGCGTAAAGGCCGACACTGGGATCAACCCCGGCAATCAACGAGAAGCCGATGGCTTCAGGGATAAGCGCCAGCGCCACAACCATCCCGGCCAGAATGTCACCGCGAATATTGCCGAACCAATCTTGCTTGAAATTGGCCATGGCTGAAAGACGAACGGGGCTACCGGACGCGGTGGCGGTGGTCATTGGGAAATCCTGTCGATGTTCGCCGGCGGCCCGAATGGCGCGGCAAAAATGAATTTATTGAATTGGAATTGCGCTGCCCTACGGACTTATGCTGCACCGCACAACCCATCGGGGCTCGCCGTAGGGCCAAGTGCCGCTATCCAAAGACAGCAACCATCAGGAATTTCAAGCCGCGACGCGCAGCATATTCCGGCCATCCGCCTTGGCCTGATACAATGCCCGATCCGCCGCCATGATCAGCGCACGTTCGTCTTGACCCGCTTTATGGCTGGCAAGTCCGATGCTGACGGTAACCTGGCCGGGTGACAATTCAGCCACGCCCAGTTCTTCCCAATCAAGATCTGCAATAATGTCGCGGATGCGTTCAGCGATCGGGACCCCGGCAATTGCGCTGGTCGCTGGCAGAATTGCGACAAATTCTTCGCCGCCAACCCGGCCAAAGGAGTCTCCTGCTCGCAAACCATCGGCAGCAGCATTCGCGATTGCAATCAGCACATCATCACCGGCCACATGGCCAAACCGGTCATTGATCGACTTAAAGTGATCGACATCCAGCACCGCAATGGTGAGGCCCGTTCCAAACGCCTCTGCCCGGGCAATTTCATTCCGTAAATTGCCGAGAATTTTGCGCCGATTGGCGATGCCCGTCAGTTGGTCCGTTTCAGCCAGTATGGCGACTTGCTCCGCCTCCAGTTTTGCTTCTTTGCGCGCCGTCTCCAATTGGTTCAGCGCGTTAACCCGGTCGGTAATATCCATAACCATCCCGAACACGGCTATCGATTTACCGGTTGCGTGGTGCTTCTCGATTTGTCCGTTGCTGGCGACAAAGCGAATTTGGCCGTTGGGACGAACCACGCGCGCCTCGAATTCGAACGGCTCACCGGTCTCGATAGAATTCTTCAGGCTATGTTCGATCAATTGTCGATCATCCGGGTGATAGGCCTCGATTGCACGGTCCAGCCGCCATTCCGCCGATGGATCATAGCCATGAATACGGTAAACTTCGGCTGACCAAACGAGCGTCCCGGCCTGCAGGTCTAGCCGCCAGTGACCGACATGGGCCGCCTCTTCCGCCAATTCCAGCAAACGATTGGAGTTTTTAAGGTCCGCCAATATTTTGTCGCGCTGAGCCAACAATGCTGCCAGCGGAAAGGATGACAGCAATCCAACCGCCAGATAAAACTGGAAGAGCAGAACTTTTGCCCAGTGGCTGCCGTTCATACCCGCTATCGGACCTTGGCCCGATGTTGTCGCCAACAATCCAATTGTCAGAATAATGAAAATGCTGGCCGCGGCACCCGGGGGTCCGAACAGATATGTTGCAAGCAACATCAAGGCGAGCGGCAAGAACAGCAATGGATAGGTCGATTGCGTGAATACCAGCGCGGTAACTGCAGCAACCAGGCCGAATATCAACATGCATTTTGCCATGCCGATCGCGCTAACCCTTTGGCGTCCCGAATTTGCGTATTGAGAGATTGTGATGATCAGAGGGGTTATGATCCACATGCCGAAAATCACCGTGGTTGCCCACGAAACGAAGAACGCAGCAGACCATCCACCAACGAAGAATGTTGCGGCCAGACCGCTGGCAATACCGGCAGCCACAACCGATACGGTATATCTGAAGACAAGGTAAGGCTCCGCCAGCGCCCCGTATGTGCGGGCATCCCGTCCGAACAAGCGAACGGCCAGCACGCCTTCTGCCATACTAGTGACTGCAAGACCGCTAGCGAGCAAGAGCCCTGCGCCGGCGTTCAAATTCGCGATCAAACTGGCAGTCCCGCACAATAACAGGATTGCTAACCATTCCCGGCGCGGCGAGAGCATCAGTGCCGCCAGCAAAATTCCGCTGGACGGCCAGATCATGACGACCCCCTCAATCTCCGCCGCGCTGTTAAGTGATAGCTGCGCCAAAACATAGAACATGAGCCCGGCACAGATTGGCCGGATCAAATTCTTTATCAAGTTGGCTGCAAGAATAGTCACAGGCCGCTGATAGTGCTCAGCACGTTTACACTTCGCTAAAAAGTGGACGTTCTTTACACCTAATTCAGTCTAGAATTTGTAGTCGTTATCTTATTTTTCAGCTATTTAGTGTGGATGGGAGGCATGACCGGGAAGCAGGGCCGGCTTCACTCCGCCGGATTATCCTTCGCCAGAAACGCGATCATAACCTAGCCCGTCTTATTCATGGCGCTGGGCATAAGTGGTAGCGAGAGTGGCGTAAGCCTTTGGCATGTTGTAGGAAATTGGGTGTCTAGACCAACCTGTAACGAGGCCAAAAATGCCACACACCACTCTCGCCGAGCGCGATGATAGCGCGCCGTTGATTTCCTTTCCAGCGGTACATCGCAAGAAGATCACAGCCGCATTCGACGGTGGCCGGTTGACCTCGGACGGAGGGGTTCTTTTGCTAGCGCAGGCCGAGCGCGCGATGGGGATTTGTCAGCGACTTGCTGGCTGCATTGCCGACCGGCGCGACCCTGGCCGAGTGGTCCATCGCCTCGATGACATCTTGCGCGCCCGCATCTTTGCCATTGCCTGCGGCTACGAGGATGCTGACGATCTCGATGCGCTGCGCGATGATCCGGGGTTCCGCCTGGCGCTCGGCAAACTGCCCGGTTCTGGCGCGGGGCTGGCCAGTCAGCCAACGATGAGCCGCTGGGAGAATGCGCCGACCACGCGGGAGCTGGCGAGATTGATGGCCGAGATGATCGGCATTTACTGCGCCAGCTATCCGGCCCCGCCCGCAGCGGTGACGCTCGACATCGACGACACCTGTGATGTCGTCCACGGCTATCAGCAGCTCTCGTTCTGGAACGGCCACCACCGCGAGCGCTGCTTCCTGCCGGTCCATGTGTACGATACCGCCACTGGCCGCCCGGTGGCTATGCTGCTGCGCACCGGAAAGACGCCTTCGGGCGCCGAAGCGGCGGGCCACATCCGGCGCCTGATCCGCCATATCCGCCATCACTGGCCTGATACCCACATCACCATCCGGGGCGACGGGCACTATGGCCGGCCCGAGGTCATGACCTGGTGCGAGGAGCACGGCGTCGATTACGTGCTCGGCCTGCCCACCAATGCCGTGCTGCGCGGTGATCCGGAAATCGTCAGGGTCGCCGATGCCTGTGCGGTCCGGCGGGCGAAAGCGCAGCATCCAGTCCTGCGCAATTATGCCGAGACCCGCTATGGTGCGAAAAGCTGGGCTTGCCAGCGCCGCGTCGTCGCCCGGATCGAGGCCAGCACGCTGGGCATGGACATCCGCTATGTCGTCACCTCGCTCGAGGAGGGATCGGCCGAGCATATTTACGACACGCTCTACTGCGCGCGTGGCCAGGCCGAGAACCTGATCAAGCTGCACAAGTCCCAACTGAAGAGCGATCGTACGTCGTGCCGGTCGGCGAATGCCAATCAGATGCGCCTCATCCTGCACACCGCCGCCTTCTGGCTGATGTGGCGCATCCAGCAGGAAATCCCCAAAGCCACCGCGCCGGGCGTCACCACTCTGGCCGTCGCCGAGTTCGCAACGCTGCGACTGAGGCTGCTCAAGGTCGCTGCCCGCGTCATCGAAACCGCCACCCGTATCCGCGTCGCCTTTGCTTCGGCATGTCCCGACGCTGCCACCTTCCAGACCATCGCCGCAGCGCTCAGGCCAGCTCCGACATAGCCAAAGCGGCCGTGCCGCTGACCCTTGAGCCCCTCGACATCAACCCCGCAAGCCATCGACCACCCCGCGACGCAACAGGCGCAATACACCCGCTCGCCC
>Ga0209491_10004965_pt1 | contig 19950 bp, 10 predicted proteins | sample BON02_FD_187213 | JGI IMG/M metagenome (GOLD analysis project Ga0209491, IMG submission 187213) | Freshwater microbial communities from Lake Bonney liftoff mats and glacier meltwater in Antarctica - BON-02 (SPAdes) (version 2) | ecosystem: Environmental > Aquatic > Freshwater > Ice > Glacier... | reverse complement strand
TTGAGATTTAGAATCCGGCGTTTGAGATAAAAATCGCGAAGTGGTTGAACTGTGAATACCTGTCCGCGGCGGCGAAGCCCCCGGTGGGGCTTGCGGAACCGGGGGCTCAGTTAGTATCAAGACTTAAGAACCACGATTGTCGAAATGTTGAACTGTCGAACTGGCGAATTGTCGAACTGTTGAATTGAGATTTAGAATCCAGCGTTTGAGACAGAAAACCACGAAGTGGTTGAACTATGAATACCTGCCCGCTGCGGCGGAGCCCCCAGTGTAGCCTGCTGAACCGGGGGTTCAGGATCAAAAGTTCGGAATCTCCTTCCACTAGAGTCTTTTTGAAAACTGCTAGGTAAATTCGGGAGGATGGAAAAGAGTAGCTAGTAGCTAGATGTTAGTATCAAGACTTAAGAACCACGATTGTCGAACTGTCGAACTGGCGAATTGAGATTTAGAATCCGGCGTTCGAGATAAAAATTGCGAAGTGGTTGAACTGTGAATACCTGTCCGCGGCGGCGGAGCCCCCGGTGGGGCTTGCGGAACCGGGGGTTCAGCATATAAAGTTCGGAATCTCCTGCTGCTAGAATCTTTTTGAGAACCCCTAGGTAAATTCGGGAGGATGGAAATGAGAATCAAAAGACAAGAAAGAAACAAGAATTAAGAGATAAAATTTTACTCCCAAGAAACTAGAACATCTCATCTTTAAACCTTGAACTGACTTCCAAGATTTAGCATTTTGATTCTACCTACTTGCACATGATAGCAAACTGCCCACTGAGCTCTTCATTGCTCTCAGGAGACTGAAGACTGCAACTGCAAACCACCAACTGAAGACTGCCCCTTATACCTAGTTTCCCAGCCAAGAAGCCCAAGGAATTCGGGATAAAATCAACACCAATCCGATTGCATACATCATGTATATGCTTCGGAATTTACTTTTAGAAAGTGTCAATTTTTTAGCTCGGATGTATCCAATCGAAATCAGCACTATTGCAATAATATTGATCAGCGGATGCTCTAAGGCGGTAAGTCTTGCCGTAGAATCAGACATTGCTCCACCACTGATCAACAGCTGAAAACCGATTGGGCTGACGAAATATAAAATCAATCCAATCAATAACTGAATATGGGAAAAGATAAAGGCAATCATTGCGATTTTACGATCTTTCTCGGTGAATTCGCGTCCGGAGAGCGCACCGATCAACATCAGGATAATGACAATAATTAAAGCCAAAATTGCTAAATAAGCGATCCCAGAGTGTAAATGTTGTAAGCCAGTATACATAATTTTTTTTTGAAAGATCGAAATTAGCTGAAAAGAGAATAGAAAGGTGCTTATTTACTCTGAATTATTCCACGTAGAGTACCAAACCTTTTAAATATTCTGTTTCGGGATGGAAAAGGTTGATTGGATGATCGGCGGGCTGTGAGAGATGGTGCAGCACTTTTATCTTTCTGCCACTTTCCAGTCCTGCAGCTGTAATCGTATGTGCAAACAATACCTTGTCCACCACTTGACTGCAGGAAAACGTAAACAGAATACCACCTGATTTTATTTTTTTCAAGGCTTCCAAGTTCAACCTTTTATAGGCCTGTACAGCATTATGTCGTGCTTTTTGATTCTTGGCGAAAGCTGGTGGATCCAATATAATCACATCGTAATCATCTCCGATTTCCCGGATAAATTTGATTACGTCTGCGACTTTGGATTCGTTCTTCCCGACTATATCCGAATTCAGGGCAATATTCTCCTCGGTCAACTCTATTGCTTTGGAGGAAATATCCACTGAGTGAACCTCGCTTGCTCCATCATGCAGTGCCTGCACTGAGAATCCTCCTGAGTAACAAAAGGAGTTGAGTACTTTTTTGTCTTTGGAGTAATTTCCCAACAACTTTCGATTCTCACGCTGATCGATAAAGAAACCCGTCTTTTGGCCCTTTTCCCAGTCTATTTTGTAGGTACAACCATGTTCTTGAACCAGGTCAGTAAGCGCTGAACCGATAATCCATTCGTTTGAAATTCCATCGCTGTTTTTTGGCAACGTCTCTGCGCTTTTGTCAAATACTCCTGACAGCTGTGCGCCAAAGCAATTCTTTAACGCATTAGCTATTTGAACCACATGGGCGTGCATTCCCACATGATGAGCTTGGATCACCGCCGTCCCGTTGTAATAATCTACAATTAAGCCCGGAAGCAAATCCCCCTCACCATGAACCAATCGAAATACATTGGTATCAGGATTTGAAGTCAATCCCAAAGCTTTGCGAAGCTGAAAAGCAGTCAGAATTTTCTTATTCCAAAAATCCTGATCGATTTCTCGATCCTCAAATGAGATGATACGAACCATGATCGAACCATTGGAAAAATGCCCAATACCCAAAAATTGGCCTGAGGCTGCCTGCACTTCCACCAGTTGACCGTTTGCCAAGTCTGAATCCATCTCATGAATGGCCCCAGAAAAGACCCAATGGTGCTTTCGCAGAGGAGAAATCTCTTTTCCTCGCTTAAGAATAATTTTAGGATAATTCATTTTTTAAATCTGTTTTGTCTGGAAAAGCCAAACTTCCGAAAATCATTGCCGAGATACTTCCCAGCAATCCAAATATATGTGCGTCGATTTCCAATTCAAGATTGGAACAAATCAAGTAAACCAGCATGCCGAATACCATAGAAGAAAGCGCACCGATTCCAGATGCTTTTTCCCAATAAAGTCCCGCAGTCAAAGGTGCAAAGAGCGATACCAAAAGCAAAATCGAAGCTCCGGCCACGAGTTCGTAAATATTAGAATCTTTGGAAGCCATATATATCGAGACGAGTGCAACCAAGATCACATTGATTCGCAGGATCCAAAGTAAGTTCCGGTCTGAAAGCTTTCCTTTGAAAAGTGGTTTGATCAGGTTTTCTGAAATCAAAGCCGAAGGTGCCAATAAACCAGAACTTGCCGTACTCATGATTGCGGAGATCAAAGCTCCGAAGAAAATAATCTGAACCGGAAGTCCACTATGTGCCAAAACCATGGCTGGCAAAAGCATTTGTTTGTTTTCAAGATATAGCTCGGGATACATCACTTGGGCTGCCAATGCGATGAAAAGCGGAAGCAACCCGAATGTCATGTAGAAGCCTCCCGCCAAATAAGTAGATTTCACTGCAACTTCTTCTGACTTGGAAGACATCACCCGCTGATAAATATCCTGACTGGGAATACTTCCTAATCCCAAAATGATCCAAGCTCCAAAATAGTTGACCCAAGAAGTAAATCTCGCATCAGGGAAAAACTGAAAACTTCCCTCAGGAGCTTGATCAAGGATGAATTTTACACCACCGGCATCTTGAGTGACCATCACTGTGACACAAATCAATCCAACTACGATCATTAAGGTCTGAATGAAATCCGTTATTGAAATGGCCCACATTCCGCCTAGAAAAGTATAGAATACTACTATTCCTGCCGAGATCAAAATACCCTCTATCAATGTCAAATCCGTAACTGATCCAAATACCAAGCTCATCGCTACGAATTGCGCTGCGACATATCCAAAATAGACAGGCACCAAAAAAACGGTAGCTATAAACTCTATTTTTTTACCATAAATCTTTCCAAAGACATCTCCTATTGTCAAAACTCCCATGCGGTACATAGGTCGCAGGAAAAACATCCCGAACAAAATCAAACAGAGTGCGCCGCCGAAAGGATCCTCGATGACTCCTAATAATCCTTCTTCCAAAAATACAGAAGAAGCTCCGAAAATAGTTTCAGATCCAAACCAAGTAGCAAACAGGGCAGAGGCAGAAAGGAAAAGTGGCAGTGATCGTCCCGCCAGTACAAAATCATTTGACCCTTTGACAAGCCGGGAAGCCAATGCCCCCACAAGTAGCGTCAAGATCAAATAAATGATGATAGCGGTTAATAGCAACTCTTTCTACTTTAGCTTTTCCCGTACATTTTTTCACGGATAGCTTTGACTTCCGTGCTTTCCAAATAATCGTCATAAGGCATTCTTCGATCAATCGTGCCATTTGGAGTAAACTCTATGATTCTATTTGCTGAGGATTGTACAAAAGCATGATCATAAGAGGACATCAAAACTGTCCCGTTTAATTCTATGATTGCATTGTTAAAGGCAGTGATTGATTCCAGATCTAAGTGATTGGTAGGCTCGTCCATCACCAAAAGATTTGGGTTTTGGAGCATCATTTTGGAAATCATGCAACGCACTTTTTCTCCACCGGACAATACCGAGCACTTTTTGAAACTCTCTTCGCCGGTGAATAGCATTCTTCCCAAGAAGGTTCGTACATAAGCTTCCTCTTGATTGCCGGAATATTGACGAAGCCAATCGATTAGATTGAGATTAGTGTTGAAGAATCCGGAGTTGTCATTTGGTAGATAAGCCTTATTGATTGTCACTCCCCATTTCATACTTCCTTTTGTAGTAGGGATTTCTTCCATGATTGCCTGGAAAAACTTATTTACCGCCTGCTTGGTCTTGGAGATGAAAGCAATTTTATCGCCCTTGTCCACCATCAGGTTTACATCTGTGAAATAAGTCACGCCATCATCTTTCAGCTCAAGATTCTCAGTCATGAAAATCTGGTCACCCGCTTCACGCTCAGGTTTGAAGACAATACCGGGGTACTTCCGCATCGATGGCTCAATGTCATCTATGTTCAATTTCTCGATCATTTTCTTACGAGCTGTAGCCTGCTTGGACTTGGCTACGTTGGCGGAGAATCGATCAATAAATGCCTGAAGTTCTTTACGTTTGTCTTCTGCTTTTTTGTTGGAATCAGATCGCTGCTTGAGCGCTAGTTGCGAAGACTCGTACCAGAAGGTATAGTTCCCCGAGTAAATCTTGATTTTCCCAAAGTCGATATCTACTATATGAGTCGAAACCGCATCCAAGAAATATCTGTCGTGAGACACTACTATGACAATATTTTTGAAGTCGAGAAGAAAATTTTCCAGCCAGACAATCGTATCAGTATCCAAGTCATTGGTAGGCTCATCGAGAATCAGAATATCAGGATTGCCAAAAAGTGCCTGAGCGAGTAAAACTCGAACTTTTTGATTTCCAGCCAGATTTTTCAAAGGTTGATGGTGAAGGTCCTCGGCGATTCCAAGACCGGAAAGTAATGCCGCGGCATCCGATTCTGCATTCCAGCCGTCCATCTCTGCAAAGTCCGCTTCGAGTTGCGATGCCTGTAATCCGTCTTCCTCAGTAAAATCCTCCTTCATGTAGATCTTATCCTTTTCGTCCATGATGGCAAAAAGGGTTTTGTGACCCATCAAAACTGTTCTGAGCACTTCGACTTCGTCGAAAACAAAGTGATTTTGGCTTAAAGAGGCCATTCGCTGTCCGGGAGTGATATTCACTGTACCGCTGGTGCTGTCGAGTTCGCCGGTTAGGATTTTCAGGAAAGTGGACTTTCCTGCTCCATTGGCTCCGATGACACCATAGCAATTGCCGGTGTTAAACTTTAGGCTTACTTCATCAAAAAGTGTTCTTTTTCCAAACTTGAGGGAGAGGTTATCTACTGAAATCATAGTCGATTATTGCTTCTTTTTTGAGGCGCAAAGATAGGAATTTAATTTTTGACGCTTAGAAAAGCCTTTTCCTTTTGAAATTGAGACTGAGACTTTTTTTAATAGGGTGGATTCAAATTTTCAATCGCCGATCTACCTCATTGCGAGACCTGAAATAGAAAATTAAATCTACATAAGATCTAATCAGGTCGAAGCCCATAAGGAAGTGGGTATTAAGCTTGAATGTTTTGAAGTAAAAATAGATTAGGATAAAGTTCATGCAATGACGGTAATGCCATAACTCACTGCAAATACGGTTAAGCTAGAAAAATTTAAGAAAAACAGTATACAGGATTTGCCAATTCGCTTATGATTTTAAAGACTCAATTTTTGAGGTATTTGAAAGAAATTCAAATGCCGGTATTGGTAGCTTTTCTTGTCAAACTCTAATTTTTCGGCTCCTACACAAGTTTAATCTGAATTCAAATAGAGACAGAAATTCCAATTTGGGTTTTGCCTTCCTATAAGTGAAGAAAATAAGGCCACAGGGGTATTTTCAGATTATGATATTTGATTATCCGCTACTTTACCAGTATGCAGAAGAGACAGGAATATAGTTGGCGCCAAATTGACAATTGGGCGTTTCAATCTTCCCTACCTTCCGGCGGGCAGGCGTATTCTGTCCCAATAAGCAAAGAAAATAAGGCTATTGGCATCATTGACGAAACCCATATTATTGTATTATCTGTTATGTTTTTTCAGATAGCAGGAAAATTTTTCGTAGTTGATTATATTTAAGTCATATATCCTAAATGAGAAAGTTGCACACTAGGTTTTTCGTATTGTTTCTACTGCTTTTTCAAGTTCATCTTGTTCAAGCACAGCTTTCTACAGTCGGGAAGGAATTCTGGGTGGGCTTTATGGATAATAATCGATCCTTGCCCAATGCCCCCGACCAAGCCGTGCTGGTCATCTCTGCCAATGAGAATGCCACTGGTGTTATTGAATATTTAGGGAGAACTGTCAACTTTTCAATTAATCAAGGACAGCAATTCACCCACATCGTGCCCTCAGTAGAAATCGATCTTCTACATCGTAGTTCGGGAGTCATCTCTGACAAAAGCATCTATATTCTTTCCGATGGAAAAATATCAGTTTATGCGTTTAATGAACGATTCCGGAGTGCGGATGGAACTGTAGTATTACCACTAGGAGCCTTGGCAAAGGATTATTTAGTGACTTCTCATTTTGAAGTGCTTACCGCTTCGGTGAATTACAATGGCAATATCAATAACGAAAGCCAACTGTTGATCATAGCTACAGAAGACAATACCCAAATCGAGATCACCACTTCAGTTGGGTCATTGAGTGGAAATCAAGCAGGTGTCCCTTCTACAATTACATTGAGTCGGGGTCAAAGCTACCAGATCAAAGCGAGGGCAGATTTGACAGGTTCCAGAGTCAGAGTGGTTGGTGCTAATGCTGATGAATGTAAGCGCATCGCCGTATTTGGAGGAAATAAGTGGACTTCTGTCGGCAACTGCGGTTCGGCAAATGACAATCTTTTCCAGCAGGCATATCCTGTACCTACTTGGGGAACTCAGTTCGTCCATGTGGCACTTTTAGGAAGAACCTCTGGCGAACTTGTCAAAGTACTTGCCGCTGAGAATGGGACGGTGGTCGAAGTAGGTGGAGTAAATCGGGGGACGATCAATGCAGGTCAATTTTTAAGTTTGGAATTTGGTATAAACGAAACAGCCAAGATCACCACAAGTAAGCCTGCATCTGTGACCGTTTTTGCCAAAAGTCAACAATGCAATGAGCGCTCAGCACCAAATTATGAAAATGGTGATCCATTTATGATCACCTATAGTCCCGTGAAGCAGCTGCTCAAAGAAATCCGATTTAACGCTCTGAACCTACCATCCATAGTGGCTCACTACGTCAATGTGGTAGTCAAAGCCGGAACTGAAGACCTTACAATCCTAGATGGATCCAATCAAGGCACACAATTCAATGCCGTACCCGGCGATCCAAATTATTCCTATGCACGAATCAGTATTTCTCAGGGCGTACACCAGCTTAGCAATCGAGAGGGATTTACGGCCTATGTGTATGGCTTTGGTTTTTTAGAATCTTACGGATTTGCAGTAGGGGCAGCTTTGGATAATTTGAATTTTAAAACTGCTGCGGAATATGATTTTGATGTAGCTGGGGAAAATATCGCTTGCCTTAATCACGAAGGAAATTGGACAATAAATTCAGAAAATCCCGACTTCACTTACTTCGTATGGGATTTTGGCGATGGTACTGAATCGGTGATTGGAAAGGATGTCACTCATATTTATACCGAACGGGGAGATTTTGCGGTGATAGTCTCGGCATCCTTGAGTCCGGATACTTGCGATCAGCAGGAAGAGGTGACATTTGATGTTACTGTCTTTGAAGTCAGTGCCGAGTTGGTTGGGCAGACCTCTGTTTGTCCTGATGTGGAAGAGATGATTTATAAGCTAAAGGATAGGGTCAATGTGGATTCAGTTTCATATGAGGTAGAAAAAGGCTTCATTATCCAAAATTATGGAGATTCTATATTGGTCAATTGGGGTCCGGCTAATCCAAAAGCAAAAGTTACTGCTACTTTATATACTGACAATGGGTGCCCTAGTGCACCAATTGAATTGGACGTGGTCATTAATCAACGAATAGAGGCCGAGCTTCCAACTGGCGAGATTCAGATTTGCTTTGATCCTATGGTATCGCATTTCTATGAGGCCCCAAATTTCTCAACCGGTAGAGGGTACGAATGGGTAATTTCCGGAGGAACAATTGTCTCAGGAGGAGATCAAGGTATAGTCGAAATAAGTTGGGATCAGCCCGGAATCATCGGGTATCTTAGCTACCGAACCTTTAGCCTCGTAGATCAGCTATGTGAAGGGGTTTCAGAAAATCTCGAAATAGATGTTGCGGGAACCTTTGATGTACAGGTTAATAATCTGACTCCGGTAAAATGTGCAGGAGCAGCTACAGGAGAAATTGAGCTCAATATCACCGGAGGAGTTGCGCCATATCAGGCTTCATGGTCTCATGATGGGCAGCTCAGTGGTCAACGTGCTGCTGGGTTAAAAGCTGGGCTGTACACTGTTGAGGTAAAAGATCAACGGGGTTGTGTCAAAATCCTGAAGGATTTGGAAATCATTGAGCCAACTCAATTAGCGATATTGGCAGTGAGTCCTGAAGAGACATCATGTTATGGAAAAGAAGATGGTTCTGTTAATATTCAGATGATAGGAGGAGTGCCACCTTATTCAATTGAATTTAATGGAACAAATTCCTTTGGAGGGCAGCTTTTGTTTAATGATATGCCTCAGGGAAAATATTCTTGGGAGGCAATCGATTTCAATGGTTGTTTGTTGCTAGTAGAATTTGAAATTGTTTCTCCTCCAGCCTTGGCAGTCGACGTAAGATTGGAAAAGCCAGCCTGTCCCGGAGGGAGCAATGGAGAATTGTTTGCATTTCCATCAGGCGGTCAGGCACCTTATATTTATACATGGGAAAATCAAATTACCGGGTCAAACGAATTTCAAGGTTTGTCCAAAGGCACATACAATATTTCGATATTGGATGGCAGAGGCTGTGTCAGTTTGGGTGTAGGGGAAGTAAAGGAGGAAGCGCCTCGGGTGAGAATGCCAACTGGATTTGATCCCAAGGAAGGGGTTTTCGCAGGCGTATCAAACTGTGAGATCAATTTTCAGTTGTCCATTTACAATCGTTGGGGGCAGTTGATTTATGCTGGTATTTCAGGTTGGGATGGTATATATCAGGAAAAAGAAGTTCCTACAGGTTCTTATTCCTACATTATGAGTTATTCTTTTGCTTTAGAAGATCAAATCCAAACTGTAGAAAAAAGAGGGGTATTTACACTGATCAGATAAATTTGGGTTGAGGAGAGAGAACGAAAATGAAATTTAAACTGCTGATTTTTAATATGTTGATTTTGATGCTTGTGATTTCAAGCTTCGAAAACGGATTTGCACAGCAAAGTACCCTTGGCCGAGAGTTTTACATCGGTTTCATGGACAACAATCGTCGGAACACGCAACCCGATAAAGCACTGATTATTATTACAGCCAACGAAAAAGCCGCTGGTATCATTTCCACCCCTAAGCAATCGATTCCTTTCTCTCTGGAAGCAGGGCAACAGCTTGTTCAGGAATTTGATGGGAATGATGAAGGATTAATCCATCGAGAATCGGGTGAGGTAAACTATCGAAGGCTGAGAATCACCTCCTCAGGCGATGTGGCGGTACATGCTGTCAACGGTCGGGAGTATAGCTCGGATGGCACGGTGGTGTTGCCTGTGGCTGCATTGGGAAAAGAATATCTGGTTACAGCTCACTATGATGTATTTGGTCCAGGGCAGGAGCCGGGAAGCAATCAAAACTATGAAAGTACCTTGCTGGTGGTTGCAATCGAAAATGATACCCAAATTGAAATCACCCCAACAGCCAATACGATCAATACGATTCCTGCTGGCTCCACGATTAGGGTTACTCTGAATGAAGGCGAAAGTTACCAAATCAAAGCCAAAGGCGACTTGACTGGCTCAAAAGTAAAAGTGGTCAATTCCGATTCATCTGATTGCAAATTAATAGCTGTATTTGGAGGGAATAAAACAACCAGCGCAGGAACCTGTGGTACATCCGGCGACCACATGTTTCAACAATCATATCCAATAGAAACATGGGGCAAATCTTTCATACATATTCCTTTGCAAGGTCGTACCTCCGGTGAAATCGTAAAAGTGCTTGCTTCGCAAAACGGGACAACCGTTCGTGTGAATGGGCAAGCTGTAGGGACTTTGAATGCAGGGAGATTTTTAAAACTCGAATTCGGGAAAGATGAAATTGCGGCAATAGAGACTTCAAAGCCTTCTACCGTAGCGGTCGTTGCGAAAAGTGCCGCTTGCAACGATTTTGGTATAGCCCCGCTGGGTGATCCAGCCCTATTTACGTTGAGTCCAAATAATCAGCGGATGAAGTCGGTTACTTTTTCCGCAGGAAAGCTAATTGGTGGTTTTAATCAGAATATCATTCATTACATAACTATTATAGTACCAAAAGGTGCCGGAAACCAAACCTTACTCAATAGTCAAAGCATTGCCGGTGGATTTACTGCTGTTCCGGGAGTGGATTTTGAATTTGCCAGAGTGATTATAAACAAGGGAGTGAATTCGCTAAGCAATCCTGAGGGATTCCTAGGCTATGCCTACGGCTCGGGATCTATAGAGTCTTATGGATTTGCAGTTGGGACAAGTCTGGGAAAGATTCAATTTGAAACAGAAATCAAGTACGATTTTCAGGTAGATGGTGAAAGAATAGCTTGTCTGGATCAGGAAGGACTTTGGCAGATCATTCCCGATGATCCTAAATTCTCTATTTTCACTTGGGACTTTGGGGACAAATCAGCGGCCCAGTCTGGTCAGGAAGTCACACATACATATAAGACGCAGGGGACTTTTGAAGTCACTGTTTTAGCGTCCTCAGGAGAGGGAAGGTGTGATAGTGAGGAAGAATTCACTTTTGAAGTGACAGTTCAAAAAGTGGAAGCTTTGCTTTTGGGGCCAACTTCCGTTTGTTCTGATTCTGATGAATTTACCTACACACTTGAAAATTTAAAGAATTTCGAGCTTGCCATTTGGAATGTGGAGGGTGGTGATGTGATTTCAAAATCTGATTCGACGATTACTATCAAGTGGGGTCAGACGAATCCGGCAGCCAAACTCCAAGCGACACCAATTGCTCCAAACGGTTGCCATTGCGAAATCTTGGAAATGGTAATTGAAATCACCGATAATATTCAACCTGAGAAGCCAAGCGGTCCCGAAGGGATTTGCGGGGTGCAAACTGATCCCGTGTCATATTTGGTGACCTTTCCATCAAATGGCAAAGTTTATACTTGGTCAGTAATTGGAGGGCAATTACTCTCAGGTCAGGGGACTACAGGAGTGGAAGTGCTTTGGGAGCTGAGCGCAGTAGATCGAAGAATATTTTTCGAAGAGGCTAGCGTTTCAAATGTGGCTTGCTTTGGAGTCTCCGAAGTACTTGAAATTAGAAGTTTTGATCCGGTTAGTCTGATTGAAGATGAGATTGTAAGCCCTTCGTGTCCGGGTGAATTGAACGGAGAGATTAAATTGAAAACTACAGGTGGCTCCGGGAATTTTATTTACAGCTGGTCTCATGATACGACTTTGAACCAAGCAGTCGCAATAGGACTTCCTGCGGGAACTTATGAGGTGGAATTGACCGATCTTTCTGGGTGTGGTGTGAGAAATTTGATCTTAGAATTAACTGATCCTGATCCGATATCGGTATCACTTGGATCCTTGTCTTATCCTAATTGCTTCGGAGAATCAACGGGGGAGATTGTACTGGATATCAGCGGTGGCACGGCGCCTTTTCAGGTTGCAGGCCAAGCTAGTGTTTGGTTAAATGGTCGATTGACTATTTTGAATCTGCCGGCTGGAGAAATAGCATTAGAAATCTTGGATTCCAGAGGTTGCCTGACAGTATCTGAGGAAACCTTAATTTCTCCTGAACCCTTGGAGATAAGTTTTGTCCAAGAGCGACCAGGATGTCCCGGCGATTTGAACGGAGTGTTGACGGTTGTTCCTATTGGTGGAACAGCACCATATAGTTTTCTGTGGGAAAACGGAGGATCATTATCCACCATCAACCAGCTTTCTTCGGGGAATTACAATGTAATCGTAACGGATGCAAATGGCTGCGAAACCCGAGGAGAAGGAACGGTGGCTAAGGCAGTTCCACAAGTGAGAATGCCCACTGGATTCATTCCCAAAGATGGGGTTTACTTGCCTGTTTCATCTTGTCCGATCACCTTCCAAATAACGATATATGATCGCTGGGGTCAGTTGGTCCACTCGGGTTCGGCAGGTTGGAATGGGATTTTCAATGGTAAAGAAATGGCCCAAGGCGTTTATTCTTTCAAAATAAAATACGAATATGTGACTGAGGAAGGATTTGCGTTTACCGAAAAAATGGGTTCATTTACATTGATCCGGTAATGGTTCATCTAAAAATAATTAGCCATTTATCTACTTTGTGATAGTTTTGTCCTAGCAAATTTTTGAAAAATATGAATAAGATTTTAATAACTGGAGGAGCCGGTTACATAGGTTCACATACTGCAGTTGAATTAGTCAGAGCCGGATTGGAACCAATCATTCTGGATGATCTTTCAAATTCAGATGAACATGTTTTGGATCGTCTGGAGGAGATTGTAGGAAGAAGATTGACTTTTTACGAAGGTGACTGCAATGATAAATCGGTATTGGATCAGATCGGAAGAGATCATCAGCTCGACGGCGTGATTCATTTTGCTGCTTTCAAAGCAGTAGGTGAAAGCACTGACCAACCGTTGAAATACTATCATAACAATATAGGATCGCTCTTGATTTTACTTGACTTCATGAAAGGTCAAAATATCAAAGACTTGGTGTTTTCTTCATCATGTACAGTTTATGGACAGCCCGATGTACTTCCTGTGACTGAGGCTACTCCTCGGAAAGATGCTGAAAGCCCTTATGGAAATACCAAAAAAATCTGTGAAGACATTCTCGTGGATTATGTAAAAAGCAAGGCTGGTATCCGAGTGATCTCACTTAGATATTTTAATCCTGTGGGAGCACATCCAAGTGGGAAAATAGGAGAATTGCCAATTGGTAAGCCAAATAATCTGGTTCCGTTTATAACCCAGACTGCTGCAGGAACTCGGGAGAAACTGACAATTTTTGGAGACGACTATGACACACCTGATGGATCTTGCGTTCGGGATTTTATTCATGTGATGGATTTGGCTGACGCTCATGTGAAGGCATTTACTTATCTGAATGACAAGCCAATCGACTTCTACGATGTATTCAATGTCGGGACAGGAAATGGAAATACGGTTTTGGAAGTAATTCGAACCTTCGAAAAAGTGAATAGGGTGAAATTGAATTTTGAAATAGGTCCAAGACGTCCTGGAGATGTGGTAAAGATCTGGGCAGATACTAAAAAGATCAATTCGGTTTTGGGATGGACTCCTTCAAAAACCTTGGAAGATTCCATGCGAGATAGCTGGAATTGGGAGAAAGGGTTGAGTAATTAATCATACTTATCAAATCAACAGATGTAATCAATCAAAAAAGGAGCGAATTATTGCTCCTTTTTTGATTTCAATTATTTCTCCCACCAAACTTTACTATTGATGTTGTCGCCACCCATACGACTGGCAGCTTCGGTGTAGTTTGTCTTGTTTACTGCTTGCTCCGATTCTGGATAAAGGTATCGCGCAGGATACTTGTCATCGTTTAGATTGTCAGGTCCGGGAGTTATTTTAGGAATCCCCGTTCTTCTGATTTCAAACCAAGCTTCATGACCATTATTAATCAGGGAAAGCCATTTCTGGGTTAAGATTTTGTTGAGTGCATCTTCAGGAGTCAACTTCACTGTTGACTGAGCTAGATAACCATTAGGAAGCGGAGCCTTGAAATAGTCGAAACTTGCCTTGATCCCAGCTTCATAATAGCTAGTTGAATTTCCGGAAATATACCCTCGGCTAGCTGCTTCAGCTAAAGCAAACTGAAGTTCTGAATATTGCATAAACTGCCCGTCAACTCCATGTGGCACATCTCTGAAAATCGCTCCAAAAAGTGAAACATCATTCAATTTGATTCCAAATTCATTGATTGTCTCTCGGTTTAAGCCATTTTGGAGTCCTTTGAACTGAGGAGTTCCAGCTGTTACGCTTAGCTGGGTAGGTTTGTAGAGAATAGCTTGTCTGGGATCATTCCAGGCTTTTAACACGGAATCCACTGTCTTGGTCATCCGATGTTCCTGATAAAGACCCAATGCAGACTGGGACATCGGCCACTGATTCGGCGCTGAAGTTAAATAAGGTACGACCGCATTATCCTGATTATTTCGCATAAAGTAATTCTCAGTGACTAAGGCCTGCATCTCTAAATAATTTGTCAATTTCGTGCTTATTCGAAGCATATATCTCAATCGAAGCGAATTGGCAAAACGACGCCATTTATCCAGGTTATTGTTAAACATCATATCGCCCTGAATACTTGCGGAGGTATTTTTCAAGGTTTCAGAAGATCGCTTTAGGATAGCCAAAATTCCATTTTGAGGATCAGTATAGACTTTTTCCTGTGTGTCATATTTTGGGGTAAAGCTTTCGTTTTTTGCGCCCAAGGCATCTGAATAGGGAATATCTCCCCACATGTCTGTCAATTGAGAAAACAAATACGCCTTCATAATATCTGACACCGCATTATAGGCTTCATTCGTCGCAGGGTTATTCTGGATTGACTCGATATCATTCAATAATTGAAAGGTACTATTCCAGTACTGGGCATTGCTTCCCATTTCGTAGCGATCGATTCGCTCAAACTCTACGCTGGCAGCAAATTGCGCCAAATAATTTGACAGGCGAAATCCCTGAGTATAGGTGTTCTCGTTTGCCGCAACTGAGATGATATTCGAGAGCAGAAATTGGGGTCCAATAGCTTCCGGAGAATTTGGATTGCGATTGATTTTATCAAAACCTTCCGTACAGGAGTAAGAGAACATACTGAAGCCCGTTAAAAGGAAAGCGCTATATAAAGTTGACTTTTTCATGGTTAGAATTGTGTTTTAATGCTAAAGCCGATACTTCTCGTAGACGGATAGGACATGTCCTCGACACCGTAAGTGATATTTCGACCTTGTAGGGCATTCAGCTCAGGATCGACGTGCGGATTCTCGGTGAACAACAACAAATTGCTTCCTACCACACCCACTTTAACAGCTTGAAAACCGATCCGATTTACCATTCCAGAAGGTAAATCGTAATACAGGCTGAGTTGTCTAAGCTTGACATAAGATGCATCGTAAGTAGCGCTTGCTTCATTTCCTCGATCGAAAAAATTATTGTAAAATGTACTAGCCGGTACTAAAGTGGTATTAATAATGTATTGTGGATTCTCAGGCGTGCCTACATTTTTCACACCAGCACCGATTACTCCGGTTTCTCTTCCCACCAAAGTCTCTGTTAAGACTCCTGAGGTACTTCCCAGCGCCCTGGTTCGCGAAACAAGGGTACCTCCTTGTCGCCAATCAACTACAAATCCGAGTTGAAATCCTTTGTATCGAAATTGATTGGTAAGCCCTAATATAAAATTCGGATTGTAATTTCCGAGTAATCTCAACTTCTCATCTTGAATAGGAAGTCCATTTGTACCATAAATAATTTGACCTTCAAATTCCTGAAAACCGGAACCATACATGTCACCAATTCTTCCATCTTTCTTAGCGATATAAAACACTGAATTTGATCCTCCGGATCCTGCAAAAACACTCGCTTCTCCAGTGACATATTGGTCGACTCCATCGGGGAGTTCGATGACCACGCTTCGATAAGTAGTGAAATTTGCTCCCATGGTCCAATTCAATGCGCCTTTGTCCAAGACAAAAGCATTTAGACTTGCTTCAAAGCCCCGGGTCCGAACTTGTCCACCATTTTCTACTTTGTTGCTAAAACCTGAAGCAGCGGAGATTGGCCTGCCGATGATCTGGTCGATACTCGTATTTTGATAGGTAGAAATGTCCAGCATTACTCGATCTTCCCATAGTCCCAAGTTCAGGCCAAATTCAATGGCGTTGAGACGTTCTGGTTTTAGATTGGGGTTGTTTAGGACAGTTCGATTCGTGACCCGGGTGAAGGATCCATAATTTTGATTGAATTGAAAGGTGTTGTTGAGCTGATAAGGATCAGTATCATTACCAACACTTGCCAGATTGAATCTAAAACTACCCGTAGAAATCGTTTTTGGTAGGTTCAGTTGATTTGAAAAAACATAGCTGAAACCTCCTGAATAATACGCAAATGAATTATTTGCTTCAGGCAGGGTACTTGACCAATCATTTCGGAGCGTAAGGTCAAAGAATAAAATTGATCGATAGGATAAGTCTCCAAAGACATAGCCGCTGTTAATTCGTTTGGTAAAAATCTGGCTGCTTCCTCGAAGTGGAACGCGAGAATTTTCCAGTGTATAAATTCCCGGAAGTGCTAATTGACCTGCTTCTGTATATCCATAATTTATTTTTTGATCCAGGCGATTTACTCCAATATTAACTGTGTATTTCCAAGAGCTATTGATTTCATCCGCATAACTCAGAAGGACGTCCGAGTTCAATTCATTAAAACGAACGTTATCTTCCCGATATCCTCCAAAAAGTCTTCGGTTGGTACTGAAAGCGCGACGGAAAGCGCGATTGTCGGAATAATTGTCTAATCCGGTTCTCACTCGAATGATAAGCTTATCAGTCAGTTTATAGGAAATAGCTAGATTTCCCAGTATTCGGTTCTTATTAAAACTATTGGTATTCTCGAATAGCGTGAGGTAAGGGTTGGTCAGCCAAAGGTAGTTGAAGTCATAGTGTTGAATGCCTGTTTGTCCTGCTTGCCAGTAGTCTCGAAGAGCTCCAATATCGGTCTGTCTGCCAGTCCAGTTAAATCCGTATTGGACGTTTTCGTAGCCATATCCCAAGTTAGGTCTGTTGTTACTTCTGGAATTGATGTAGTTTCCAAAGAAATCCACCTTTAAGCGATCAGTGACTTTCTGGTTTAAGCTGATTGATAAGCCATCTCGATTGAGATCAGTATTGGGTAAAATTCCTTCGTTTCTCAGGTTACTATAGGAGATTCTGACTCCACCTTTTTCATTAGATCCGCTTACAGAAAGGTTGTTTTGAGCGGTGACACCAGTATGGTAAAAATCCCTGACATTATCAGGTCTTGCGATCCAGGGCGTGGCAGTAATGGGATTGTAGCTTCCATCTGGCCGAGTTCTACTGATTACATCACCTGCTCTGACAGGATTTCCATTCACATCTACCGAAGGACCGGTAAATTGCTTTACAAGTAAGCCGGTATTTAGCTTTGGTCCATAACTTGAGATTCCTCCGTCATTAACTCCGGCACCGATGCCATTTTGGAAAGCATATTCTCCACGTGAACCTCCGCCGTAGACATTTTGATAATCCGGTAGAGTCAGTAAACCATCCAGAGTCAAGGTGCTATTCAAACTCACTCCGATGCCTGGCATTCTTTTCCCTTTTTTCGTAGTGATCAATACAACCCCATTTGCACCTCTGGTACCATATAAGGCTGCAGATCCAGGGCCTTTCAAAATAGAAATTGATTCAATATCCTCTGGACTTATTTCAGAAGCACCATTTCCAAAGTCAACTTCCTGAATATTCGTGCCGTCATTGAAAAGATCGCTGGAGATCATTTGATTGCTGATAGGTATTCCGTCGATTACAATTAGCGCTTGATTATTACTACTCAAAGAACTTTCTCCACGAATGATTATTCGTGCTGATGAGCCTACTCCGGATGAACCGTTTGTTACCTGCACTCCAGCCACCTGCCCAGATAGGGAATTAATCAAGTTTGTTTGAGGTACGTCAGTGAGTTCGCGGGCACCTACTTTATATACTGAAGAGGAAAGTGATTGTCGCTGACGTTCTACTCCCAGCGCCGTGACTACAAACTCTTCCAGATTTTCCGTGGATTCCAAAAGGACAATTTCCAGCAATATTGAGAATGGGTCTACAGTAATTTGTTGTGTTGCAAAGCCGATGAAACTCACGGTCAGGGTGAATTGCTTACCAGAAGGGTTGAGCTTGAAACCCCCGTTAAGATCGGTGATGGCTATGTTTCTGGTTCCATTTTCATTTACTGTGGCGCCTGGAATTGGTAATCCATCGATGTCCATCACTTGGCCCTGAATGGTACTTTGCTGAGCGTTGATTTGCCTGATATTGATTATAAATAGAAGTATAAATATATATTTCATATATAGTTTTCACATAGTAATAGAAATGAATAAGTCCTTGAACTGGCTTAGGCGCTTATCCTTATCGGTTATCAGTTAGAGAGTTAACTGAGAATGAAAATTAAAGAGATAGCGGTGGGGCACGTAAAGGATGATCCTGATGGATCAGCGTGGGATTGAAAGTGGGATTTTTAGATTTGGTGTATTCTTGAATACTTTGAAGTATTCTGATAAAAAGTTTATGAAAAAATCCTCTGGTAGTTTGACGCGCTGATTTTGAAAATGAGTTAAAATCATCAATATCTATCAGTTCTACCAATTGGAAGACCTCTTGATCAGCGACTGTTAAATAGGTGTTTAATGCATCATGGAGCTGATTAGTGTTCCAAGGAAGTTTTGCAAACAATTCTGCGTCAAATGATTCGCTGTGAATTGCAATTAAATAATCTCCACCATCCTGAGTAGGGCCCAACACGGCTTGATGTTTTGCAGACCTGGAAGCGGCAATTTGAATATGACTCTCATTGAGTCCTGGGATATCATTTTCAATAGAGATAACAAAATCGTAGCCTTGCTCGAATATTGACTCAAAAGCCTTTGAGTAACGGGTCCCAAACGTGTTTCCAGTAACTTCGTGCTCATAAATCCAAATACAGTCAATGTTTGACTTTTTTGAAATTACCTGAGTATGCTGATTGAGTTGCTCAAAAATCTGATACGACTTTGTTCTGTTTTTCGACCCAAAAAGTTGTTTTTGCGAAGCCTGAATAGATGGAGTTTTTCCATATACCATTAAGGCGATTTTTATTTCTGTTCCTATTGAAAATTGATTTTTCATTTAAGGGGAAAATCTACCATAGAGAAACTGGAACAGGTTATTTATTTTAATAATTGAACTCTCAACTCCTAAATAAAGCAGTGGTTCGTAAGTGAGCTTTCGGTTTTCAATATTCAAATGAAATACGAGGTGACTCACAGACATGGATTTATGTCAATCAAATCTTATTTTTTTGATCCCGAGTCAAGCAATATAATATGGAGTAATATTCCATCGCTTGGATTTAATAGAAATGAGATAGATCCATTAATTTCAAATCAATTTTCGGTATAGAACCATACTTTCAACATGAGCAGATATAGTTTTTTCATGAATTTGAATTCAATCATAAAGTATAAAAAACAAAAAAGCCTTAGATTTCTCTAAGGCATTAAGCGGAATCGCCTGTTCCGATTTTTTCGGGAGATGGGACACGTTCCGACAGTAGTACGTAACCGAGACCTCCTTGATGTCGGGCTATAGTTTCATATAAGAAGAGATTTGGTCATAAAATTTAAAAAACAAAAAAGCCTTAGATTTCTCTAAGGCTTTAAGCGGAATGGACGGGACTCGAACCCGCGACCTCCTGCGTGACAGGCAGGCATTCTAACCAGCTGAACTACCACTCCATTTCTTCTTGGCAATCAAAGCAGGCTCCCGATAATTATCGGGACTAACCAGCTGAACTACCACTCCATTTCTTCTTGGCAATCAAAGCAGGCTCC
>Ga0209491_10004963_pt1 | contig 19957 bp, 26 predicted proteins | sample BON02_FD_187213 | JGI IMG/M metagenome (GOLD analysis project Ga0209491, IMG submission 187213) | Freshwater microbial communities from Lake Bonney liftoff mats and glacier meltwater in Antarctica - BON-02 (SPAdes) (version 2) | ecosystem: Environmental > Aquatic > Freshwater > Ice > Glacier... | reverse complement strand
TCGACCTCAGCCTCCTCCTCGAGTGTCTGCAAGTGTTTGCTGCTACTTCTCACACCTCTCCCCCTCCCTCCCTCCATCCCTCCCTCCCTCCCAGTCGCAAGGCACCATCAACAGCTCTCTCTTCCAGGCCTTCCAATGCCAGCCTCAAGGAGGGCGCTTCACCGTTGACCTCAACCTCCTCCTGGAGTGTCTGCAGGTGTTTGGCGCTGCTTCTCTAGCGAACACGATGCTGACCATGTCGTACGAGGTAAGCCCACCTTCCCTCCCTCCCTCCCTCCTTCCCTCCTTTGAGATGCTTATCTGGAAACACACGTTCTCCCTCCCTCCCTCCCTCCCTCCCTCCCTCCCTCCTCTACAGCCCAACCAAGCCATCCTCCGTCTCACGCTCGGAGAACAAGGAGTCCTGACCACCTGCGACATCCACGCCTTGGAAGAAGGAGAAGACGCCCTAGATCTAGCCGCGCTTGCCTCTTTCTGCCTTCCGCAGCAGCTATACCCACTAACCACCCCTCCCTCCCTTCCTCCCTCCCTAGCCCAACCAGGCTGTGCTCCGTCTCACGCTCGAAGAACAAGGAGTCCTCACTACCTGCGACATCCACGCACTGGAAGAAGGAGAGGACGCGCTAGATCTCGCGGCGCTTGCCTCCGCCTTCCGCAGCAGCTCGGAGGTGTTTGAATCATAGAGGAAACTGACCCTCCCTCCCCCCCTCCCTCCCTCCTTCCCTAGCCCAACCAAGCCGTTCTAAGGCTGACCCTAGAGGAGCAAGGAGTCCTGACCACCTGCGACATCCACGCCTTAGAAGAAGGAGAGGACGCCCTCGATCTCGCAGCGCTTGCCTCTGCCTTCCGCAGCAGCCCCGAGGTTCTACGCGCCATTTTGAAGAGCGAAGTGTTAAAGGAAGCGATTAGCGAATTGTCTGACCTGCCGGGGGCGGGCTCGGTGAGGGTTTCTGTTGCGCCGCACGAGCCTCATTTTCACTTGGCGGCGGGAGGGGTGTATGGTGCGCTGGAGATCTTTTTGCCCAAGAGCAGTGAGGTGTGTTTTTTTGGGGGTTTGGAGGGGAGGAGGAAGGGAGGTAGCAGGGATTGTTGTTTTTTGAGTCTTCTTGATTTTACATCCTTAATTCTGCCTCTGTCTTGTCAGCATCTTACTCATCCTCCCTCCCTCCCTCCCTCCCTCCCTACCTCCTTAGGCCTTTGTCCATTTCGACTGCTCGGAAGCCCGCGCGTGGAGTTATGGCTTGGGAGCACTTAACCAGGGGATGCGTGCGCTGACAGTGGCAAAAGAAACCTATATGAGGATTAACGAAGAGGGGATTATGTGCGTTCAACACCAGGTGGAAAACACGGCGAGTGGCCAGAGTACCTTTATTGATTTTTTGTGCTTGGCGGAGGAGACCGAGGAGGAGGAGGAGGAGGAGGGGGAGGGGGAGGGAGGGGAGGCTACGGGAGGAGAAGAGAGTGATGGGGAGAGTGTGGCGAGGGTGCACCAGGGAGGGGGGGGGGTTGAGTGAGAGGAGAGGGAGGGTGTGTATGTGTACAGTGTGTGCGTGTGTTGATAGAGCAAAACGGGAGGACAACAAAAGAAAAGAAAAGAGAAAAGCAAGCCGGCGACAACAACTGAGAAAAGCCTTTGGCAATCAAATGTGCTCTTTTGCTTTCAAGAATTGAGACAAAGCCCACGCAAAAATTGGTTGGCCCATTTGGCCCATGCCACACGACTTCTGGCTTTGTGCGGCTGCTGTGCGGTTGTGGCTTGCCCTGCTCTGTTCGACCAAGACACTTTTTCTTTTTGACCGGGCACTTGCGGCTCTGCCTAGCTAATAGTCACAGCGCGACAAGAGACTCACAAAAAACACGTCTGCTACAAACGTTGCTACGATCGCTCACTCCATCTCGAGCGATAGGGCGGCCTGTGTGGCGGAGCGGACGCAGAAAATCAAGCATGCCGACGGGGCAGTATCCTTGTCTTTGCCTTGTTTGTTGTTGTGGCCAGATTGTTCATACTCACTCTGCTGACTGTCCCGTCCACCCTATCAGGCGTGCCTTGCGCGGCATTAGAAGCAGGTGCACGCGGTAGGCGAGCAAGGGGGTGTTCTTGCCGCCCGCGCACGACTCCACACGGAAGCCGACCAATGTTCTTCGGTGGGAGAGGAGCGCGACCAGGGAATCTTCTAGACCCAGACGCTGGTTGGCGCGCTTGGTGGCATTGGGACGGTCACGTGGACAGCCAGACGAAGGCGGTGGTGAAATGTGCCTGCGCCGGCGGCCGTTGTCGTTGTTGGGGGCGCACGTCTCCTCCTTGTTCTTGTTCAGCAGGCGGAGCCCGCAATTCGGCAGGATGCATGCGTCCCAGCTCCGTTGCCACCACGCAATGCGTACACTAGCCCAGGCCAAGACGCACACGGGGACGTCGTGTGTGTGTGGGACCGCAGCACCTATTGCTGGCCCAATGGCGCGTGCGTTTTCATCAATCATTCAAATCTCATTCCCTCCCCTTGTCCAACCCCCACCCCAACAGCACCCCCACCCCACCACCATCAACCATGCCCAACCCCGTTGTCTTCTTCGACTGCACCACCGGCTCCGGCAAGGCCTTGGGCCGCATCGAGATGACCCTGCGCGCCGACGTGGTGCCCAAGACCGCGGAAAACTTCCGCGCGCTCTGCACGGGCGAGAAGGGGACGGGCCGCTCCGGCAAGCCCCTGCACTTCAAGGGTTCGACCTTCCACCGAGTCATCCCTGACTTTATGTGCCAGGGCGGTGACTTCACGGCCGGCAACGGCACGGGCGGCGAGTCCATCTATGGGTACGTTTGTTGTAGTTTTTGTTTTGTCTTCTTTGGTTAAATCATTTCCCTTCATACTCATCCCTCCCTCCCTCCCTCCCTCTCCTCTTCACAGCACCAAGTTTGCCGACGAGAACTTTCAATTGCGGGCAAGTAAAAATGGGCTTCAGGAGGGAGGGAGGGCGGAGAGGGAGGGTAACATAAGAGAAATCTGAATGTAAGGGCACGACAGACTCACCCTCCCTCCCTCCTTCTTTCCCCCTATAGCACACCGGCCCCGGCATCCTCTCCATGGCCAACGCCGGCCCCAACACCAACGGCTCGCAATTCTTCCTCTGCACGGCCGAAACCGCCTGGTAAGTAGAGCTGCGGGCATGGCTTGACTTGAGTTTTAAACCTGTTTCTCTTCAGTCCACCCTTTTCGCCTCGTTTCTATTTTCCCTTCTTTTCCCTATTGTTTCTCATCCACTCACTCATTATTCTTTTCATTCCTCCCTAAATTATGACTGCAGGTTGGACGGCAAGCACGTCGTGTTTGGCAGCGTGACCAAGGGCATGGATGTGGTCAAGGCGATCGAGGCATACGGCTCCCGTACGGGCGCCACCCGCGAGAAGATCATCGTGGCCGACTGCGGGCAGCTCTCTTAAGTTCTTTCTAAAGAGAGAGGAGGAATAAGCAGGCTTCCAAAGTGAGGAGATTTGTGGTAGCCTTCTTGTTTCTCTCATCTGGATGTTGTGATGTGCGTCTGTTTGTGTGTTTAGATTCTGTGCTTCTGCCCCGAAAGGCAGGGTGTCAGACAGCGAGAGACGAAAGAGAAAAGAAAGAGCCTCCCTCCCCCTTTTGCAGAGCGTTCACTTGACGCGCAGTGTTGCTCGATGTTGGGTGGTGACGGCGGCGGCAAGAGAAGGAAAAAAGTTTGGTGATACACACACGTAAGGAGGATAAGAAAGACAGGGAAAGAAAAAAGAGAACGCCCGAAGAGAGAAGCGAAAGAGGACGTTGTCGTTTCCTGCTTCTGCCTTTGGCAGTTTTGATGCTTTCCTTCTTTTTACGTGTGCTGTGTTGGTGTGTTGCCCGCTAGCTTCCCTACTCCTACTTCTACCCTAAAAGTACCCAAGTCTCCTTCTCCTTCCATTTGCTTCCAAGCCCATCCTCTTCAGATGCGTCTTTCGTTTTTGTCTTTCCCTGAAATACCACACAGTGAAATCACCCTCCTTCTTTCCCTCCCTCCCTCAAGCCACAAAAGCAGCCATCGCAACAGCCAACGCCTGGAACACCGAAAAAGGCCCCCGGAAATCCAGACTAAAAGCATTCTCACCCACCTTACCCATTTGCCATACCACCGGCTGTTCCTCCGATGACCCCCACAGGTCCTCCTCCACTGCTGCTGCTGCTGCTGCTGCTGCTGCTGCTGCTGCACTCAATCCTCCTTCCTTTTCTCCTCCTCCGCCACCCAAACCCAACCACCCTCCCCCACCACCAGCAGCAGCACCACTCCCTCCTTTCCACCTACTGCTGATGCTGCTGCTACTGCTACTGCTACTGCTGCTCCCCCCTCGTCCTAAAGCAATAGTAGTACGATCACGAGCAGAGAGCTGGGAGAGATCAACAAGGGCGAGATTCTTGCGGGAAGGGAGACGGACTCTGTGTCCGTGGGTGGTGTCAAAGGGGAGGGTGTGGTAGCCCGAGGAAGGGGTGAAGGAGGGAGGGAGGCTGTGCAGGGCGAAGACGTGTTCGAGGGAGAGAGGAGGTGAGGAAGGGGAAGAGGAGGAAGAGGAGGAGGAGAAAGGGGTACTGGATGCGGAGGAGGAGGATGAAGGCGTGCTATTGGTGGAGGAGGAGGAACTAGGCGTGGAGGCGATCGTCGTCTTGCCGCTACTGATACTGCTGGTGCTGCTGGTGCTGCTGGTGCTGCCGCATAGAGCAATCAAGTGCGCCAAGGGCACCTCTAAAAGTTGTGGTGGTCTGTTAAAATCAATATTACCACCACTACTACCACTGCTCTTATTCTCGTTCTCAGCAGCAGCAGCAGATACAGCAGCAGCAGCAGCGGCGGGTAGCACTACGGAAAGCAATATTACTCTTGACTTAGTTTCTGCGACTTGGACACACAGTCGAGAGCCTACAAAGTGTGGAGCTGCTGCTGCTGCTGCTGCTCCTCCTGTTGTGAGATAAAGGAGGGCTTGGCCCGTCAACACCCCAGCAGAAGGACATTGGAGCCGCCCGAGAAGGGGAGGGTCGTCGGGCCCGCTGCTACCGTTGGTTTTGCCGTTTATGCTGCTGTTACTGCTGGTAGTGCTGCTGCTGTTGCCTGCATAGACAGCGATCTGGAAGAGACCCTTGCTGTTGCTGCTGCTGCTGTTGCTCCCACCACCACTGCCGGCTTTTTGCTTTTGGGCCTTATATACACATCGAGTTTTATCGGCCACCAGAGCCGCAAGCGCTGCTGGGGAGGCAGCAGCCCCTGCTCTTCCCTCTTCTTTTCTTTCTAAAGAGATCCAACGAGGGTCAATAGGGCTAGGTGTGGTGGTGAACTCTTCTCGTAGGGTTTTGCAGATGGTCTCGTCGGCCCCCAGGATGCGTTCGAGGTATAGCCGGTAGGTTGGTTGGTGCTGTGTGTGTAGGTGTGTGTTTTGGGGTTGACATTTAGTGGGTGGGCAAAAGCGAGTGACGCGTCTTCATTTTAATGAAACGATAAATAAGGAGAGGAAGGGGTAGATAGATGGGAGGCACAATTCTTCCACTTCTTCCTTACCTTGAGCTTGGACGTGTGCCGTGTGATAATACAGAGCATCTTGACCCCAGGGGGCAATGGCCGGAAAAGGAAGTCATACGAGATACTACTGCCACGACTGCCTTTGTGCGGTATTATTGAGAAGGAAGGCAGTGAAAACGGGGAGACCGACAAGGCAGCTTGTGGTGGTGCTTGCTTGCTACTGCTGGTGGCTTCAGGTGTGCTGCTGCTGGCGTCGCTGCTGCTGCTGCTCTGGCGGGAGTGAGGGAAGGGAGCAGGAGGAGGCAAAGCGCGGGGAAGTCGAAGCTCAGAGATGCCTGGGAGGTAGTAGGGCTTCATACGAAAGGAAAGAAGCTTCATCAAGGGGTGCTCTTCTGACAGGATGCCATGCTGAACGAGGGTTTTGCCGCAGCGGCTGGCCTGGTCGCGCTGGGTGATAGTAATAGGCAGGTCTTGAATGAGAAGGAGGAGCTCGTGCAGGGTAGAGGCCGCCTGCAGGTCCGAGGTGGCGTGCTCCAGCTGTCCCAGCAAGGTGGTAATACGCTTGTCCATAGATTAGATGCAGAGTAAAGTGTCCTGCTTGTGCTGCTTGTGCTGCTGTTGCGTCCGATCGAGCCCCTCACTTTATGCCATTTGCCTTGGCCTCACTCTTGCTCCTTCCGAGGCCGCAGCCGCCGCGGCAGGGGGATGTGTTACGTGTGCTTGTCCTCTTCCTGTGTTTTCGTAGGGCGTGGTGGCGTGTGCTTAGTAATATAATGCTTGCTTGAATGTGGCGCCTCTGTCTCCTCAATTGTTCAGCCCCTGCGACGAGCGTCCATGCATGCCGCCTAATAATGCTCCCCCCTGCCTCTCACTCAAACCGCAACCCACACATCCCACAGGCGCCCGCCAACGGCAGCAGCAGCACGACGGCCACGACGACGACAAGAAGGGCCTGTCCAACAAGGCGCCAAGGACCTGCTGTCGCTTGGCAATGACACCCGTCTCCCTCCTGCGATTCCGACCTCCTGCCTGTTTCCTCGTCGTAATCATGGTACGTGCGCCCTCCTTGCCTTGGCCTGTCCCTTTCTTTTACCACTAGCTCATCCCTTACATCATCCCCTCCAGGTCTTCCTTTCAGTCGTGGCAGCCGGCAGGACGTGGTCATGTCGCCAAGCTTCTTCTTCTGCCGTCCTGTCTAGTAGGAGAGCCTTCCAGACAGGTACGATGCCGATAGGACAGGGATTTGAGTGTTCTAACTCTCCCTCCTCCACCCACTTACCCTTGTTCCCATCACTCTCTTCTCTCTATCGCAAAACAGCCGCCTTCATCGGCAGCACCTGCAGCATACCGCCATTGAGCCCAAGACGACAGCAACGACAATGGCATGCCTCCCCTTCCTCGTCCTCGTCCTCGTCCTCGTCCTCGTCTTTCCCATTACGAAGCATCAGCATCAGCACCACCCCTTCATCCGGCCTCCTACCAGCAGAACAGCTCTTCCCCACCACCTTCGAAATGGACATCCCGCCCATGGGTCACGTACTGGGTTTGCGTCTGCCCCTGCCTTCCTCCTCCTCCTCCACCAATCACAAAGACACCCCTCCTCCAGCTGACATCGACCTAGACCTCTCCCTCCTCGTAGACCGAGAGGAAAAGTCAGATTTACTACATCCCGAAGAAATGCAGCTTGCTCTAGGAATGAGCAACATCGAGGCTCGTCTCGCCTTTGTTGGTGGACGGTTAGCCCTCCGTCGCAACCTCCGCTCTCTCCCCCGCCCCGCTAGTATTGAACAAGCGGTGTTACGCGGGAAGGGGGGCGCTCCCTCCCTGCCTCCGCATGTACAGGCTTCGATAAGTCATAAGAAGGATTTGGCTGTTTGTTTATTGAGGGGGGTGAGGGAGGAGGAGGAGGGGGAGAAGGTTGCTTCGTCTCAGATAGGGGTTGATGTGGAGGTGTGTGAGCCACGGGCGCGAAGTAGTACTATTGCCACGCGTGTGCTGACGTTGAAGGAGAGGAAGGGGCTGGGGGCATTGAGTTCGGTAGGGATAAGTGCCGAGAGTGAGGTGTTGCTGCGGTTTTCGTTTAAAGAGAGTGTCTATAAGGCGATTCATCCTTTCGTGCGTCGATATGTGGCATTTCACGAGGCGGAGGTTACGCCAAGGGTGGATGGAACGTGTGTGATTGTGTTGGCGTTGAAGGGTGGGGAGGAGAAGGAGGGCGGGTTTGAGGTAAGGGGGGAATGGAGAAGGGTGGAGGGGGGGAGGTTCTTTTTGACGGTGGTGGCGGCGACGAAGGTGAGGGAGGGGAAGGCGGGGTTGTTGCAGTCGAAGCTTTAGAGGGATAGAAGAGGGGAGGATAGGAGCAAGAAAGGGGTCTAAACTGTGTGTAGGGGGAAGGGTTGAATGAAATGTGTGAGAAGAAGGAGGAGAAAGAAAGGGAGAGTGTGTGTACATAGAATTACATTTCAAACCAACAAATGAACGGAAGGCTTTTTCATTCCTTATGACTGAACAGTCCAAAGAATAAATGATGCATGCCAAGCAGAAGCAACAAAGTGAAAACTGCCGTGATAAAAGGATTTTTCTTCGTCGTTTCTTCTCTTCTGTTTCCCCCCCCTCCTCCCCTTCTCCTTCCTTCCTTGGTTGGTGGCATCAATTCTGATCTCGACGAGAGCTGAAAGATAAGACAGGACAAGATATGAGTCGTTTTGTTTTGCTTTTGGTTGGTTTGTTGTTGTTAAAGTTCTGGGGCTCGTACACACCCCACCCCACCCACCCAATCTCACGCACGTTTTCTCCAGAAGGAAAACTGTGTTAAAGTCTCTCTCAAATATCACAAGAATACAAAATGTGAACACCATTAATCAAAAAGCAACACTTACACACACACACACACTGAAAAACTCTTTTCACTCTCCCATCCTCCTCTCTCTATCCCTCCCTCCCTCCCTCCCTCCCTTCCTCCTTCCTTCCTACACCTTACTTCTTCCCCTTCTTCGACCCCTTGAGCGCCTTCAAGAACTCCGGGTCCACCGCCGTATCAGGCGCCAACGTCCTCGCCGAGGGGGCACCCCCCTCCACCGACATAAAAGCAGGCACAGGAGCAGCAGCCACCTTAGCAGCAGGAGCAGCAGCGGCCTTCGGCTTCTTCACCACCTTCGGCGCGGGAGGAGGAGGGGGAGGGGTAGCCTTCACGGCCTCAACCACGGGTGCGGCAGCGGGCGCAGGCGCAGCAGGAGCGGGTTTAGGGGCCTCAGCGACAAGCGCGGCGGGGGCAGGGGTGGTAGGGGTAGGAGCAGCGGGCTTAGCGCCCTCCACGGGTGTAGAGGCCTCAACGACGGGAGCAGTGGCCTTGATGGGCTCGACCTCCTTCACCTTAGGTGCCAGAGGGGTAGTCACTGACTCTTTGGGCACTTCCACCGTGGGCTGCACCTTGGTAATGGGGGCAGCGACGGGCTCCAGGACCTTAGCAGCAGGCGCGGCGGCGGGCGCGGCAGCAGGGGCAGGCTTGGGTGCTTCAACCTTGGCAGCAGTAGGGGCAGCAGCGGGTGCAGCAGGCGCGGCGGCAGGCGCGGCAGCAGGGGCAGGCTTGGGTGCTTCAACCTTGGCAGCAGCAGGGGCAGCAGCGGGTGCAGCAGCAGCGGGCTTAGGAGGGGTCTTCTTGATGTCCTTGACGATGGGCGCGGGTTCCTCGGGTTTGGGGAGGAGGACGAAGGCGCCTATGGCACCGGTGGAGGCCAGGATGAGGCCGAAGGAGGCAGCGAGACGGAAGGCATCAGACGGGCCGGGGGCCAAGGGCTTACGGGCACGTTGCTTGCGGATGATGAACTCCTGGCGGGCCGCCTCTTCGATGGCCTTCTTCTCCTCGGCGGCGGCGATCGCCTTGGCCTTGCCGGTCAGGGCGTTGCTGACGGCGCTGGCCCCTGCAACAGTAGCGAGGAAGGCACCACCCAAGATGCCGGCGGTTCCGAAGTCGGCACCGGCGCCGGTGGTGGCAGGGACGGTGGGCGCGCTGGGCTCCACGGCCGAGACTGTTACAGTGGGATTGGTGAAAAGGAAGAAAAGGAAAAGGGGTAGAGTGAGTGAAATTGTTCGACGGAGAGGAATAGAATGTTCTTTTCATATTATGCTTGTCAGTAAGTCAGTAAAAGAAGAAGTCCCCTTCAGATTTTGTTATTTTTGCATGCTTGGTGTTAGTTTCATGATTGCTGCCATTCCTTCTTCCCTCTCCGCGGACCCACGTCCTCAATGAGAAAGCTGCCCACCGTGTGAATGCCTTGCTTCATATAAAAAGACAGAAGTCAAGCGCAAACACAGCAGCAGACGGCCAAACCAAAGAAGGACGGAGACCACACGAAAAGAAAGGAAGAAAGGGGACAGCCCTCGATCGAATCCCCTGCGCTAGGTTTCGCAGTTCATCAAGGGGGACCTAGTGCGGCGCCATACGCTCGCCTTACACACACACACGCACACACACGAACACGTCCCGGAAACCCGCCACCACCTAGAACAAAAAACAAAAGACATAAGAAGCAATCCTCCCGTACAAATAAACGTCAGCAAAACGTACCAGATTTGACGCGGGTGACCACGGCGGCGGGGGCGCTCAGGGCCCTGGCCATCTCCTTGGTGACCTTGACTGCGGTAGGCTTGGTCGTCTTGGCCACGACCGTGCTCTTCGTCGCGGTGGTCGGGGCGGAAGTGGCCGACTTGCTGCCGAACAGGGAGAAGCCAGATTGCTTGACAGGCGCGGGAGCCGCGGCCATGGGTCCCTTAGCGCTGAGGGGCCTGCTCGCAAGCTTGGCCTCGAGGTCCGCCAGGCTGGCTGAGACGCGACCACGGCTTCTGGTGCTGCTGGGCATATGGCCCATGAAGGCGCAGGCCACACCCAAGAGGGCCAAGAGTGGTAGACACTTGAACATCGTTCTGTGTGTGGGGTGGGGGCGAGGCATTGAATCAGTGGGGGTGAAAAACGCACGTGGAACGGGGGGAGGAAGGAAAGGACGGACCAGAGCAAGAACAAAGTGGTGAAAACGAGGAGGAGAAGGATCAAAGCCAGGATCGGGGCTTGGATTTGCCTGGGTCGCGAGTTCAAGGGAGGAGACTTCGCCACAACCACCCATCTGATTACCGCCTTTAAATCCAGACACACACTCCACAAAGAGGCAACAAAGGGCCTCCTGCAGGCGTCCAACACGCACACCGAGAGCTCTGCGTTGTCTCTCTGGAGCTCCCCCGTGGTGGGACCTAACCACGCTCCTTCTGCGAGGGCGCTGATTTCCACGCAGAAGGCACACTGGCGGCGGGGAGGTTGGCTTGGCCCATTTGTTGGTCGTTTTGCTTGCTGCTTTCGGGCCTGCTTTACTGCGTGTTTCTGAGGCTTAACTTTGCTTTGCTCCTCGCAGGATGATTTTATCTCGTTTGAATTGGTATGTGCGATGGTTATCGTCTGTCTTGGCCGCGCAAGAAGCTCCACAGGAGCTGGGGAGGTTGCCTTTTTCTAGCCCATGGGATTGCTCTTGCTTTTTGGGCCAAGCTTTAGCGGAAACGTGCCAGGATTTCTTTTGCATTGCATTTTGTGTGAGCTTGTTGAGATGTATATACTGCTTGCTCAATTTTCCCCTTGTCGATATACAACAAGCTCCGACAGAGTGAGAAAGATGGGGAGGTTACAAGTAAAGAGCTTCATCTTGCCAAGTGTTATTCGTTTGCATTGCGTTTCGTTGGTTGACTTTCGATTTCAGACACACGGTATATATCCAGCATTATTCAAACCCCATTCCTTGTGTTTTTTTCCTCTCCTCCCCAACAAAAAGTTCTTTGTTCGCCGCACAGCCAAACGCGCGCTCCCCCCAAATATGCAGTTTGACCCAATCCACACACATATGATTGAATGAGAAAGAGAGAAAGACTTGCTGCTGTTGTTGTTGTTGTCTCGTCCAGCGCGGCATTCGCGCGTCGGCGAGCGGGTACTTTTAAGCCATTTCTCTCTCCATCTACTGCTACTACCACTATTGCTGCTACTTCTCCCTTCTCTTCCAACCACTATCAGTAGTATGTACACACCTCCCCCCCCAGCATACACGACACAAACCCCACGCAGAAAGCAGTCAAAAAAAACACGCACCCAAGCCCCAAAATCGAAATTCCCAGTGAAAATGAGAACCATTTTGGAGAAGGAGGAAGAGACTAGTTTTGGTCTTCGTCGTCGTGCTTCTAGAAGTCAGGGTTTTGAATTGGCTGACGACCCCCACCTTCCTCCTCCACCACTGCTGCCGCCAGGCACAAAAGCCGCAGCTGTAGCGTTCAGCTTGGGTGCACTGGTGGTTGAAGGAGGACTGACAACACGCTTCTTGGCTGGAGAGGATGAGGACCGCTGTTGTTGTTGTTGTTGTTGTTGTTGGTGGTGGTGGTGGTGGTGGTGGTGCTGCTGCTGCTTCTTCCCAGCACCAGCACCAGCAGAGGGTTGCTTGGTCTTTGTTACTACCACAAAGCCATCGTCATCCTCCTCATCCCGATATCCGACGCCGCTGCTGCCTGCTCCACCACTCTCGGGAGAAGCGGGTGGCATGCGGGCCTTCTCAGCAGCAGATGCAGTCGTAGCAGCGCTTGAGGAAGAGGAGGAGGAGGAGGAGGAGAGTGAAGGTGCCACTGCTTCTTTCTCCGCCTTAACGGCAGAGGAGGAAGAAGAAGAAGGCACAGCAGGAGAGGGGGAATGAGGAGGCTTGATATTACTACTGCTGCTGCTGCTGCTGCCGCTACTGCTGCTGCTCGTCGTCGTAGGCTTGTTAGTGGCAACGACAGCGCTCCATGAGAAAGTACCTTGCTTGCTCGCCGGTGATTGAGCAGGGGCAGCAGCAGTAGCAGCAGCAGTAGCAGCAGTAGCACCACCCTGGAGGGTGAGCGGCCCCGGCACCATGCCTGAGGTAACGCTCTTAAGAAGTAGTGGTGGATGCTGCTGCTGCTGCTTCTTCGGGCGAGGAGAGACGGCCGCACCCAAGGGAGGAAACTGCGTCTCGATATCTTCTTGTACTTGCATGGCCCGAGGCGCGGCAACGACGCCCCACTTCCGCACGCGCGGTTGCTGTTGCTCCTCCTTCTCCTCCTCCTCCTTCCCGCCCTCCTTTCTCGCTGCTGCTGCTGCTGCTGCTGCTGCTGCTGCTGCTCCCCTCCTAAGACCCATCACCCCTTCCTCCCCAACCTCCTCCCCCCCCTCGCCCTCGCCCTCCCCCGATTCCACAATAGTAGTAGCAGCGCTGCTGCTGGTGCTACTACCACTCCCACTACCCCCCACCACCGGCACAGCAGCAGCTGCCGCAGACGCTGCCACTGCCACTGCTGCTGCTGCTGCTGCTGCTGCTGCTGCTGCTGCTGTCTTATTCTTCTTCTTCTTCTTCTTGCTCCCAGGCGTGGCCCCTGTACCATCAAAAGCTTCCAAGTCCTCTGCTGCTTGCAAACGAGCAGCAGCCTTAGCAGCGGGGGTGAGGCGATAGGCAGGGAGGGAGGAAGGGATAGGAATCGAGGACTCAATAAACGAGAACCCACAAAAGGTATCACTATGCGTGGCCCCCGCCCCCTCAATCTCTACTAAGGAAAGACTCAAATCCATCTTCGTAAACTCCTCATCGAAATTACTCGTGTCACAATCACTTGCCAAGGGCGGGACGACAGGAGCAGGCACCTGTTTCCTCACCAGCAACTGCCAATCAATCTTCTTAAAAAATCTCTGTCCCTTCAACGCAGCCACCCCCCCCACCTCAAACATCGTCGACCTGGTCGCTCCTAACCTCTTCTGCACATTCCTTTCCAACAAACCCTTCAACACCGCATGTGCTTCGGAAGAGAGGAAGGGAGGGAGGGAGAGCTTCTCATGCAGAATCTTCCTATTCAACTCCTTGACCGTCTTTGCCCTAAAAGGAGGATGGCCCGCCATCATCTCATACATCAACGCCCCCAAACTCCACCAATCCGCCGCCTTCCCATACCCCTTCTTCAAAATCATCTCCGGGCACATATACTCATTCGTCCCACACACCGTCCGTGCCCTCCCCCCCTCCTCCCCCGCCACTTCCTCCCTCCTTCCCTCCATCCCCACCGTCGGAGCCGTCAGTTCCTTCGCGAGCCCAAAATCAGTCAAGCACAAATGACCATCTCTCCCCAATAAGACATTTTCGGGTTTTAGGTCCCTGTGGATGATGCCCTTAGCGTGGAGGTGCTCGAGAGCTAGCACCATCTCAGCAACATAAAAACGGGCGGTATCTTCAAGAATCAACCCTTGTCTCCTCAGATGAAAAAAAAGCTCCCCCCCAGAGAGGTAATCCATCACCAGGAAGAGTTTTTCGTCGGTTTGGAAGGAGAATTTAAGGCCCACGACAAAGGGGAAATCGATCTTGGTCATGATATCACGCTCGGCACGCATGTACGACAGATGATTCTTCTTCCGTAGCATCCGCTTCGAGATGACCTTCATCGCATACACGCCCTCATCCAGCTTACTTCTCACTTGCAACACCCGTCCAAACGCCCCCTGACCAATCACACACAGCGGCGTAAAATCCTCCGGACCCACCTTCCACCCCCCTTCCTCGTCGTCCTCCTCTTCCTCCTCCCCTTCCTCGCCCTCCGCAGTAGGAGCAAGAGCAAGAGAACGGGGCGTCGTCGTAATTGACTTCGTAGTCCTAGGAGACCCTAACACAACATTCACCCGCTGCTGCAAAAGAGCAACATCGTCATCGCTGCCCGCTGCCGTCGCCTCCCCTTCAGCAGCAGCGGCGGCAAGTCGGTCCTTGCCCCGGCTGCTGCTGCTACCGATGGCATCATTCTCGTTCTCAAAGTGCGGGGTCAAAAGAGTGGTGATGGTCTTGGCGGCGGCCGTGCCAGCTAGGGATGTGTCGATGGTAAGGGCGGCTTTGCTGGTGCTGCTGGTGGTGGTGGGGCCGAGAGGAATCTCGTCCGCGTTTTGGTGCTGCTGCTGCTCCTCCTCGAGCTGGGGTGGCTGGGTCTGCATAGCTTCTTGCTAGACGATCGATTGACCGATTCTCCTATATGATTCTCCACTCGATGCGCCGCCGCCGCTTCTTGACGCGTCCCTTGCCAGTGATCCCGAGCTGTGGTCGGAGTGTCCTGCTGCTCCTGGTGCTGCTGCTGCTGCTCCTACTCCTGCTACTGCTGCGTCCAACCCACTCTACAGACAGTCACGCCAGGACGTTGCCCTTGCTGCTGAACCCTCCCGGGACACGGCTCAATGCCTGTTGGTTGCGAATGTGAGTGACCTGTGTGTAAGTCTACGTGCACGGGAAGCAGCACTTTCGGCGCCCATGTTTATGTGCACTTACTTACCGGTGATGAGAGGAGAAGGAGGGCGTGGCCGCTGCTGCTGCTGCTGCTGCTGCTGCTGCTGCTGCTGCTGCTGCTGCTGCTGCTGCTGCTACTGCTGCTGGTCGTGATGGTGGTCGTGGTCGTGGTCGTCACAGGCATAAGGGATTCTCTGTGGTGTGGTGTTTGTGTGGGAGGAAAGGCAGGGTGAAATGAAAAACGATGCCTGACATTCTTCAGCCATATGCACGTGTGTGTGATGATGAGGGTGCCGCTTTGGTGGATTGATTGATGGCTGCTTGTCCCACGCAAGCGAAATTAGGACCAGCCCCTGGCAACCAAGAAGACGACTACAAGCACAAGGTGGTGGTACATCTGTGGAGATTGCCACCCCCCAACACAGACGACAACACGAGCGACACGGCCGCGCTCAGCATGTGGTGCCCGTTGGGCAGTCAGCTGGCTCTCTTTTGCTCTCCCTCCCTACCACCCCACCCCAAAGAGGAAAAGCAATGGCTGCGCTTCTTTTTGTTTGCGTGAATTTTGCTTGTTTCTTTTGTGTTGCAATGTCTTTTCGTTTTTCTCTCCTTATGCCTCTGGCGTTCCTTTCCTTTGCTTTGCGTCGGCTTACTGTCACTTGCGCTTCTCCCTCTCCCGGACTAATGGCACGGGAGAGGGACAGACTCACTACATATAAATAAAATAAATTGCTGCTTCTCTTACTAGTTAGCTACGCCCCCGAACGCACCAAAAAGGAGTCACGTCATCAGTTTGGCCTGCCTTGCCGAATCCAACACTCCTTGATAAAATCACACACACACCCACCTGCTGCTGCTGCTGCTGCTGCTGCCGTTGGCGGACTGCTTCTTTGCCACACTTAGGGGTAAAGAAGTCGCCCCATGCCTCAAAAAAAGCCCTATCACTTCCCATCCCCCCCTTTTGCCTCCGCACCCTTACCCGTCAAAACCCCATCCTCCCCTCCACCCCTCCCTCCCAAAATCCATGTACAGTTTCTTTTCCTCTCATCCTCCTCCTCCTCTTCCTCCTTCTCAATCAATCCTCCTCCTCCCTCCCTCCCTTCACCCTTAATCACTTAATGATACCCATTCGTTGCCGTCTTGGTCGATCCCTCCGCCGTCTTCTTCTCATTCTCCAAAAACATCTTCGACAAGCGATTCACACTCGACAACCACCCAAAAATCACCACATAAAACAAGCCCGCAAGCACCGGCGCCCCCCTCATAATCCCACCAAACGCCAACACCAACGCCTGCTGCCCCAGCGCTCCCCCACTCTTGCCCAACCGTGCCCCCAGGACATCAATGGCTGCCTTCCCCTTAACCTTTGCCTCCTGATCCAAAGGAATATACGCCATCTCCTTAGTAGGGTCAAAGAAAGCATACTTCGTCGCCTTACTCAAAATATTCTGAATCGTCCCAATCGTCAACGCAGTCATCAATGCCTCCCTCGACCCATGCATATCCCCAAACGAAATATACGCGAAGAACGGCGCCGCCAGAGTGGCCATCAAAACAGGCGTCGCCATCGCTCCCACCCTCCACCCCAAGATCTTGATCGTATTGCTGCCTAGCAACAACATGAGTACTGTCATAATACCAACAACAGTGGAGTAATTCCCCATAAACTCCATATAATCCTGCTTATTGGGGAAGGCCATTTTAACCGTGGCCTTCCAGATGATCTCCGTGAATTCCATCGTCAGGCCATACGAGACCACCATCACAGCAATACACTCCAACCACCGGCTTTTCGAGAGAATCTTCATACTCTCGAGCAACCCGGGCTTGCCCTTCTTACTGTTGTGCGCGTCGGTGATCGCTTGTTTTTTCAGAGCCGACTTGGAGAGGAGCGCTTGGGCTTGTGCGGCTTGGGCGGTGGAGACATCCATGACATACCAGTAAAGAACCATCACAATCCCACCAGCTGCCATCATAAAGGAAGTAAGCACCTTAAGAGTATTTTCAAACGCGAGGTGCTCGTCGTGCGGATGGAGTTTCTTGATCCACTTGCTGACAAACGCCGTGGTTTGGCCCGAGACGATAGGAGCCATATTCCCCAGAACGGCAAAAAGGGGATAAAACCTCTTCGCTTGATCAATGGGGGTAACATCATTCGCGCACTGCCAGAACAACAAGGGCACCCCCGCCGACCCCCACAACTCGGAAGTGATGTAATAGATCGAGAAAATCCAGTAGCGGAGCAGGTTGCGGACGTACGGGAGGCTAGCACCGGCAGTATGGGCGAATTGCTCCAGGTGGAGATTATGACGGTTCGGGTACAACACATAGGCAAATAGTGCATAAAACGCGAAGAACGGGACAATGGTCACGTAGAACAAGGCGCGTTTCGACAGGTGATTCGCTGCCCAGGAGTAGCCGACCATGAAGGCCATCGCGGCAGGGACGACGCCGTAGACCTTGAGGAACGCGATTGCTTCGGCTCCGCAGTAGGAGACGATGAGGGTGTCTTTCGTGTCACGGGTCATGGTGAAGACGTAAATGATGCAGAACATCATTAAGCTCAACGCGAAAAACTTGGGGGCCTCTTTGCGGGTGAGCAGCGCGGCCTTGGGTTTCTTGGGTTTGCCGGCAGCGGTGGTGGTGACGCTGCTGCTGCTGCTGCTGCTGTTGCTGCTGCTGCTGTTGGCCGCGCCCTTCTTGACGGGGGGCGGCTTGGCGAGCGCCTTGGCCGTGCCGATCTTTTCTCTCCTGATTAAATCCCAGGCGCCCCCGCGGCGGTGCAAGAGGGAGGAGACCTCTGTTGCTGCTGCTGGTAGTGGTGGTAGGAGTGATGATGATGGTGCTGCTGCCGCCACGTGCCGTTGCAGGACTCCGCCCCAAGCGCTGCCGGTGCCTTGTCTCCGATCTGTGTGGTGTGTGCGTGTATGTGGGAGGGGGAAATGGTGAGAAACTGTTGGGTGTGAGGGAGGAGGGGAGAGAATAGAGGCGGACATGCATGCAGGAGGAAGAGGATGGGGGGACACACACAGCAGAAGGGAGGGAGACATGAGAGCCATTCAGAGAATTCACTAGGCTAGCGTTTGGCCTGCGGGATACAGCGCTACTTGTTAAGCACAGCACACAAGCAATCAGACGCGCGCGGGATAGAAAGATCGACCTTAACCTAGGTGCTTCGACCCCTCTTCCCAGTCTCACAAAACCCACCACACCAAATACGCACCTTGCAATGCCACCGCCTGCCCCAACACGCAAACCAGCACCAACCTTACACTTCTTATCACCCAGGAGGGTGCCCTCCTCATGTTGCTGCTGCTGCCTCTGCTGCTTGTACTACGTGACGCCATGATGGTGTTTTTGCTTAGCTTGGCTGGTGCTGCCCCGCGCTCGCCACACCCAACAATTGCACAGCCCACCTCTCCTCCCCCAAGCAGCAGGAGTAGCAGAAACGGAGGCACAGGAGAAGGCGGGCCACCTGTGCGTCCAATGAAGGGAGGGGAATAGGCGAGGGGATGAGGGTGGTGATGGTCAGATTGCTTGGATTGCGTCCAGGGCGGGGGCGTTCCCAGCCAAGCAGCAAGTCGGAGGGAGAGATCAAAAACCAAAAACAGGGCTCCAATGCACGAAGGAAACGCTGCGAGCGTCAACAAGCCTGTCATGAGCAGCATACACACACTAGTCGCGCAGGGCAAGAAGTAAAGTGCTTGCGCGGTTGCGGGCCACCGCCGCCCGATCGCTCAAACCACCGCGCAGGAGAGAAGAGAAGCGGCGTGCTGGCTTGCATTGGGGTGGGTGGGTACGCAAACCCTGGTCTTTTGCACGCATTATGAAGGGTTTCAGGAGAACAGTGTGTAGAGGGTGTGTGGCAGGCCTTAGCGCACAAAAAGGGTGCACACCAGCACACCAAAGCCACAAACCAATCTCAAAAGCACACAAAAGCATCAATCGTCATCGCAGGAAACCGAAGGAGGCAGGGCAGAGAGGAGGTCGAAGCACACTCTGAACCCAAACCAAAAACAACAGATTTTGCTTTGTCTTTTGCGGTTTCTTTTCTTATCAATGCCACAAGCACACAGACACACCTGTCTCTTTACCTGATCTTCCCCTCTATGTAGCACCCCTCCCCTCCCTCCCTCCCTCCCTCCCTAGTCTCTAGTCAGACCGACTCCCACTCCGCGCCCGCGACGACCGAGCAGGGGCAGGCTTCTTCTTCCGCTTGGCCGCACGTTCCTCACTGCGCGACCTTGAACGGGAACGATCTTTCCCTCCTCCTCCCCCCCCGCCTCGACTGCGACTACGCGACCGGCTCCGTCCTCCCCCTCCTCTTCTGCTCTCTCGGTCCACCACGTCCCCCACCGAGTCCTTGCGCTTCCGCTTCTTCTCCTTCTCCTTCTCCTTGCTGTCTTTCTTCTTAGACACCACCATCTCCTTCTTCTTGCTCTTACTGTTGCTGCTGTGCGTGCTCCGGCCACCAGCACTCGTGCTGCTCGCGGACTTCTTAAGCTTGCTGCTGCTGCTGCCCTTCCCTCCCCCTCCGCCATCAGAGTCCTCGGAATCCGACGAGGAATAATCAGAAGAAGAAGACGAATAAGACGACGACGACTCACTGCTGCTGCCACTGCTGCTGCTGCCACTGCTGCTCTCGTCACGCTTCTTCTTGCTGCTACTACTACCACTACTCCCCTTCTTCGTCCCTGCCCCCTCCTTCTCCTCCTTCTTCTCCTTCTCCTTCCCTCCTTTCTCCTTCTCCTTCTCCTTCTCTTTCAACAGCTCCTTCTGACTCTTCTTCTTCCTCTCCATCTTCCCCCTCAACATCGCCATATGCTCCTCAAACAGCCCCTTCCTCTCCTCCGCCTCCAAAGCATTGAAAGCCGAATGCCGATCCAAGTCCCTCTGGGCCTCGTTCCAACTCACATCCACATGATCCGAGCGCCAGTAATATTCCAGCAACAAATCACGATACCGTCCCAACCTCTTTTCCTTCCTCCTCACCTCTTCCTCCCTCAGTTCCACCGCCCGCTTATGCAGCTCAGCAAACGCCGCAGAGACATGCTTCGGCCTCTCCGCCAACATCTGCTTAAACTCTCTCAACCTCCTCGACTCCTTCTTCTCCTTCTTCCCCCCCTCCCCCCCCTCCTCCTCCTCCCCCTCCTCCCCCTCCT
>Ga0209491_10004961_pt1 | contig 19961 bp, 24 predicted proteins | sample BON02_FD_187213 | JGI IMG/M metagenome (GOLD analysis project Ga0209491, IMG submission 187213) | Freshwater microbial communities from Lake Bonney liftoff mats and glacier meltwater in Antarctica - BON-02 (SPAdes) (version 2) | ecosystem: Environmental > Aquatic > Freshwater > Ice > Glacier... | reverse complement strand
CCTCCTCCTCCTCCTCCTCCTCCTCTTCCTCTCGCAAGTGGCCTGCACCGCCTCTTTCCCTTCCTCCTCCTCCACCCCCACAACAGCAGCAGCAGGAGTAGCAGGAGCAGCAGCAACAACAACAGCCACCAGCAGCAGCAGCAGCAGCAGCAGCAGCAGCAGCAGCAGCAGCAGGAGACACGACCAATTAGCCTTCTGACTTCTGAAGTGTGAGGAGGAAAGAAAAAGGCCCAAGACGCAAGCAAGCAGACTCAAAACTGAATGACAACGACACCAACCGAGGGAAACCCCAATGAGCACGAAGTGTGAGCAATGCAATGCGTGACTACTGTTGTGTGGGTGTACATACACATGTGTGGCAGCAAAAAAGAAGGGAAAAACAGCAACGAAATGTACCAGCAGAGTGTCAAGTAGAACGGCTTTCTATTCTTTCTGTATTTTTTCCCCCTCCTGTTCGTTCGTTTTTCTTGTTGTCGTCGACCTCTCGCTACTAATCATCATACTCATATGAACGTGTTCCGGTGTGTGTGTGTGTGAGCGCATAGAGGCAAACCACACTCACACACAAGCACACACCACGCCTCCCCATTTCTAATCGGAAATCACCATCTTCCTTGCCTTCCCTCCCCACCATTCCTCGCCCCACCCCTCGCACACTCACCGCACAGGCAAAATGGGAAAGACGAAAGATAGAGGGCCTACAAACTACACGCAAAATTCCTCTCTCCTACCCCTTCTCTCCTTCTCTGATCCTCCGCTTTTCCTTCTCTTCTTCTCTTTCTTCCTTCTCTCTTCTACCCTAAACCTACCCCTTTCTCCTCCCCATCCCTCCCTCCCTCCCCCGCACCCCACACATTAGTAGACACACCATGCGGCCCCGTAATCGTCACCTGTCTCCTCACTCCCTCCGGCGCTGCCTCCACTCATCCAATTACCTGGGCATCCACCCCCATCCCTCCCTCCCTCCCTCCCTCCCTCCCTCCTTCTCCCCCTACGCATAAGTAAACACACCATGCGGCCCCGTGATCGTCACCTGCCTCTTCACTCCCTTCGATGCTGCCTCCACTCGTCCAATGACCTGGGCATCCACCCCTAGCTCCTCAGAAATGGCGATGAGACTAGCAGCAACTTCAGCGGAAGGAACATAGAGCTCCATACGATGGCCCATGTTGAAAACCTGGGGAAAGGAAGGGAGGGAGGGAGGGAGGGGTGGAGATGAGAGGCCATATCAATCATAAAGAGACGCTTCACTACAATCTACCACCGCTTCCTCCTTCCCTCTCTCCCTCCCTCCCTACCTGGTACATTTCCTTCCACCCCGTCCCACTCTCCGCCTGGATCAACGCAAACAAAGGCGGAATGGGAAACATGGCATCCTTAACCACATGCAACCCCTCGCTCAAAAAGTGCAAAATTTTCGTTTGCGCGCCACCGGAGCAATGGACCATGCCATGAATATCTTCTCTGTGTTTATCGAGCATTTTCTTGATAATAGGGGCATATGTCCTCGTGGGGCTGAGGACGAGCTTGCCGGCGTCTAAAGGGGAATTTTCCACGGGATCGGTCAGGTTTTTGCTGCCGCTGTAGACGAGGGCGGGAGGGAGGGAGGGGTCGAAGGATTCGGGGTATTTCTCGGCTAGGGTCTTGTTGAAAACGTCGTGCCGGGCGGAGGTGAGGCCGTTGGAGCCCATACCGCCGTTGTAGGCGTGTTCGTAGCTGGCTTGCCCGGAGGAGGAGAGGCCGACGATGAGGTCGCCTGTGGAGGGGGAGATGGAGGAAGGAGGAAAGGAGGAATGGATTGGGTGAATGAAAGTGGAAATCTAGCTTGATTTTCGCAGTCTGCCTGTCTGTATCTTCCTCTTTTCCTCCCTCCCTCCCGCCCTCCTTTCTTCCTTACCTGCTTGAATATTGGCATTATCCACGATCTCGCTCCGCCTCACCCTGGCGGTCACCGTCGAGTCTACAATAATCGTCCGCACCAAATCCCCGACATCCGCCGTCTCCCCCCCCGTGCTCGTGATCTGCACCCCCCATTTCGCTAGGTCATCCAGCAGCTCCTGCGTGCCATTAATGATCGCCGCAAGCACCTCTCCCGGGATCAGATTCTTGTTGCGGCCGATGGTTGAGGAAAGGAGGATGTTGTCGGTCACCCCCACGCAAAGCAAGTCGTCCAGGTTCATGATTAAAGCGTCTTGGGCGATACCTTTCCACACGCTCAGGTCCCCGGTTTCTTTCCAGTACATGTAGGCGAGAGAGGACTTGGTGCCGGCACCTAGTGGGACGGAGGGAGGGAAGGAGGGAGGGAGGGAGGGGAGGGAGATGAGTGGGGTCGCATGCGTACGGCGAGCGATCTACCTGCATCTGCTGCATCATCACCCTCCTTCCTCCCTCCCTCCTTTCCTAGAATCCTTACCGTCCGCGTGCATGACCAGCGCCCAGTCCGGGTCGTTGGTCAAGACGTCTGGGATGACCTTGCAAAACGCCTGGGGGTACAAGCCCTTGTCGATCTTCTTGATGGCACTGTGCACTTCCGACTTGGTGGACGAGACGCCGCGCCCTGCGTAGCGCTCCGAGGATTCTTCCGCCATGCCTTTATGTGTAAGTGCTGCGGTGCTTGACTAGTGCTGGCCTGAAGGGGCTTGCTTGTCCGACTGGGGGTGGGGAGGTCGTCGCGTCCGTCCAAGTAGGAAAACCTAAGAAAGGGGTCAGGAAAAAGGGCCAGGTCAGTAGGGTACGAGTGAGAGGGGTGGATGACGCTTGTGTTGGGTGTAGGGAGGGCTTGGCTAAGGCTAACAGGGGCTTGGAAGCGCGTGCGGCATTTGTTTTTTGAGGTTCCGGGGTAGAATGGAGAGGAGGAGCGAGCAGCGAGAGGGGCGGGAGGTCACCATGTCTCCCGTCTTTGTTGACCAAACACTCAGCGCTTACGCACTTTACTCACACCACCACCACTACAGCCACAAAGACGACTCTAGCATGGTGCGGCTGCGAACGGACAAGCTCTTGAGTGCGTCGTCCTCAGCCAATTCTAATGCAGCCGCTTCAACTGCTCCATCATCCGCCGCAGCCGAGGCCCCTTTCCCAGTCGTCCTTTTGACCCTCTTCCGCATTAGCGCCATGCTGGCGTGGGCCCTGGTCAAGCTTGACGCCCTCTCGCCCGACTCTTCGACCAAAGTCTATACGCGTCCGGGGATGGAATCGTGGAAAGCCATTCTCTTTATGGCCGTGGCCGTCTTTATGCCCTCCCGCCAGCCCGCCCTCTTTATCCGCGTCGCCCTGCTTTGGGCAGTGCTGGCATTTGGGTACAGCATTCTCCTTCCTGGGATTGCGTTGCTGAACAAGCAGCGGCAGCAGGGCACGGGTTTCTCTTGGATAGTGTGGGAAGAGGAATGGCTGCGGTGCCTTGTGATGAGCAATGCTGTGGTAGGTCTTGTGTTGGTGGGAAAATTGTGTCTGGGCGCCCTTCTGAAGAAAGGAGGAACAAGGCAGGGAGGCATAGGCATGCGAGCACGAAGACGAAAACAACTTTAATAAGAAAAAGAAGAAAGAAGGAAAAGAAAGAAGTCATGTAACATGTAGCTCCGCAAAGACGTCAATCAATCAAAACAGTGGCTTCTCAATTGATTCCTTGCCAAACACGCAGAACGCGCCGCGAAATAAAAATGGTACACATCCCTTCCTTCCTCCCTCCCTTCCTCCCTCCCCTCCCTCCCTTCCACCTCCTTCAAAACAAAAGACGTGTGCATGCATGGAGCATTCAACCCCAAGTCAAGCACGCACACACACCAACACCAACACACAAACCAAAAAGAGAAACACACTCCCTCCCTCCCACCCTACCCCCCCTATATATATAAACCTATTCAAGTCCTCCAATTATCCGACACCTCCTTGACCTGATTCTCCTCCTTCTCCCACCAGGTGCCCTTACTGAACGCCCCCTTCCTCAGGTTGGCCAATGTCTCATTATCATCCACATCCAGAGCCTGTGTGATGATCTCCTTGAACCCACTCAATGCCGGGCGGTTTTTAGAGGTCTCCACCCTCCTGTACCGTCCATTACCTGTGTCGAGCATACATTGATACCCACCGGGGTAGGTTCGGAAGAGGGCCCCTTGGTAATTGAGGATGAAGGGGGGCCGGGAGAGGGTCTGGGCGTATTGACGCGTGCGGAGGAGGTAGGCAGGTTTGATTTGCGAGAGGAAACGGTAGTGCAGGTCTTTGGAAGGAAAGGCGGGGAGGCCTAGGTCGCCGCGGTGGGTTTCGAGGTTGAGGTTGAAGAAGATCATGGGCTTCTCGGGGTCGGCGGCGTGGAGAGCTTCGAGATCAGGTAGTTCTTGCCCGGAGGTGATGACGCTAATGTAGATATCGGCGTTGTACCATGGCAAGACGCGGCCTTTGGCGGCACGGGAAAAGATGCCCAGGAGGAGCTCGCCCATCGTTTCAGCCGATTCGGAGTTGCGGGCGCGGACGGCCCGGATGGTGACGTTGGCGGAGGGTTCGAGGGTGCCCATGCCTTCTTCGATGAGGTCGAGTTCGTCCTTGTCCGGGACGAGGATGACGACTTGCTTACCTTCCCGGACGAAGTATTGGGCGACATCGGTGGCGAGGTTGATGTTGGCGGAGCCGATGCTGTTGGCGCTGGAAGCCTGTAGGGAGGGAGGGAGGGAGGGAGGGAAGGAGGGGAGGGGTGGTGAGGAGGAGGATGAGGAGGATGGCCTGATGCTTGCAGGCACATTTGAAAACAGAAAGTAATGCGACGGAAACAGAGTAGCACAATCTACATACCTGAGACGCCATCTCAGCGGCGGGCAGGGGAGGGAACTCCACCTCGAGCAGCTTGTATCCGTCCTTGATGGCCGCCGTGGCCGAGTTGTAAGCCTGGAGGGTGCACTCAAAGAACGTGGAAGGAGGAGGGGTCTTGTCCACTTCCTTCAAATCGGCGTCAGGGATGGCTTCGAGGCCCACGCCGCGGGGCACGGTGGTGGCCTGCAGGATGGTAGCGGCAGTGGTAGGGGTGATAGGGGAGCGGGCAGCCGTCGTGGCGGCAGAAGGCGAGGGGATGAGGAAGGCCGTGGTGCTGCCGGCCACCAGGAGCGCCACGAGGCACGCGACGCTGCTGCGTGTGCTTCTCATGGTGATGACGACGGCTCTGTGGTGTATCTTTTGTACGAAGTGTGTGGTGGTGGTGGTGAGGGTGTGCTAATGTGGGAAGCATTTGCACTCGCCATGACTCAGTTGGAACAACAGGTCGAGTGATGAGAGGGAGTGGGGATTGAACAAATCCAACGCTAAGCCTGCAGCAGTAGCCACCACACGAAGCTCCTCTTCATCCTTCAGCCCACCAAGACAAGCGCCTTGACCAGCCTAGTAACAAAAGCAACAAAAACGGCGTGGCCACAACACATAATCGACGCGTCCCCGCGTCTGGTCATCGGCTGCGTGCACGAAATCGATCCTTCACATGGTTCCTGTGATGCATTGCGCAAAACAAGCGGCCCATCCTTGCCTGCCTCTGCTGGCAGATTTTTTTAAGGTTGATTCATTTTTTTTAATACATGTTCTATCTTCATTCAATCAACTCTTTACTTCTCATCACCTAAGCAGAGGACGAAAGCCGCCTCCCTCTCCCCCCCTGCCATCCTCCACAAACGCCGCCGCAAAGACCTCGTTCATAAAGGTTTGCCTTTCCGACAACATGCCCAACACGTTGGGCGAGGCGTTGATTTCAATCAAGTGCGGCGACAGCGTCTTGCGGTCCAGCAATATATCCACTCCCACAAATGCCCGTCCATATGCATCATGGCCCAAAGACAGACCCTCCTTCCCTCGCCCTCCCCCCGCGAGCAAGCCAAAGCACTCGGCCAGCATCCCCTCAATCCGTCGCCGAACCTCCTTCCATTCATTCGCGGGATGGAGGCCTTCCCACCCGTCCACAAACTTCTGGCACGACACGGTCTCCGTCGGACAACCCCCCCCTCCCTCCCTCCCTTCCTTCCCCCCTGCCTCGTCAAGCCCCAAGGTGGTGTTGGTGAGGTGCCGACTCAGGTCCTCCAAGTGATCCAACGCCATGGAATACGGCCGCGCTGCCCGCCGAACACGAAAGTGCTCGTGGATGAGGATAAGGGAGGGACTGAGGAGGAGGAGGTACATCCTCAAGTCGTATTTGTGCCCGTCTGTCCACAGGTCTGGCGAGGGGAGGTAGTGGGAGACGGCCAGACGGCCCGAGGCTTGAAGGTGGCGGAGGACGCAGGAGAGGGAGCGAGTGAGGACAATGTCCCAACCACGGGCGAGGTGGGGGGGTTTGAGGATCCAGGTGGAGGACGAGGAGGTGGAGGAAGGCGTCTTCCATTCCTGGAGAAGGGCAGGCAGATCTTCGGGGAGGCAGTAGGTGCGGGGGAGCCATGGCAGCGCTGGGAAAAGAGGAGAAGGGTCGCCAGAAGGATGAGAGTGCTGACGGTGGGCGAGGAGCTTGACCATCTCGCACTTGTCGTCCACGCGGTCGAGATTAGGCAAGGTGGCCCGCCACTGCGTTTTGCGTTGGACCGGGGAGAGCCAGCAGGAAGCGGGGGCGTAGGAGGGAGGGGCTGAGAAGAAGGCAGGCGTTGCCCAGATGATGTCGGCTTCGAGCGGGTTCTCCGTGAAGGCGAAGAGATGGGGTAAGTCCAAACTTATCTGCACAACAGGCATGTCTGTGTAGACCAAGAGAGGCCGCGGCGGAGGTGTGGTGATACTGCTCTGGCTGAGCGGGAAAATAGGAGAAGGGGACGACGAGGATTCTGCCTCTGAAGCTAGGGCTCGCAATTCTTCTTCGGCGCGGGCATTCGGCATGTCCTCAAGCTGCTGCTGCTCCTCCTTCCGCTGCGGCTGCTGCTGCTGCTGCTGCTGCTGCTGCTGCTGCTGCTGCTGCTGCCGTGCGATGCCTCTTCGCCTCTTCCACAGCCTCTGCCCCCACAAAGCACACAACACCTGCTCTCGCAATTCCTCCTCCTCCTCCTTCCTCACCGAGACGACATCGTCTCCAGACACAGAACTGGGTGATGACAATGGAAAGTCTGCCAAGACATCCCGACACACGACTTCTCCCGCCTTGATCGCCCTCACTGGCCAAGCCACCGAAAAGGTAACCCCCAAGTGCCGATCTCGCATTGGCACGAAAGCCAGGTGCGGCCCGAGGGAGGGAGGGAAAGCAGGCCCAATCCCTTGACCTGGTAAGTCCATCGCGTACCAATACACCTCGGCGTGGTGTTCTTTAGAAGCCGCTAGCCGCATGGGCTCGACATGTGGCCACATACCCAGCAACATCTTGTCAATCCCCTCCGCCCCCGGCCCGCTCTCGCTGCCCAACACCACTTTGGCATCAGTGAGGCGTGTGATGCTTCGACCGTTGATCCACCGAAGTTGGGGGGCGGCGAGGGCCACCTCTTCCTCCCATTTTTCCACCCTCTCAGCCTCTCCATCCGCTTTCGTGCTGGCTTCACCGCCACCACCATCACCATCACTCCCACCGATCAGCGGCTCCACCCGTAAGGACTCGAGGCAAGGAAGGACGCGCAACGTTGGCAGGAGGACGTCTTGCCAGGAGCTTGAGGCAGCAGCAGCAAGCAAAGCAGGATTATATCTCAAGTCCAGCCGACGCAGATGCGGCACGGCCATCGCAAAAGCAGCAGGTTTCAGGAAAGGCACAAGACGACCCGACAAGTCCAATATCAAGATGTCAGTGTCCGGCGTCCATTCCTTCTCCTCCTTGTTCTTCTCCTCTTCCTCCTCCTCCTCCTCCTCCTCTCTTTGTCTCATATCGTTGCCGCACCCCACATCACCCAGGTATGAAAGCGCCCACTGGTCATATGCCGCGGTTAGCTTGCGATTTACCATTTGAAATTTATCCCGAAGCATTCTCTCGTTGAAAACGCAAGAGGCAAAAGGATCTTCGGCCTCATTATAAAGGGCTGGATTCCCATTCAACCAAACTGCCTTGAGGTCAGGCATGGCTCGCAGACACTCCCGCAGCGCCGGGGCTATCGTGCTGTCCAAATGAGCATCGCGCAGACTAAAGGTTAGAAGGTCAGGCAAGACGCGGGGAATGGCGGCAAGCAGGCTCTCAAACAATTCACGCGCCCGCCGGGAACGTCGAGTGATCAAGTTATCCAGGTCAAGTTCCTCATTGTCCGTGTGCTGCGTGAGAAATTGCTCAATCTCCACGTCAGTGCCCAAGACCGGCAGCTGCTCGTCTGCCTGGTCGTCGTCCCAGCTACCGGCAATATCTATGCCGTCGTTGGACGTCCCTGCTTCATCTTGCTCCTCGTCGTCGTCTTCCTCTTCCTTCAGCCCGCAGAGATAGCGCAGGTTGCCGCGAATGACCGGGTGGGCCTGCAATTGGGCTCGCGCGGCAAAGAGGGTGGTACACCAGAGGTGGTCAATGAGGAACACCGTCTCCTCCGACTGGATGTCCCGCCTGGCGACGTAGTACGACGTGCCGTCTTCGCACTCTCTTTCCTCGAGCAGCCCCCGCCAACCCGCCGCCTCATCCCTCTGTTGTGCATATCGGGCTTCGACAAGGTGGGAGAGGGTCGCGCGCAAATGGAGGGGCAGGGACGCTGACGTAGAGGGCTTGCTCATGCTGGTGGTGGCAAAAAACACGAGGAGGACGAGGAGGAGAGGGGCGCATCTGTGGGTGGGTTTGCGTGTAGTAAGAGGCGTGAGACGCGAGGGCAGGCCAGGCCAGGCAAGACGACAAGTAACCTCCCGGCTCCGCTGCGGCTGAAAAGTCAAGCGGACGTCTTTCTCCCTCCTCTTGTCAGCATCATCACACCACCACCATTACCCCCTCACCACCACACTAGCACAGGGATGGTCGTAGCGTCGCGGCGGGCACCAGGCGGCGTCCATGCATCCCAAAGTGGCGACCGCAGGCCCTCACTTCGACCGGCGTCATCCTCCTTCAACCCACCAAGCCACCACACCATCATCTTCACCCAAGCCAAGCCACACTAATTCCCCCGTTCCCTCTCTTCCTCCCCCACCCGACGCACAGGCACAGACAATGGACGTAACCTGGAAGCTATTCCCCGGGGTTGTTGGGACGGAAAAGAATTTCGCTGTTGGTTGTTTATTCATGCAGATTGGTCAGGGAAATGTCGAGGATGTCGAAGTGCAGTACAAGAGTACTGAGGAGAAGATGCCGCGCCTTCATACGCGGCGGCCGATTTTGGTCAAGTTTCGACGGTGTACATCTTACTGAAGCAGTACCAGGCACGTGGCCGGCAGGATCTGGCGTTGCAACGATCGGGCATGCGGGGCGAGGAAGCCAACCCCCTGATCTTTATCGCCACGTACATAGACAAAAATGGAAGTGGGAAGCAGCGCCGACGCTCTCGCCATGGTGCGACTTCTGGTGGGAAAGTGGGGGGTCCGGGTGCCTTGAGTCACGGACGAGGTCGATTCCGGGTTTCACATGGCTATGGTGAATTGCAACATACCGCTCATGGATTACTTTCTAACCGCGAGCGGCGTATCGGTGGACGCTCGGGAGCCGGTGAGCGGCTGGACGGCCTTGCATTTTGTGTACACGTATGAAAAAATAAGTGATGCAGACTGTTTTATGTGCGCCCGTTTCCTCGTGGAAGAGAAGGGCGCCGACCCCACCCTGCGGTGTCGCAAAGGGAACACCCCAGCCGTTTTTGCGCGTCGCCGAGAGAAAATGCAAACTTACAGGTACGTGATGCAACGCGGCAGCAGGGGGGGCGACAGCAGCTGGCGGATCAAAAAAGGACGAAAGGTGGACAACGCGCAGCAGATCAAAGCCTCTCTCGAGGCAGCAGCCGAGGCGGCCAGGCAGGCAGCAGCAAGGGCGAGACTCGCCGAGGAAAGTTTGCTGGCAGAACTCGAGGCGGAAGAGGAGGCGGTCACGCAGGCTAAGATCGAAAAGAAGAAGGGAAAGGAGGGGAAGAAAAGCAAAAAAGGAGAGAAAAAAGCGACCGACGGCGCCGGGGCACGGGAGTTGACGGCGGCCATGGGAAGCTTGGGACTTGCGTGGCGTGGGGAGGGTGTGTGAGCGAGCGCTAAGCAAGGGTGGAAGCAAAGACAGGAAGCAAAAGAAAAGAAAAATAGACTGTACGTTCTTGAAAAGGAAAATATAGCCACCTACGTATAGTGGAAGTCCATGCTCTGAATTGCTTTGCAGGCGCAGTGGTAATATAGCCACCTACGTAGTGTGGAAGTCCATGCTCTGAATTGCTTTGCAGGCGCAGTGGTAATTGCGAGGCGGTGTCCTCTGACCTCCTCCCTCCCAAGCCGTGACGCAACTCTCACACTGTCCTTCGCCAACGCAACGCCCCCAACGCTCCTGGCTACGAGACACCGGCATGGCACAAGCTCGCCCCTTCCATGTGCACAGTGAGGAGGGTGTCAACTCTTCTTCGTGTCACGCACGTGCCTGCGCTGTGTGAGTGGCCTGGCAGGCTGCACACAAGGCGTCGTGCCGAAATGCTTGCCAATTGTTCCATCTTCCTGCCCCCGCCTTCGTTGCATGCTTGCCTGGTCACTGCACTCACTCTTGCCACACTCTGCCTGCCTTCCCACACCAAAACAGGCAAGGCCTGGGGTACTAGAAGTTACGCCGGCTAATGTGCCACTGACAGCGGTGGCCACGACCACGCACGAGGCGACACGGGCCCTCCACTCGACCAGGCAGGCAGCCACGCCTCGCTGGTTGTGAATCTCCGGCGCTTCGCCCCAGCCCCACCGTAAACCACGAGCACCATGTCTTACGTAAAGCGGCTCTGGAAGCGGGGGATGCGTCGGCAGACCTCCTTTGACAACAAGCACAGGCAACACCCGCACCAGCAGGTAGAGCCCTCGAGCCCCGCCCTCCTCTCCCCGTCCGACGTCGATGCCGCGCCGCGCACCCCCCTTGCTCCGGGGAGCGAAGCCAGCGCCGCCCGGCTCCAGCAAGAAGACCGGGTACAGCAAGAAGCGCTGGTGGGGGCGTTGCAGATGACGGTGCTGGAACAAAGCCGGAAGATCAAGGACTTGAGTCAAACGATTGAGAGGCTGCATGGGGAGAGTCGGCACGCGGCCCACCATGTGGAAGCTTTGCAGCGCCTGCTTACCCAGGTGGCGGGGTGCGATGCCGGCAGTGGTGGGGGCAGTGGAGGTGCCAGGCCGGAGGATGTGCGTGGTGGTGGTGGGTCGGCGTTGACGAGCTCCGGGGCAAGCATGCTGGCCCCGACGCCGATGCCCATGTCGAATTATGTGTTGGCCAGGGAAGCAGCAGCAGCAGCAGCAGCAGCAGCAGCAGCAGCAGCAGCAGCAGCAGTCGACAGCAGTGCCAGCACCAATGAGGGGGCAACGGTGCCAGCGAATGAAGGAGAAGACCAGGGATTGTACTCTTACATAAGTGGTTTCCTGACTTCCTCTTTCAATCCCTTCTACCCAACCGACAACGCCGCTGCTGATGCCTCCTCCGCCTCCTCCAACGACCTCTACTCTCTCGCGGCCCATTCTTCTGCTCCCTTTGCCGGACACGTGGTCAACAACAACAACAGCAGTAGTTTAGATGATGCCCAGTCCTTGTTAATGGGTCAGATATTGGAAACATTGCACTCAACTGAAGACCAATACGCTTTCCAAGCCGAGGAGCTTCACGCCTTTCAAGGGCAGGTGGAGGGGTTGGAGGAAGAGCTGGTGACCTTGCGCGAGGAGAAGCAGCAGCATGACCGGCTTTTGGTGGGGTTGAAGAGGGAATTGGCTGCGTATAAGAGCAAGTTGCGCGCGAGGGATTATAAGGAAGCGACGATGGAGGTGGAAATTGATCGGTACCGGCACGAAAAACAGAATATCACGCGGATGTTGAGTGAGGTGGTGGATGGGGCGGCGGCCTCTGCGTCTGCGGCTGCTTCTGCTGCGGTGTCGGCGGCGAACACACCTCACTTCCAGGAGGGGGGGGAGAGGGAGCATTTTCCTTTGGCTGACTCACCGGTGCCGACGGGACGGATGCTAATGATGGGGGAGGGACACCAGCAGCAGCAGCAGCAGCGGCAATACCGGTCTCAGCAGCAGCAGCAGCAGCAGCCGCGGCAGTATTGGTCTCAGCAGCAGCACCCGCAGCCGCAGCAGCTTATGGCAAACCCGAGCACCCAACACACGATGGCCTCGACCCTCCACGCGCTAGACCAACTAATCGAGGCCAGTGCTGCTGGAGGAGGAAGGGGAAAACAAGGAGGTGGAGGAGCGCCAGCTGCGCCTTCGCCTCTCTATACCTCTCTGGCGATCAACACACGGGCGGACCAGGGGGGCAACAGCAGCAGCAACAGCAGCAGCAGCCTCACACGTCCTCCAGCAGCACCACACCGCTCCACCCCTCCCGGCAAGGCCACCGCCCCCCCTCCCTCCTCCACCACCACCTCCCTCCTCCTCCCTTCCGCTGTCTCCACCGCGTCCCCCCTCTCCTCCTTCCCTTTCGACCAGCAACAACAGCAGCAGCAACAGCAACCTACCACACAACTCCGTGTGGAAATGGCCGCACTACAAGCCGAGTTAGAAGCAGCACGTGCAGTGTCTGAAGTAGAGGTGAGGAAGCGCGTGGCAGCCGAGCATCAAGTAGCCCTCCTTCAGCGGAGAATGACCGAAGCGGGTCTTCCTCTTTCCTTGTCATCAGGCGCGGAAGGTGGAGGAGGAGGAGGAGGGGGAGGGGCGGAAGGAGGGGTATGTGGTGGTGGGGAGAAAGGGAGGGTGGAGGGGAGGGAGGGAGGGAGAGAGGAAGAGGGGGAGGATGAGGAGGTGACGGCGTTGGTGATTAAGGAGCAGTTGTTGAGCTTGCGGGATTTGAAGCCGGCGTTTCATAAGACGTGGGCGAAGGCGACGACTGAGTGGAAGGTGAGGGGGGAGACATATATGTATGACGGGGTCAAGGTGGGGGGGAAGGCGGCGCAACCTTTGTGTGAGCTGGTGCATATGGAGCTGCTGGACGTTGAGAGCGCGGGTTTGTTGCCGAGAGCGGATCATGTGACGAGTTTGTTTCAGGGGTTGGATGGTGTTTATACTAGGTGTCAATTGTTGGCTTCGCGGCCGCCGCCTTTTCTTCTGATTTTGAATTTTCAGGTCCCGGGGAATCCGCCTTGTAGTATGATGTGTTATTTTGCCTTGAGTGGCGCGGGGAGGAAGGGGATGGAGAAGTCACGGAGGGATTTGAGGAGGAGGAGGGCGAGGGAGATCGCTGCTACTGATGCGGCGGCTGGGGGGGGAGGGTGGGAGGGAGGGGAGGGGGGAGGGGTGGAGGGGAGGGCGGAAGCGAAGAGTTTTGGGGCGGACGCAGAGGAGGAGAGGCGTGTTGCAGCTGCTATTGCTGCGGAGGAGGAAGAGGAGGAAGGGGTGGAGGAGGAGGTGGGAATGGATGAGGAACGAAGGAAGACGAAGAATCAGGAGAAGAAATTTTTGAAGTTGCTGGCGGAGTTTTTGGAGGGAAGCGACGAGGAGAAGAATGCGAGGTTTAAGCTTATTCCGTCGATGGTGGAGGGGCCTCGGATGATCAATTTTGCGGTGGGGAACAAGCCGGTGTTGCTTGGGAAGAAGCTGACGCAACGTTATTGGTCGGGGCCGGGCTATTTGGAGGTGGGGATCGATATTGGGAGTTCGATTGTGGCGTCGCGGACTCTGGGGCTCGTGAGGGATTATAGCAAGAATATCGTGGTGGAATTGGCGGTGTTGGTCCAGGGGGAGGAGGAGGCGGAGCTGCCTGAGAAGGTTTTGGGGTCGTTGAGGTGCTCGAGGTTGGATTGGGGGTTGGCGGAGAATCTGAAGGATAGGTTGGAGGCGGCGCAGGCTATGGCGGCGTCGACGGCTGTGTCGCCCGTGCCGTCGGTGGGGGCGCCGTAATTAGAAGGAGGGAAGGAGGGAGGGAGGGAAGGGTGTGTATGATATATGGAGTGGGTTTTGGTTTGAGTGCGTTGCACATAGATGTGCTTGATTTATTTCTTTTTAAATTGCATGTGTGTTTCTATCGGGGCTAAGGGTAGAGACAGGAAACCGAAAACCAAGACGAGGGAAATCGCATGTCCGATGTTGATGAGGGAGTAGGAGAGGGGCAACATGTTACAATAGCCCAGTGGACAATGAATAAAAATAAAAGAACAAGAAAAGGATGATGTGTAAAAATGCAAAGCTGGGTATTGGTTTTGCTCTGTATCGTTCGCTTGTTCTTCGTGTTTGTCACCGTCGTCAATTTTCTTCGGGTCCCTGCTGCGTTGCCGCATTTACCTACTTCTATGCTGTTGTCGTTGTTGTAGCACCTTAAAAAACAAAACGGAAACCTGTATGTATGCTACGTAGTGGATGTTTGGGGCCTGTCACTTTTACTAGATCTCGCCGTGAAAATGACTATGAACCTCCCTCCTTCTATCTCTATTGCGCCCTCCCTGCCCTCCTCTTCCTTTTCCTCCACCACACATGAAAATGTAAAATGTATCCCCTGCCTAAAACTACCTATTCTGCTCAGTTGCGTCCTCCCTCCCGCCCTCCCCCCCCCCATCCTCCTCGCCATCCTTAAACACATTTCTGTCTTTACAAATGCTTTATCCAAACCCTCCCCTCCTCCATCCCTCCCTCCCTCCCTCGCGATCACGACAAGTCCACCGACGCCACCGGCAGCCACTTCTGCAGCTTGCTCCTCCCCTCCTTCGTCACCCTCCGGCAATCCCGCATGTCCAACTCAACGAGCTTGGGTAGGGTCATCAGAATCTCCACCCCCACGTCCGTCAACGCCTCACAGTGCGCCAGCGACAGGAAAGTGATGCTGCTGGTGGGAAAGGAGGACGCAGCCGAGGTGGAGGGCAAGGAGGAAGAGGAGGAGGAGCGAGACAAAGCACCAGCTCTGGGGGTTACAGCAAAAGTAGCCGTTCCCGCAGCAGTAGGAGTGGCAGGGGAAGCGGGAAGAGCCGGTGGCGAAGAAGGGGGGGAGGTGTGTGGATAGTTGTTGGGGTAATACGAGTGGGGGGCCGAGAAAGATTCGCGGGCAAAGAGCATGCCGAGGCTCTTGTCCGTGATCATAGGGCAGCCTAAGAAAGACAGATACTCCAATGGCTGGCCTACCAACGACTCACACACCGCGTCCGTCAACCCCACACAACACGACACATCCAACACACGCAGCTGCTTGACCCCTTGCGCCGCCGCGACCAGGGAGGCAATTCCCTCGTCAGTAACACACTTATTCCACGCCAAAGACACCTCCCGCAACCGCCGCAGCCTTTTCAAAGCTATCAGCCCGTAGTCCGTCACAATCAAAGTCTGCTCTGCATACCGCTTGGACACGTCCAGGCACTCCAACCGCGTGAACCCTCCTAGAGCTATCAAGCCCATATCAGAGACATTACACCCTCGGAGAATCAGGCTAGTGAGCGTCCCTTCCAAAGGTGTAAGAGCAATGACCATCTCATCGTCGATGGCGTCGCAAAACGACATGTCCAGCTTGCGGAGGCCTTTGAAGCGAGACACGAGGTGGGCGAGCTCTTCGGGGCCGAGGTTGGGGAGGCGCGAAAGGTCCATTTCTTGGTAGCAAGAAGAGGCCAGGTCATACATACGCTTGCTCACTAGGGAAAGGCGGTTCAACACGAAGAGTGTGTCGAAGTAACCCGAGAAAAGGACACGGGCTTGGACGTCCCCGGGCAGCACGTTGAAGGTGGCGGGCTCGCTGGTGCTGAAGGTCGTGCCGGGCGTGGGAAACCGCGAGCCGAGGCGCTGGCCACCGGTGCTGCTGCTGGCACCACTACTGCTGCGCCCTGTACGCTTGCCCTTGCTGCTGGCGGCCTTGGTGGTCGTGATTGTGACGGTGTTGCTGACGGTGCCGCTGCCCCGCAGGTGCCTGGCGCGAGGTGGTGGTGCCTTTTGGGCTGTGGCGGACAGGCGGCGCTTGATGACCTTGCGGGGTTGCACGGCCACGGCGACCGTGGTGGGCCCTGTGTGTGATCGGCGCCGCTTGTCCGTCGTGGCTGTGGTGGCGGCATTGAAGGACTTGCGACCGCCTCCTTCGGTTCGCATGGTTGCGGCTTGCGTGGGGCTTGCTCGACCTCCTACCTGTGCGTGGGTGGGGTGGGGTGGGGGGGTGGGTCCTAGTAAAAGCAGAGGGAAAATGGACACCAAAGACACGGGCACGTTTAGCCACAAGACCCTGTGGGTGCGTCGAGGCGTGCTGCCGGTGCCGGGTGGGTGGTGCAGGGCAGCCTGGGGCATGCTGCGGCGCGCCAGCGTTTGATTTGGGTTATTATACGTAGGACCGCAGAACTAAGGCGACGAGACGCAGGGTTGTGTGTGCTCAGGCAGCAGCTTGGCGACCACGGCTGAGTCTGCTACACGGGCAGTAGATGCTGGCGTTGCGTGGGGTCGTCGTGCCTGGGTTTGGGACGTGGGAAAGGAGTGGTTGTCTATTGGGGCGTTTGGTTGGGCGCGGCCAAAAAAGCAGGCTTCGCGCCTTGTCTCTTTCCACCTTTCCACCTTATAACCACACCACCCCAACGCTAGGCTTCCAGTCATAAACAAACACAGTGCCTTTCTTGACTTGCTTGCTTGAGCCTGTCCAAGCCCTTGGACTGTGGCCTGGTCGTTAGTGCCTGCTTCCCCAACGACCGCGACTCGCTGCCAACTTCTTGGGCGATCGAGGCCTTGCTTGGAAGGCAAGACCGCAGCCCCTCCCCCACAACACTCACACCTGCACCCCCACAACCCAACCACAGCTCCCCCGCTTCGCCATGCCGCCGTCCGAACAAGATCAAGAACCCACGTCCGTGCCGCCCCACGCCGCCTGCTCCCCCTGCTCTCCTCCCAACACCATAATCACCCATGGAGGAAGAAGACAGGCTCCCCTCGCATCCCCACCCCTACTCCTGCTTCTCCTCGTCTCCCTGGCTCTGCTCCCCGGGCTTCTCCATGCCATTCAGCTGGACGTGGACCCTTACAGCACTCGCTGCGTCTCTGACGACTACGCGCCCGACGAGGACTCCACCATCAAGCTGAGGGCCGTGGGAAGAGTGCAAGAAAGCATCCGCGCCACGGTCTCGAATCCCGACGGCCGGTCCGTGTGGGACAGCTACCTGACGGCCCAGACACAAGACGTGGCCATCCCCGCGGAGCATTTTGGGTTGTATCGCATTTGCTATTCGAACGGTGGGAGCGAGGTGCAGCGGGTGGAGGTGGGGTTGCTGGACCGGGCGGTGAAGCTGGGGCAGAAATTTGATTCCGCGAAGACCAAGGAGCACCTGCTGCCTTTGCAGCTCTTGTTTCGCCGCGCCGAGCTAACGGTGGCTGGGGTAAGCAAGGAGTTGGACAGCGTTCGGCAACGGGAGGCGGCGTTGCGGGAGACGAGCGAGACGACGGATGCCCGGATTCAGTGGTTTTCTATCTTTTCGATAGTGATTTTGTTGGCGGTGAGCTTGTGGCAGGTGACATTCCTCAAGTCCTTCTTTCGGTCTAAGAAGCTGTTGTAAGTGGAGGAGGTGGGAGAAGAGATAGAGGAAGAGACGAGGGAAGGCAGCAGACCAAGCGAAGAAAAGAAAAAAACACAAAGCCATATTGAACAGAGAAGTTTATTGCTACTATTACCTTGTCTTATCGTCTCTTTTTTCCTCCTGTGTGAAGCAACAGGACTCCTGTGTGAAGCAACAGGAGCCACCAGGACTTTAATTGGGTGTGACGTTTGGCTTTTTCTCTCTGGTTTCTCAACCAAATTTGCTCAAATGTTCACTGTTCTGTAGGAGTTTGCGCCCCATTCATTTATTTGTGGTCGATGGTTGATTGCATGATGTGTGTCCAAACGCGTATCAGGACCTATCGATCAAGAAATTTATGCCATTTCTTCGCTCATTCAGAGCCAAAAGAAGCAGAGACTTCATTTCTTTTCCTTCGAAACCGCGGCCTGATAGGGCTCATAGTCTTGCGTATGCGCCAGTTGGAGATCGTGCTTGTATCGCTCCACCTCCGCCTTCCAGAATTGCTCTGACAACTTCCGGTCGCCCTCGATACGAGCGATATCCGTCGCCGCCTTGCCCTCGATACGAGCGATATCCGTCGCCGCCTTGCCCTCGATACGAGCAATCTCCGTCGCCGCCTTGTCCTCGATACGAGCAATCTCCGTCGCCGCCTTGTCCTCGATACGAGCCATCTCCCCCTGGTCGAAAGAATGGACGGCCACAGCAGTAGGCCCGGAGATCGCTGCAACGGTGCCGATGACGATTGCTCCCAACTTGATGATTTCATATTTGTCGCTCGTCTGCGTGCGAGAGCCCCCTCCACTGCCCGTGTCCGTCCCCGCGTGGGTAGTCGAGAGGAACGCCCCTCGCAGTACGCGTCCCTTCCCTGTTGGCGTGTATGGATGTGCTTGTGCATGAAGACCTTTGCACGGACCCTTGTCCGCACAACGCAGATTGTAACTCAAACGAGATAGACACGCAGACGCGAATGGATCAACATGCCTCGGGCAGTATGCGGTCGCGTGCACCGAACGTCCCTCCCCTCCCCACCACCAAGCCCTCCTTCCACATTACATAATCCACCTTACCTGGACAGGAAATCGCGCCCCCTCTCCACACCATGGCTCCAGCCTTCATGGCGGAGCTCAAAAGCATGCTTTCGTGGTTCCCTCTGGTGGTCGTGGTTGATGGTGGCAGCAGGCAAGCAGTGCATGTTGTTGTGGGGAGGGACGGCGAATGAGTGTTTGCGGTCGGTTTCCAAGCGCACAAATAAGTTAGAACCAAACCCGCTACAGCTTTACCCTCAGACTCTCACTTTCCGCACGCTAGACCACAGAATGGTGGCTGCGCGGGTGCCCACTGGTGGTGCCAAAGGGCAAGACCAAAGAGGAGAGGAGGAGGCTTGCTTGATGATGATGCATGGAGCTACGAACCCACCTTGTGAGGCCCCCACCACCACGAAGCTACCACAGACACCGACGCAGGCACAATTGAAAGAGGGTGACGTGACAAACCTGTACGTGTGGGTGGCGGTGGTGGTAGTAATGAGTGTGGTGCCGCACACAAGATTGGGGCAAGGGGAGACAAGCAAGACTGGTGGGGTCCACAAACCTAAACTATTAGAATACTGCGGCCGCGGCGATATGGCTTGTTGACCTTGTACGTGCCGTCTTGCCTCCTGGCTGCTGCATATACACACAAACAGGTCTTGATGCCCGCCTTATTGACAACACAATGCCGTCTCTAGCACGGCTCTGTGGTGGCTTTCCTCCGGCTTCCAAAGCCTTTGCTAATACCACGATCCCGGTTTCATAAAATCACCTCCTCCCTCCTCCCTACCGGCACCTCTGCCCCGAGCCCCCCTCCTTCGACAAACCGCCGCGCTCTGCTGTCAAGCGGCGGGGGCTTGATTGGGCAAGTTGGAAGCGGGGTTGGCGGCGTTAGTGCGGAAGAGATAAATGGAGCAAGTGCATCAAATCAAAATGGAGAAAGGAAGATCTCGCTGGTTGAAAGTTTTTGGGAGCCCTCGTTATTGCATTTGCCATGTATGAGTCCCACCCCCTTACCCCCATCTCTTCTTAATAACCCCGGCCACTGTACATGTCTTTGAATGTGCCTTTGACAGATTTTGACCCCTGCCACTGTACATCTACGCAGGGTCCCGAAAGCTAGTCCTTCTCCTCTTCCTTCTCCAGTCCTCCGGTTCCTCCCCTCTTTTTTCCTCTTGTGTGAAGCAACAGGAGTCACCAGGACTGTAATTGGGTGTGACGTTTGGCTTTTTCTCTCAGGTTTCTCAACCAAATTTGCTCAAATGTTCACTGTTCTGTAGGAGTTTGCGCCGAAGCACGGGGGGCCCGACGCCCAGGAGCAGTGCCCACTCATTTATTTGTGGTCGATGGTTGATTGCATGATGTGTGTCCAAACGCGTATCAGGACCTATCGATCAAGAAATTTATGCCATTTCTTCGCTCATTCAGAGCCAAAAGAAGCAGAGACTTCATTTCT
>Ga0209491_10004953_pt1 | contig 19988 bp, 15 predicted proteins | sample BON02_FD_187213 | JGI IMG/M metagenome (GOLD analysis project Ga0209491, IMG submission 187213) | Freshwater microbial communities from Lake Bonney liftoff mats and glacier meltwater in Antarctica - BON-02 (SPAdes) (version 2) | ecosystem: Environmental > Aquatic > Freshwater > Ice > Glacier... | reverse complement strand
TTAATTTTTACATGAAATTATATATATATGTCCATAATGTTTTAATAATTAAACGATTAAAGGTTATAATATTTTGGATATTAATAAGATACAAAATAACCAAGTAGATTATTTCGTTACGATTTGATTATTTACAGATTACACGTAATTAGTATGAGTATAATAGTCACGTTACGCTTCATTTTTTACGTTTTTACCTACAGTAAGTATTCTTATACATAACAAAATTTGAGTACGAAAAAGGTAAAAAAATAAAATGCTTTTTATTAAGGTATAAAGAAGAGAGAGGGATTCGAACCCTCGGAACCATAAGATTCATCTGATTTCAAATCAGACGCAATAGACCAACTCTGCCATCTCTCCAAGGATTTTCCACATAATTATTTTTAAATGCTTAATTAAAAAGAGAAAGCTCTTTTTATCTTAGACGTGTATTAACTTTTTTAGTTTATTCGTAAAATGATTTAATTCTTAGGTAAAACCTATATACTCACGCTCTCGTTTAGTAACGTTAAGCCCGTATAATGTAATATTATACTATAATATTATTGTTTAATTCGAATTTGTAGCTCGAAATCTTTCCTCTTTAAGATGTAAAGAGGAAATATTTCAATTTGAGTATATTTGCGAATTTTGAAAAAACGTGAGGGCGTTTCAAATGTTAAAGTTTAAGTTTACGAGGCACCCTAAATAGCAGTATCATCTCGGTAACTTCGTATCTATTCTACTACGAAGCCGTAAATTTTGAATTTATACTTCAAATTTAAAAAGAATATTTTAAATAATATTTTTATAACCAATTCTCGAGAAGCTCCTTAAAAATTAGATAAAAACAATTACTAATATTAGTCACTAATTTTGAACTAACCGGCTCTTAAACTGTCTATTTTAGTTTTTTCTTAAAAATTAAGAATTTTAGCTTTAAATAATAGATTTTGAACAGTTTTAGTAGGCTTTACACCTATTCTAAAAAAATTTATAATCATTTTAATATCTAATCGAATTTCTTTTGTAAGTGGATTATAAAATCCCACTTCGGCTATCGCTTTACCATCGCGTTTCGAGGTATTGGGTATAACAATGATTCGGAATGTGGGTTGACGTTTACGCCCACACAATTTTAATCGCATTTTTAACATATATTAACCATCTTAATTTAAATTTAATCTCTATTTAGCATATCCAAATTTAATTGAAACAACAATTAATTATAAAATTAAAAATTATTGATAAATAACGGTTAAGCTATTGATATTATCAACAGGATGTAAATGTTATTGCGGGAAGCTATATGTGTTTAAACGTAAGGGGTACCGAGGACTCTAGTTACTTGTCGATCGATTAATAACTTCTAATGACGAGTTAAAATGATCTTGCATGTTCTTGCGGGGTGGGTCTAGTTTACTTGGATTTTCAACAACGTTATTCAAAATTAAAGATTTAGTTATCTAAAGTATTTTTACTTCTAGTTTTGTTCATGACGCCTTAGAAGGCTGTCATTTTGTTCTAGTTAGAGTATCCCCTCATCTCTATGAATCGTTTACTGGTTATATAACGCATATGAGAAATTTTAGACGTGGATCTCAGATAGTTAGACGGGTGAGTTATATTTGAAGGTGCTTGACCTTTTTATTAATTAATTTTTGTTTATGAAAATTTAGAATTGCTTACGTAATAGGGAGTCGAACGTATTACTTAATTAGATTTTTAGGCGTAATTTCCATTCTTTTTTTTCCTTTTTTTTCATTTAGATTTGGTTGTAAGAAAGTGAAATTTTTACTCTAAATTTTTATGCTCCCCTAATTTACTGTGTATAGTTTAAAATGATGGCACATGAGTTTTTATAAGCGTATTGTTGGTGGTATCTTACTTTAAGCAATTAAGGAGGCAACTCCAAAAGCTGTTTTTGAAAGCACGTCAGGTTCCAACATATCTGGGTCGCATTCGCGTATAAACTGTGTTTACATTTTTTTTATGCATTTTGTCCTAGGAACTTTGTACCGTAAAAATGCTGTTGATTTTCTTGATTTATTACTTTTAACATGATTTTTGAAGATAAAAATTTATCGTATCACGGGATTCTAAATTTTAATAACTTACGACAAAAAAATTAAATTTAAATATATGTGGATATAGCTTCACCGATGCGTACCTACCTAAAATATTAGGATTCCCGAAGGCATTTTCCCAATGTAAAATAACTTTTACATTGCAATTTATTTTACGGGAAGGATCGAGAATCCCACAATTTTGTCCTAGGTTGCGTTCATAAAGGTTTTAAGTATGTTTAGGCTATGTTCTTTGGAAGTCATTGAGCATATGTGGGTATTATATATTTTTTTGTGCATATGATGCCATTGGAGTATAGCTCGCACCTGCCAACTCTAAGAAGATGTTGAAATCGTCTTACCGTAAGTATAATCCTTCACTCTAGGTATTCATTTTAAATTTTACATCATTGTTGTAGCTTTTTATTCTTTATCCTATAATTTGAGGGGGTTTATCCGTATCGAATCTTGCAATAGATCCGTTAAAATTGATTATAATTTTGGGTTTATTAAGGACAGTTATCATATTGGTAGTCAGGTTTTTTCGGTCTGAAGGTGATTTTTTTTTAAGTGCTTCGTTAAAAAGGGGGATGCGGAGAAAATGTCTATGACGTGAGGGTGAGTAACATTTTAGACGCTCCCAATAATAAAGACATTTCCCGTTTTTATGGGTATTAGTAGCGAAGTATGTGTTACTAATTCGTTATTTTTAATAATCGAAAATATTAGAGGTTACAAGTTTTTTACGAAATCGTAATCCATCCAAATTTCTAGGTTTGGAGGATATTTGTCTGATCAAATAAAACGTATTTATTAGTTTATTGCATGTCGCGATCTTCAATTATATAGATCGCTACTACGTAGGTTTGGTAGAATAAGTGTCTATACTCACTTACATTTTCTCTATAAATTCGTCGAAGTCTTCTTTACGAATTCTCTTTGACTGTTTAAGTTTCACGATAATATGTGCGAAATCGGTAAAAAAATCATGTATTCTTAGGGGTAATATAAGGTATTTGTGGTAGTTACGTTCAACCTAATTTTACACGAAGGAATTAAGATTAATTCACACTTTCGAAAATTCGTAATAATGGAACCTCATGCCTCTATTCCTTATAAAATAAAGCCTAAGTTAGGGGTTCAAAACGCCGTGAATACTAATCTAATTGACTTAATATTTGTTTCGTTTCCATATTATCATTTACCATTACCGCATTAATATTGGGTTTTTCTATGTTTATGCTTCGTAGAGCAAATGTAAAATTAGGGTTGAATCACGGTCACTTTTAACATTAAAAAAGTATGAAGATCGAAATTACTTGATTTTAGAAACGTCGAGGAGTAATAAAATCTTTTACCTTTCAAAAATTAGACCTAGTGATTTCCAATAAATTTACATTTTATTAAATGGTTTAATTAGTCTAAAGCTATAACTTTTTTTTATCTGTGTTATACTTATAGGAAAGCTATCGGGTATCTAGGTGGCCAATAAATTTATTCGCTATTTAAATTATCTTCGCGACAGTGTCTAACGCTCCATAGACTCGGGCTTTTATGAAATAAAACTTAATCTCTTTCTTATATTGATAAGAACTGAATATCAAGTCGCCATAATGACTATTGGTTCTGTAGCTCAGTGGTTAGAGCAGGGGACTCATAAGCCCAAGGTCACAGGTTCAATTTCTGTCAGAGCCATTAATTCAAAGTATTGGGAGTTTACTCTAAGAAATCAAACGGAAGCGAGCATTATGTTACTAAAATACGAAACTCGAAAGAAAATAAAAAAAGAGACAGGAACTCAAAATAAGAGGTGTTGTTTGATCAATTGTTAATTTGAGCAGACTTTTTGCCGCATTAAAAAAAGATTTCTGAAAAATCATTTATACGCGTTTATTTTAAAGAGGATACGAATAAAATTTTAATAGCTTATTTTTAGTTTATTATGTGTTCTAATTTTTGAAAACTTATTGCGTCGATAATCGCTAATTGGGACAACATTTTTCGATTTAGTTCAATTTTTGATTTTTTAAGCTTATTCATAAAAATGGAATAATTTGAACCATTCATTTTACGTACCATAGCATTTAAGCGAGTAATCCATAATTTCCGAAATTGACGTTTTCGTTGCTTACGACCAACATAAGAATAAATTAAGGCTTTTATTACTTGCGAATTTGCAACACAAAATAGTTTTGAATGGCTACCACGAAAACCTTTTGCTAATAATAAAACTTTTTTTCGACGTTTACGGGCAATATTTCCTCGTTTAATTCTAACCATAAATTTTAGTATTTTTTCCTAATTAGGTAACATTAAACAAATTGAATTTATTTCACCTGGGCTTACTAAACCTTTATGTCTTAGATTACGCTTACGCTTTTGTGATTTTTTTTCTAAAATATGTCCACGAAATGCTTTTCGACGTAAAATTTTACCGGATTTAGATTTTTGATAACGTTTTAATGCTGATTTACGTGTTTTCAATTTATTTTTCATTAAATTTAATATGCGAATTTTTTGTAAAAATATCTTTATTATCAAAATTATAACATACGTTTTCTCCTTATGTCTATAGTTACCCTAATCTTTACACCCCTTTCTGATAAAAATAATTTCTATAATGAATGTTCAGAGCTTAGAAGCGGAGTACCTAAAGTATCTTTTTTGTTGTGATCTTCTTTTAGTAAAAAGTTTATAATTTTTATATGATATTCTAATTAATTGGAATTTTTATTTTAAAAGAGGAATATAGTCCGGTTTTTTTTTTATGATTTTTAGTTTTGAACAAATAAAAAAAATTATTTATATTTTTTTATCTATTTAAAGAGTAGCGTAAAAATCGTTCTCTAGGCAAAGTTTTTGTGTTTTAAACGCATCTGTGGCCGAGGGGTTAGGCACCGGACTCATAATCCGTTTCACACTGGTTCAAACCCAGTCAGATGCATCTTAGGGTAATAATTATATTAAAAATGTAAAAATTAGGAACCTTAATATTATATATAAGTTATAAAGTCAGAGTATTTTAACAATGTTATCGCTAAAATTAAAAGTGAGTCTTTTTCTTAATTATTAGACCTTCATTTACCGGTAATGATAGAGTAGCCCAGTGCTAGCAATCATAGCGTACACATCCTATTTATCAGATCAACTATTTAACGGTCATTTATAGATAATTTTTAATTTCGTAATTAGTGGTTTTTTTAATTAAATTGGGTTATTTTCCATATGTAAACTAAAAATGTTCATTACAAATTTGCCTAAAATTAATGTAAAGTTTGGCGTATTAGTCAATACTAATATTCTCGTTTAAACTTCATTAATATTTGTCCTGAGCCTCTTTTGTGTGGTATTTTTGCTGTATATTGGAATTATTATAGAATATTAACATTATTTTTTAAAATTTACTGGACGCCGTTGAACAATTTTATTGGGATAGCCTTATGAGACTCAAATAGGAGTCGATTTCGTGGGAGAATGAGAAATATTACTTATTTTAAATTAACTTAACCGTATTCGGGGATTTTTTTGTGAGAATCTAATTTTCGATTCATGTTGGGTAGGCAAAGTGAGAACAATTTTATCACTTGTTTTATTTCAAATTATGCATTAAAATAAGTGAGAGTAATAAAATTAACCGAATTAAAAATTATGGGTATGAAAAAAGTAATAGGACTCGATTTAGGTACAACTAATTCAGTTGTAGCTGTTATTGAGGGTAGTAAGCCAGTTGTCATTCCAAATAGTGATGGGTTAAGAACAACACCTTCAATTATGGCATGTACAAAAAAAGGAGAATTATTAATCGGAAATTTAGCAAAACGCCAAGCCGTTGTAAATTTTGATAATACATTCTATTCCGTTAAACGTTTTATTGGGGTAAATCCTAAGGAATTAAGTGAGGATTTAAAACACGTTTCATATACGTTAGTTGAAGCAGATAATAAATTTAAAATCAAGTGTAGTCATTTAGACAAATTTTTTACGCCCGAAGAAATTTCTGCACAAATTTTACGTAAGTTAGCCTCCGATGCGGCTAAATTTTTAAATCAGGAAGTCAATAAAGCGGTAATCACAGTACCCGCTTATTTTAATGATACACAACGTCAAGCAACAAAAGATGCGGGTCAAATTGCTGGTTTGGACGTTTTACGTATTATTAATGAACCAACGGCTGCTTCATTAGCCTATGGATTAGATAAAAAAGTGAATGAACGAATTTTAGTGTTTGATCTTGGGGGTGGGACTTTTGATGTCTCAATTTTAGAAGTTGGTGATGGAATTTTTGAAGTTCTTTCAACAGCAGGTAATACACGTCTAGGAGGTGATAATTTTGATCAAAAAATTGTGGAGTATGTATTAGAAGAATTCGAAAAAAGCGAAGGAATTTCCTTACAAGAAGATAGTCAAGCTTTACAGCGTTTAACCGAGGCCGCCGAAAAAGCAAAAATTGACTTATCAACGTTAACTGAAACAAAAATTAGGTTACCATTTATTTCATTAACAAATAATGGAGCAAAGCATATTGATTTATTATTAACACGGGCGCATTTTGAAACATTATGCGATAAATTAATCGAAGAATGTCGTATTCCGGTTGAACAAGCCTTAAAAGATGCTCGATTAACAAATGAAAATATTGAACAAGTCGTCCTTGTTGGTGGTTCGACACGAATTCCAGCCATCCATAATTTAGTTACTTCATTAATAGGAAAAAAATTGGCTCGAATTGTAAATCCCGATGAGGTTGTTGCGATCGGTGCCGCAATTCAAGGAGGTGTTTTATCCGGCGAGATTAAAGATATTTTATTATTAGATGTTACCCCACTTTCCTTAGGGGTAGAAACGTTAGGTGGGGTAATGACAAAAATTATTGGGCGAAATACAACAATACCTACCAAAAAATCGGCCGTATTTGCAACAACTGAAGATAATCAAACTATAGTTCAAATTCGTGTTCTACAAGGAGAACGTGAATTTGCTAAGGATAATAAAATATTAGGGGAATTTCAACTCGGTGGAATTCCGGCCGCACTACGGAATATGCAAAGAATTGACGTTAATTTTGATATTGATGTAAATGGAATTTTAACTGTAACGGCTAAAAATGATACAACTGGGCTTGAAACATCAATCACTATTGAAGGTTCATCAAAATTAGCCGATGCCGATATCGCTAAAATGTTAAAAGAAGCGGAAAATTTTAGCAAAATTGATAAAACTAAAAAAGAATACGTTGATTTAAAAAATGAAGCTAATTCCTTAATATATAACGTAAATAAAACATTAGAAAACAATAATGAAAACATGAACCCTACATTAATTTTTGAAATTAAGGAATTAATAACACAGATAACTAAGGCTCTTTTATCAGATGTTCTTCAACCGCAAGAATTAAAAAGTAAGATGCAATTATTAGAAGACAAAATAAAAAAATACAATTAACATACATGAAAAACGTAATAAAAAAATAATTCGGAACATAAGTGATACGTTGCGACTTATCAAAAAGAAGTAAACGAATATTAATTTTATAAAAAAAATTATTAATTCTGCCTGTATAAAAAGTGTTCAGCATCAAAATACTTTACAAATTATAAATAATAAGTTTAGTTAAATTAAAAACATCCTAGGAGGGTAATTAAAATGGTTAACAAATTATCAGTAAAAGCAAGAAAAGCGATTCTACTTAGTCAAATTGAATGTAGACGTTTAAACTATTCGAATATTGGCCCTGAGCATATTTTAGTGGGTATTTTTGAAGAGGGTACTAGTACCGCGTGGAGAATATTAAGTAATTTGAACGTTACTAAACAAAAATTACGTGACGCAATTGAAAAGCTCGTTGGGCGTGGTCCAGGTACTACTCAAAAAGTGAACGAGTTAATTCCTTTTTCCCCATTAATGTTAACGCTTTTAGAAATAGCGTCTACCTATGCAAAAGATGTAAATCCTGAATTCACGAATTTAGATGATTTATTTATAACACCCTCAAATTTGTTAATGGCGTTACTTACTGCTACGCAAAGTATTTCACGCGATATTTTAACCTCGTTAAAAGTTGATATTGACACGCTCATGTACGTTCTTTTGGAGTATAGTAAGGTGGAAATTGCAATAGCCGTGAAGAACAACAAATCGAAGCAGCGTCCTGTTTATGATCTAGAAGAGGAACAATCTGAAACACTTAACGAATACACCATAAATTTAAGCCATAAGGCTAGTAAAAATAAAATCAATTTAATCGAGAGCCGTCGCGAAGAAATACAATCGATTATGCAAATATTAGCGCGACGTAACAAACATAATGTCTTTATAGTAGGGGAACCAGGTGTTGGTAAAACAACAATGGCTGAAAGTGTAGCCCAATTTATCTATTACGGTTTGGCCCCTTCATTTTTAGCTAAAAAAGTATTATATTCGCTCGATATGGAGGCCATCCGGGAAAGTACCGAATCTCCATACGATGTTTATGATCGACTTCAAGAGGTTTTCACGGCGGTAAGTGAAAATAAGAATATTATTTTGGTCCTGGATGATATTCATACTCTGATCGGATCTAGTTCAGATCGATCTGAGTTTGATATATCGCGTGTGTTAACGTCAGCATTATCAAATGGTCGAATACAATGTATTTGTATTACTACATTGGAGGAATATCGTAAACGTATAGAAAAAGATAAAACGCTTGAACATCATTTCCAATTAGTAACTATTAAGGAACCAACAATTGAACAAACACTTACTATTTTACAAAATATTAAACTCCAGTATGAAGAGTATCATGAGGTTGACATTGATACTACGGCTATCAAGGCTGCTGTAACTTTAAGTAAACAGTTTATTGCAGATCGATTTTTACCGGATAAAGCGATTGATATACTGGATGAAGCTTGTGCTCGTGTTCATATACGTTCAATTCAACCACCAGCTTCCGTCCAAGTTATGTTTGATAAATTACGTATAATAAAATCAAAAAAAATAGAGGCGGTTCAAAACGAAAAATATATTGAAGCAGACAGATTGCAAAAATCTGCTCAGGAACTTGATAATGAAATAAAGGCCCGTTTAAACATAACGTATGGTCTTGAATTATCAGAAAGAAGGGTTAATGAAGAAGATATTGCGGATACTATTTCGAATCGGACAGGTATTCCTGTTAATAAAATTTCTGCCTCAGAAAATCTGAAGTTACTTAATTTGGAGTCCATTTTACACAATAGAGTAATTGGCCAAAATCATGCTGTTGAAGGCATTGCACGTGCCATTCGACGTTCACGTGTTGGTTTAAAAAATCCTAATCGTCCAATTGCCAGTTTTATTTTTTCAGGTCCTACAGGTGTTGGTAAAACCGAATTAACTAAGGCTTTAGCGGCTTCGGTTTTTGGTTCTGAAGATTCAATGGTACGCCTAGATATGTCGGAGTATATGGAACGCCATACAATATCTAAGTTAATTGGTTCGCCACCAGGTTATATTGGTTACGAAGAGGGTGGTTTTCTTACAGAAAAAGTAAAACGTAAACCGTATACACTTGTTTTATTTGATGAAGTTGAAAAAGCACATCCCGATATTTTCAATGTATTATTACAAATTTTAGAAGATGGACGTTTAAGTGATGCACAAGGGAACGTGATTGATTTTAAAAATACGGTTATTATTTTAACGTCTAATATTGGGTCTAAAACTATTGAAACCCTGAGTGGTAAATTTGAGACTCAAAAAGAGCTCACTTTGGTAGAAGACATTAAGCTAGAAGATACGAAGAATTATCGGATTTTGTCGGATGCTGTTAAATCGGAATTAAAAGCCTTTTTTCGTCCTGAATTGTTGAACCGCCTAGATGAAATTATTGTTTTTCAACAATTAAATCGAACTGATGTACGTCAAATTGCTAGTATAATGATAGCCGATTTATGTAAACAAATGGAAAAAAAGAATTATATGCTAAAGGTAAGTGAAGACGTAAAAGATAAACTCGCGAGAGACGGCTTTGATCCAATTTATGGTGCTCGCCCTTTACGTCGTAAGCTGACAAGTGCATTAGAAGATCCCTTAGCAACATTCTTTTTGGAACATGATCTTATTAACAATACGACTATTGATGTTACGTTAGATAAATCGAATAATATTAAACTGACGGATACTAAAAGTAGCGTAGAATTCGAAAACGCTCAGTCCAAACAAAACAAAACATATGGTGATAATTTAGAAGCCAAAGTCCTTCAAAAAATTGAAGATCGTCAAGTAGAAAAAAACGTACAGGAACAAAAAAGAATCAGGGATTTAGACTTACTTGCGGAGAAAAAAAAAATTGAAGATTATAGACAAAAGGTTTTAAAAGCTCGACAAACTAAAAAAGAGGCTCAGACGCTTGCCGAGTAAACTCGCATTTAAATGCGAATGCTAAGCACTAACATGAGATATCCGAAACTACTGAGTTAGAACAATAGCTCGCCGTACTTGAGAATTTCGGTATGATCCAAAAATTTAGCGTTAAAATAAGTTTAAATAGTATAACAAAATTGTGTGTTCATCATATGTGTAAAAGTCTACTAATATAAAATAAGAATTATTATGATATCCTATTTAAGTAGATTATTAAATTTCGAATTCGGGTATTTTTTTGTGAGAATCTAATTTTCGATTCATATTGGGTAGGCAAAGTGAGAACAATTTTATCACTTGTTTTATTTCAAATTCTGCGTTAAAATAAGTAAAAGTAATTAAATTAACCGGATTAAAATTTATGAGTCTTAAAAAAATCAATTTATTAGTTAACAAAAGATTCAATAGAGGTATTATCAGACTATACAGTCACCCGAATATAAAAATCGTGCTAGAAAACGATAAGGTCAACAAGAGGGTTACAGGAAATAAAGTAATTAGTCTAATCAATAAAATATTTGGGGATAATACGAGTAAAAAACCCGAAAATCCCAAATATTTGGAGTTAGCGCTGGGATTACCTTCCAATAATTCAAAAATAGAGGTATTTTTACCCAAAGGTATCCGTTTACCTGCGTCATGTAGAAAAATTTATTATACCGAAAGACGCCAGATCCCTTTTAATATCGTCCAAGGGGACCCGGAAGACGAAAAGGAACCAATGAGACGGGTAGGAATTATGTGGCTAAAACATATTCCACAAGAGAGTCGATACCACTCCTTGATTTCGGTTCGTATGGCCGTCGATAAAGACGGAATTTTGGAAGTTTCTGCTCAATATTTGAATGAGCAGAAAAAAGTAACCCAAAAAATCGGGAACGCAAATCGTCAATTACCAAGTTATGAACTGACCTGGTTTGACCTTTTACCGATGAGGGTTCGTTGTTATTTGGGAGGAAGCTTTCTGGTTTTGGGTGGGTGCGTCGTATTCTCTTTAACGTCGATATTTGCAGCCATGTTTTATGTGCCCGTATTTGCGTATGAAAGGCTTAAAAACCTGGTGAAATATCGTCGTAAAAAGGGTTATAAACAAGAAATGGCAAAATTAATTAGAAATTTGATAGACTTTCTATCTACTTTACCGAGTATATTAGGCGAACATTGGTTTTCGCTGATATATGTGACCTCGATAAGTCTGACCGCGCTTTATATTGACTTTCTCATAGTCAAATTATTTTACAACCTCCTCGCGATGATAGCTCAGGGGTTAAGATTACAGAAACGCGTAATAATGTGGATTAGAACCATGGTAAGGTAATATAGAAATTCAGGGTTCGAATTACATTTACGGAACGTTTTTAATTAACAAATTCATCAAGTTCAAAATTTACGTTATTTAAAATATGCCCGCATCGTCTAGAGGTTAGGACACCGCCCTTTCACGGCGGTAACAGGGATTCAAGTTCCCTTGGGGGTAATATACTTTTTTTATTAGTTTACAATTTGGTTGCTTCGAGTTTCTAAAATAATGCATCTACAAAACATAATTATTACGTTTTACGTTACCTTTAGTTTTAATTAAATTATGTTTAGTTGATTTGGGTATGCTAACTTTTTTTTAACTTTGTTTAAAATTGATATCAAAAAATCATTTTAAATGAGTAACAAATTGTTTTTACGATTTTTTCTTTCAGTATCTACCGTACGGGTAAGGATAGAAAATAAAACACGTCATTATTGATATATATATATTAATAAAACAACTGGTGGGAATACAAATTATACTCTTTCGCCAAAAAGAGAAATTTTAAACGAATAGAAAAATAATATTACCCCCAAAGGAACTTGAATCTCTGTTACCGCCGTGAAAAGGCGGTGTCCTAACCTCTAGACGATGCGGGTATATTTTAAATAACGTAAATTTTGAACGTGATGAATTTGTTAATTATAAACGTTCCGTAAATGTAATTCGAACCCCGAATTTCTATATTACCTTACCATGGTTCTAATCCACATCATTAAGCGTTTCTGTAATCTTAACCCCTTAGCTATCATCCCGAGGCGGTTGCAAAATAATTTGACTAGGATGAAATCAAGATATAGTACTGTCAGGCCTATAGAGGTCATATATATTAGTGAAAACCAATGGTTGCATAATATCCTCTTTAAAGTCGATACATATACTATTATATTGAAGCTATACTTTTTTTGTTTCCATCTTCGATATTCTATCTGTTTTTTAATCCTTTGATACGCAAATACGGGCACGTAAAAAGCCAACACCATTGCTGCAACTACAGAAGTTAAAGAGAATATGACGCACGCACCCAAAATCAGAAAGCTTCCTCCCAAATAACAATGAACCCTCATCGGTAAAAGGTCAAACCAGGTCAGTTCATAACTTGGTAATTGGCTATTTGCCTTCACTATTCTTTGGGTTACTTTTTTCGGCTTATTTAAATATTGAGCGGAAACTTCCAAAATTCCGTCTTTATCGACGGACATACGAACCGAAATCAAGGATTTGTAACGACTATCCTGTGTAATATGTTTTAGCCACATAATTCCGATCCGTCTAATTGTTTCAGCGAGTTTCTCTGGGTCGCCCTGCACGATATTAAACAGGAGGTTTATTCTCTCTGTATAATAAACTTTCTGGCATACTGCTGGTAAAAGCGTATTTTTTCGGAAGGAAGACATCAATTGTCCAATTTTGGTAAGATAATCCTACTGCTAATTCTAAATATCTTGGATTTTCAGTTTTTGTACTCGTATTTTCCCCTACTCCTTGATCACTAATTTTTATTTTCATTTGCTGATAAATTTGACTGTATCTGATCTTCTTCATAATTTCACGAAGTTTATTTATTTTTGGCATATGTTTTAATAATTTTAAATAAGAAGTCTTGCTAAGTTTTAAAAATTATTACCTAATCTATTACATCTACTCATAAATTTAAAATAATAAATAATTAACTTGAGGGAGATTTTCAGATTGAAAAAAAAATTAAAATTAATATGTATACTATCACGATTTCCTTTTAAATGTGATGAGCGTTCTCGAATCTTTTTAAAACACGAAATACTATTTTATAGTTTAAACAAAAAAGTAAAAAAGTGAATTATACGCCCAAAGTGAATTATACGCCCAAAGTGACTTAAAACTATACTCTGATTTCATTTTAAAGAGTATATAATGGCGTAGTATTCATCTGCATCATTACTTGGGACAATACTCATTGGTTTTTTATACACTGAATTTTACCAGTTCGTATCCATTTTTTAATTTTTTTTAGGAATTAAAAAATAAACAGCTAATTAAAACATAAAAAAAAAGCGATATTAGTCTTCGAAAGTCATTATACCAAATGTGGTAATAAGGTTTAAGGTTACCAACTTGCTTTTGTTACTCCGGGCAGTAAACATGCATGGAACATTTCTCTTAATACATGACGAGAAACCCCAAAATCACGGTAAAAACTACGACTACGACCGGTTTTCCAACAACGATTTTTTAAGCGAATAGGTAAACTATTTCCCGGTAAACGTTGTAATTTTTTTTGAAGGTCAAAAATTGTATTTAAATTTTTTGCATTTTTTAATGCATTTAGAATTTCTTGACGTTTTTTTGAATACTTGGTAACTAAACTCTTTTTTTTAATCTCACGTTGGAACATATTTTGTTTTGCCATTTATTCTAATACCACCTTTAATCTTATTAAATTAGATTAACAGGTAATTTTTGTTTGTGAAAGTCTTTAATTTATATTGGCTAACTTAAGTCGTAAATTTTTGGTATTTACGACGTTAAGGTACCGTGGCCTCATTTAGTTTTTATTACTTGGAGCATACCTTAAAATTATTAAGGGATATTTATCTTGTTAAGTCAAATTCGGCGATAACTTTCAACGATTATAACTTGTTAACTCTCAATAACCTTTTTTGTTAAAATGACGTTTTTTTGTATATGCGCGTGCACTTTTATTATATGATATGTTTGTGCGAATTGTAGTAAAAATGTAAAAAAGCCAATATTTGACCTTAATCAACGTTTGTCGTATTGTGGCAGGAGTTTATAAGCTAGTTGTTAGATTTAGTTTAAACTTTTTATGAATTCAGATCAAGACTTGCATACTTAATTTCTTTTGATTAAAAAACATGTGTCCTAAATTAAAAAAACCTTTCGCTACTTAATTTGTTTAGGTCACAATCTACGCCATATAAAGACGATCGAGAGTATTTCGTATTTGGCTTATATGATTAAGATCTTTATTACGATATTTAAAATTAGAAAGAAGACGCCCCATTTTTAATTATATCATTATTATTTTGGTTTAAAAATTACCCCTACAAGCCATTTATAATTTAAGAGTTTTTAATGTTAAAAAAAGAATTTTTACTCAATACTTGAATTTATCGTTCGCTTTTTTTTAGTCTTGAATTAGACCCCACGTTTATATTTTATTATTATTCTGTTATATACAAATGATTTTGATAAATTCGCTTAAAACACGATTTAAACATTCTGAATATCTAACATCGATATAAATGATGTATACTCCCCCGTAAGCGATTAATACACTTTACGCTATACAGCCAATAAAACGTAGCGATTAAATTTTAGTTAACAAAAATAAATAATATAGGAACTAAGAACGATAAAACGCCGTAATAAAACCTAACATATTGCTGTATTCTTTATTCTTAATTTACTCAAGAACTAGTTTATCTATGCCTCGTTACCGCGATTGGTAAAATATAACTTGATTCTATGATTATTAAAAAAGGAGCGAAATATATTAACTAATCCATAACATGATAAACTTAGAAATGTCCTTTATTTCTTTATTTGAATATCAAATTCGTAAATTGCATTTAGTTTAGAATTCATCCATTACAATTTGTAGTTTCTTTCAAAGCAATCAATAGGAAAATTATTTCTTTACGATCGTATGCCTTTTTCATTTTTAGATATTTATACCCTAACTCGTTATTCTAATATAAGAAAATAACTACTTTTACGTCTAAAAATTAATAAAGTCGTTCTTAATTTAAATATTATAAAATACGTAATATGTTAACTTAAATAGATCAAAATCTAAACGTATTTTTCCTAAATAAAATAATGTAACAAAACATCGATGGTAAGTTGGGGTTATTTGTCCATGCGTAATTTATATATTAAAAAAATATTAGGTATGCGTCGAAGTTCTCCTAATTTTAGTCATTAAAAAACGTAGTAGCTCCTATAATACCATATCCATTAAATAAATGTTTCAGTAATAAAGTTTATTTTCATAAATTCGTAAGTTAAAATATACTTTGAATAATCAATATTTAAAATGTGTTATATGGGGGGTAAGCTCAAAATTTTCTGACGCAAAAATGTTGATGAAATTTAATTTCAAACCTAAAAAAGTTGCTTTATAAAACTATGTATTTAAATTTAATAAAAAAAAATATTGATCTATTTAATTTTTTTTTGTAAAATTAGGAGGAAGCGATTTAAAAAAATGGAGAGATGGCTGAGTGGTCTAAAGCGGTAGATTGCTAATTTATTGTAGCCAGTTATGGATACCAAGGGTTCGAATCCCTTTCTCTCCTGTCACTAAATAACAAGATTAATAATAAGTGGGTACAAGACATTTTAATTTTAGGGGATTGTAGTTCAATTGGTTAGAGCACCGCCCTGTCACGGCGGAAGTCGCGGGTTCAAATCCCGTCAGTCTCGTTAACAACCGTCTAAAAAGACTAAAAAGTTAAAATAATAATAGCGAAAAGAGTTTTTTCGAAAGATCATCTTCGATGATAAAGTATAAAAAGCGATTATTGAGCCCTTTAGTTTGGGACGTCTTCTAAGATTAATCATAATAGGTTTCGTTAGTATTCGGTTTTTTGCGCTAAGAATAATGTATTTATTGACATACAAAAAATACTGCAGTTGTGTCATTTTCATATAAAATAAAAAGGATACCGAATTCTTTGCTAAAAATGATGAGTAAAATCCTTACAGCTATAGAATTATAACATTAAGTTAAAATATCTCAATTCGAAGACGTTGTCGTCTTTATTTTTTTTAAAATGAAAAAAATATTTATATAAACATGGAGCGAGATTATAGTCGAATATATTACCTTTGAATTTGTCATTTTTTATCCGCAAAAACGTAAATACCTGTAATGAAAAATACAGAAAATAAATTATAATTAGGTTATGATAGTTCTATTACGAGGAGGTGGTATAGCCAAATGGTAAGGCAGAGGCTTGCAAATCCTTTAATTTCCCAGTTCAAATCTGGGTACCGCCTTAACTAAAAAAAAAGAGTGGGGGCGTGGTGGAATGGTAGACACGACGGACTTAAAATCCGTTGGTTGTAAGACTGTGGGGGTTCAATTCCCCCCGCCCCTAGAAAGTGATATAGCGTAAAACTCAGGACGTTTAATTCGAGTATGAGACTTTGATATAGTAATTAACTTTTTAAAAATCGGCTAAGTAATATTAACTCCAATTATACTTGCTTTTTTAGGACGTTAGAGGTATCATTTTACGTATTATGACATATTTATATTTAAAACATTATGAAATTTATACTTGATTTTTGGGCGTACGTAAATTATGTGACTGTGAATCTTATTTATATTTTTTTTAAAATTTACAGTTTAGCAGTTGAGTTAAGACTTTTATTACAATTTTTTTTACAATTTAATCCTTATAACGAGCCTTTGTTAACGTTATGGGTTTGGACGAATCCAATGTTTAATTTTGGACGACGATTTTATCCCAGACTAATAGGCTTAGACCTTTGCTCTATTTGTAATACCACACTTTTATCGTACTTAACCTCACTTTGTCAGAGGAGATTAAAACGTTATAATGCCATGCAAGAATTTTCGAATTGGAATCTAGACGATCCAGAAGAGGTCGCGACCATTGTCAATAGTGATGATACACCAAATATTTATGAATAATTTTTTTTCAAGGATATTGACACTAAATAATTTTAATAAAGTTTCATATAGGCTAAAAAGGTTCCCGAAATTATATCCCTAGAAAGCTTAATTACTCCCTCTATTAGTGAATATCTCGAGATATAAAAGAATAGTATAATACATTTGGTAATTTCCTCAATAGCTCAGTTGGTAGAGCATTCGGCTGTTAACCGAATGGTCGTTGGTTCAAGTCCAACTTGAGGAGTTAAAATATAACCCTAAATTTTACAATTAAAAGATATTTTATTAAGAAGACTCATTTTGGCTATAAAAAATGTATGATATTATTATAGACTATACATGGCCAGGAGTAATATATTTATTTTTTAATTAAAAACTTTAGGTACTTAAAAGAATCTACCGCTAGTAGATTCTGACATACCAGAACATTAGTTTGTTTTTTAACCACATCTTTCTAATTAAGATTAATGACTCCTTCCATTTTTTAGATACTCATCAAATCCTAAAATAAGATTTTCAACGATCAAATTTTTGAGATCTTCTTACATATCTTAATGTAAGAATGTGTCAGAAGAATCAAAAAATTTATGTTTGGATTAAAGTTTTAGGGGTTAATAAAATCGTGGCAACTAGTGCTGACCGTAAATGGGACGTATTTTTTTATATGACGATTTTGCACGTGAATTATTTTTTTGCAACAATCATAAACCCTCCCAAGTAGATTAGGGTGTTTTTCTTAAGAGTATGACCTAGTTTTAGATCCTATCAAAAATCACGAATTATTCCGGACCTATTATACAAATTTTTAGGGTATCGTAAACGTTAATTACTACGTGTTATATTTTCGTAGATATCATGATCGTAAAATTTGTATTTTGCGCATCTCTCGTTACTATATCCAACATCTTTTTTTCGAGAGGGAGCAAATTTTTACCGTAAACGTTTTATGGTTTATCGCTATTTTTATAGCTTCTTAATATTACGGTTCAATACGTCTTGAGATTCTTTACTTTTTTTACTCTTTAAACAATACTTTAATACTCTATTATATATCTTAGATATCTATGATGTCTGGTATCATGAAGTAAAATTTGAATCTAAAAATAACATATATTATCTATGAATATGGAATACGCTATTATTGAAATTGGGGGCCATCAAATTTGGATTGAAAAAGGACAACATTTTATTATTAATAAAATTTTGACAATTAAACACTTAGAACTGAATCCTGGATCAAAAATAAATATAAAACGAATTTTACTAGTTAATAAAAATAGTGCTACGTATTTTGGACAGCCCTATTTACTACATAGCGTTGTTCAAGGACAAATTTTGGAGCATTTACGTGGTTCCAAAATTACGGTATATAAAATGAAATCAAAAAAAAAGTATCGTCGTAAAAAGGGTCATAGACAAGAAATGACAAAATTAATTATAAATAAAATAGAAATTTAACTAATTATGGCGCATAAAAAAGGGGCAAGTAGTACTAAAAATGGTCGTGATTCCCAATCTAAACGCTTAGGCGTTAAAATTTATGGTGGAACACTTGTTCGAGCCGGTAATATTATTCTTCGGCAACGTGGTTTAACTTTTAAACCTGGTAAAAATGTTGGGTGCGGTAAAGATTTTACACTTTTTGCTAAGAATTCTGGTAAAATTGAATATCAACATTTAACCCAGAATATCACGAAAATTAATGTTGTTAAACTCTAAGGACTATTCTTCTCCCTTTATTTTGTGACTCAACTAATATTCGAAAGTTTTACGCGTCTTTAAAAAAAAAAATAGCGGAGAATGGATTTGAACCATTGACCTTCGGGTTATGAGCCCGACGAGCTACCAAACTGCTCTACCCCGCCAACAAGTTAGGATTTTTTAATGTTATGTAACGGTTAAAGTAAAGTCCGTATAAAGATTTACAAGCCCTATTTACCTTAATCGTAATGTTCTTCTCATCTAAATCCCACATAGTAAACTATTCCGGGATGTAAAATGCAGAGACTCGACTCTATTCCGAGAAAACTTGCAATCATACCAAGTATTCTTATTAACAACAATACTAAATATATAATGGTAGCAATTTGTTCAATAATGTTTGTATTTGAGCATAATTTTTGCAACATTAAAAAAAGAAACCTTATGAAGATTCTAAAGATTAAAAAAAGAAGAACGTGCACAGAATGATATATATTAAAATAATTAAATCGTTCACGATTTCGAACGATACCATAAATAAATTTAGACTCAATAACCTATTTAAATAGGAGATCCCATAACATCCGTAAAAGTCGTTTTACAGGCCTTGAGATGACTTTGGACTTTTTTTTTAGATCCTGATACTCGTCTTTAAAGACTTCTCGAAGTAACTTTTTAAGTGCTACGATGTGTTCGGTCAATGTTTTCTGATCCCAATAAGTGCGTTTAGCGCGAACTAAATACCTTATCAGATGTTTTCCCACGAACCTACCTATCGTTATCATGTCTTTCATGAGATAGACCGTGTTTCTGAGTACTTTTACGAGAATTTTTATAATCATTTATTTCTGTTTTATTTAATAATTACAAATTGTTTTCATATTTCGAAAGTGAAAATAATTTT
>Ga0209491_10004948_pt1 | contig 20009 bp, 8 predicted proteins | sample BON02_FD_187213 | JGI IMG/M metagenome (GOLD analysis project Ga0209491, IMG submission 187213) | Freshwater microbial communities from Lake Bonney liftoff mats and glacier meltwater in Antarctica - BON-02 (SPAdes) (version 2) | ecosystem: Environmental > Aquatic > Freshwater > Ice > Glacier... | reverse complement strand
CATAAAACGCACCGCTCACTCTCAACCCCCCAAAAAACAACAACCCCAAAAAACAAAACCCGCCCGCCCCGAAACCGCCAAACAAAACAAAACACCCACCCCCAAACAGCGCCGAGGTCTTCACCGGCTCCCCCGGCCGCTACGTCACCCTCGAGAAGACCATCGCCGGCTTCAAGGACCTGCTCGAGGGCCGCATGGACGCCTACCCCGAGATGGCCTTCTACATGGTGGGCGACACGGACGAGGTCAAGGAGAAGAGCGCCCGCCTCGCCGCCGAGATGGCCGCGCGCAAGGCCTCGGCCGCCGACGAGGCCGCGGCCAAGCGCAAGCGCGAGGAGGAGCTCAAGAGCCTGCCCACGCTGGCGCAGATGACGGCCGACGTGGTCGACTTTGTGGCGGGCGCCGACGACGACACGCTGGACGCAGAGTTCAAGGCGCAGGCCGTCAGCGCCAGCGGCGACACCAAGGTGCTCGGGGAGGACGGCAAGGCGATGCCGCTGCCGGAGAAGAAGCAGCACTGAGGCGGTAGGCGGGGGGGGCGATCGCGCGCGTTAGTTTGGCGCGGAGGCAAAAGATAGACAGATAGAGAGAGAGAGGGAGACGGCGACGGCGACGGAGCCCGTATTCGTTTCTGGTTCGTCTCGTTCGTTTTTACAAGTCCAGGCATTTTCGTGAGTGGGTTTTTGCTTTTCAGCCTTCTTGTCACACATCCATCCGTCCGAGTGGGCAGGGACTTCTCCGTCGCCCGAGTTTCCGTAGAGACGAGATCGCCGGCAAGGCAAGAAAGATTTTCTCCGTCGCTTTTTAGAGCGAACACCCCTCTAGAGAACGCAACAAAAACCGCGCGGCGGCCAGCGCACACACACAAAGCCTCGGTTTTAAACCAGAGGAGAGTAAAAAAGGATGTAGCGATGCCCACAATGTCTGCGCGTGTGCGTGGCTCTGCTCTCTATACCTCTCCTTTTGGCGGCGGCACCACCCTCGCGCGCCGCGCCAGTGCGCTGAACGCCGACGCCTCGTCCGCCAGCAATTGCGCCGGCGGCCCGCTCTCCACGACCCGCCCGCGGTCGAGCACGATCACGCGGTCGTACGCCGCGACTGCGGCCAGGTCGTGCGCCACCTGGAGCACGGCCGCGCCGCGCCGTCCCCCGTCCCCACAGGCCGCCGCCGCCGCCGCCGCGTCGACGCAGCACTGCAGGCGCCGCGCCGTCCGCGGGTCGACGCTCGCCGTCGCCTCGTCGAGCAGCAGCACGGGCGCGCGGCGCATCAGGGCGCGCGCCAGGCAGAGGAGCTGGCGCTGGCCGAGCGAGAGCTCCAGGCAGGTGCCGCCGCCCGCTGACGGCGGCGACGAGGCAGGATGACCTGGCCCGCCGCCGTCGCGAGAGGACGCGGCGTTGCTGCCACCGCTGCCGTCCCCCAGCTGCAGCCCAGTGAGCACGGCCGCCACCGCGCCCAAATGCGCCGGCGACAAGCGCGGGCGCAGCGCCCCTCGGGGCGCTGCCATCCGCGCCGCGGGAGGGCCGCCGCCCAGCGCGGTCGCCGCATCCGCCGCCGCGAGCGCGAGCGCCGCGCGCCGGCGGGGCACGGCGCCCGCCGCGGCCGCCGCCTCGCAGAGCAGCGGCCACAGTCCGACGGCGTCCAGCGCCGAGAGCATGTCGGCGGCGGCGTCGCCCGCGGCGGCTGCGGCGGCGGCGGCCGCGGCGGCGACGGCGGCGGCGGCCGCGGCGGCGGCGGCAGTCAGAGACGGCGGCGCCGCCGCATCTGCCAGTGCCAGCGCCCCCAGCCCCTCGGCGCGCGTCGTCGGGTCCAGGTTGTCGGCGAGCGACGCCGCAAACAGCAGCGGCACTTGCGGCACGACGGCAAAGCGCGCCCGGAGCTCGGGCAGCGGCAGGGCCTGGGCGTCGTCCCCGAGCACGAGCACGCGCCCGCCGCAGATGGGCGCCAGGCGCAGCGCCGCCGCGCAGACCGTCGACTTGCCCGCGCCCGTGCGGCCGACGAGGCCCACGCGCTCTCCGCGCTCCACGCGGAACGATACGCCTCTCAGGGCGGCGGCGGGGGACGCGGCGAGCAGGGCGGCGCGGCGGAGCAGGTCGCGAGCTTGGAAGGAGGAGGCGCCGCCGCCGCCGCCGCCGCCGCTGCCGTCCGCGCGCGTGAGCAGCACCAGGCGCGCGGCGTCGTACGAGAGGCGCACGCGGTCAAACTCGAGGGCCGCCGCCGCCGCCGCCGGGAGTGGCGAGGCACGAGCAGTTGCGTGAGACGGCGGCGGCGGCGATGGCGGCGCAAACGGCGGCGGCGCTAGCGGCGCCAGCCCCGCCGCCTTGCGCAGCGCCGGCTCAAGGCTGAGTGTGGCCGCCGCCTCGTCGCCGCACCCGCCGTCGCTAAGCTCGAGCACGCGCTCGACCGAAACGAGGTCGGCCTCCGTCTCGGCGCCGCTCGCGACGCATCCGGACAGCAGGGCGACGACGGGCAGGGTGTAGGCGACCGCCAGGGCCGACAGCGCAGAGGCGAGGGCGGCGGCGAGCTCGGCGCTGACGAGGCGAGGGAAGAGGGCGCGCACGGCGGCGGCCGCGTTCAAGGTGAGGATGGAGCGCACGGCCCCGGCCGCCCATCCGCCCTCCGCCTTTCCCTCTTCCCCCTGCGATCGCGGCTCGGCGGCGGCGGCCGACGCCACCAGCACGGCCAGCGCCGCCGCCGCGCCCGCCAGCGCCGCGCCCATGGCCTGCAGCCGCCACGACAGCCACGCCGAAGTGAGGGCAGAAGCCACGGCTGCGCGCTGCTGCCGCGCCGCCCGCGCGTCAAAGGCGGCGACAAAGGCGCGCTGCGCGCCGGCCGCCCGCACGGTCGCGGCTGCCGAGCCGCCCTCGCCGCCCGCCGCCGACACCTCCCCAAACGCCGCGTAGACGGGGGAGCGCGCGACGGCCTCGAGCCGCCGCAGCTCGCGCGCGGACGCGCGGTACCGCCGCTGCACCGCCCGAAAGGCCGCGAGCAGCGGCGGCCCGGCAGCCAAGGCCAGCGCGGGCTGCGCGAGCGCCAGGACCACCGCCACGCCGCAGAGACCAGACGCGTTGGCGAGGAGGATGTTGAGCTGGAAGGGCAGGCCGTCGTCCACGGTGCTGACGTCGGACGAGAAGCGGTTGACGAGGCGGCCCGCGGGGTGCTGGTCGAAGAACGCGACGGGCGCGCGGAGGACGGCGGTTAATAGGCCGTCGTGGAGCGCGCGCGCCGCGGCGACGCCCGCGCGCGCGAACGAGAGCGAGCGCGCGAGGGTGAAGACCGCGTTGAGAGCAGCGATCGCGGCCAGGCCAGCGAGAAAGGCGTGCAGCAGAGGCGTCGCTGCCGCGCTGCCGCCGCCGCCCTTGTCGCCGCCACCCTCGCCACCGCCGCCGCCTCCGTCCAGCGCCCCGCCTTCCTGCCCGGCGGCGACCGCCGCCCAATAGGCCAAGAACAGATCGGCGCCGCTCCGCGACGCCTGCATGAGCGCGAGCGCCGCCAGCGTGGACAGCAAGGCCGCGCGGCCGACGGCCGCCAGGTACGCGCGAAGAACGCACGCGCCGACGGCGCCCTTGGCGCGGCGCTCGCCCTCGGCGTCGTCGTCGCTCTCGCCGTCGCTGTTGGCGGCGTCGCGGCTGGCGTGCGCGTCGTCGTCGTGACCCGGGATCAGCAGCAGGGGGCGCGAGAGGTCGTCGTTTTGTGGCCGCAGTTGTCGGCGCCGCCGCCGGTGCCGCTGCTGCTGCTCGTTTTTGCCGTCGTCGCTGTCGCCGGCGCCGCCGTCGCCATCGCCGTCGTCGCCGTCCTCCTCGTTGCCTCCCTGGCTCAAGAAGGACGAGCCCATCGACGACGGCTCGAGCATGGCCAGGCCCGAGCTTGGGCGCCGTTGGCCGCCGAGCGCGGCGGCTGCGGCGGCCGCAGCCGCCGCCTCTGCCGCCGTGCCCGGACGCTCCCCGCCTCCCGCCGTCGCCGCCAGGGAGTCGCGCACGTCGTCCGGGCCGCCGCCCGACCCGCGGCTCATCAGGCGGACCAGGACCGTCGGCGGGTTTGAAATCCCCGCCGTCGCCGCCCCCGCCGCCGCGTCCGCCGCCGCCGCCGCCGAGCTGTCGCCGTCTTCGTCCTCTCGCCCCTCTTGCCCGTCCCGAGCGGCGCCCGACCGCGCAGAGAGCGCGGCGGCGGCGGAGAGGGAGCCGCAGCTGCCCTCCTCGTTGATGCGCCCGAGCGGGGTCACGGCGCTGGCATGCGGGTGCATCCGCAGGATCTGCGCGTCGAGGCCGCCGTCGCCGTCGCCGTCGTCTTGCTCCTCCACCTCGTCGTCGGGCCCCTGGTGCAGCGGGCGCCCAAGCCCGCGCGCGAGCGCGCGCCACGCCACGAACGCCTCCGGCGGGCCCGAGAACGCGACGCGCCCGCCCACGGGCGCCAGCGCGACGACCAAGGACGCCGCCAGGACCACCTCGGGCTCACGCGTGACCGCCACAGTCGTCAGTCCCGCGCGCACGGCGCCGCGCGGCCCGAGCGGACCGTCCCGCACGAGGTGCCGCAGGAGCCAGCGCCGCACGTGCGCGTCCACGGCGGGGAAGACGGCGTCGTCCAGCAGCAGGAGCGGCGCGCGCTGGTAGAGCGCCCGCGCGAGCGCCAGCCTGGCGCGCTGGCCGCCGCTCAGGCGGCAGCCGCGCTCGCCGGCGGCGCTGCCGTCCCCCTCCGGCAGGGCGGCCAGGTCGACGTCGAGCGCCGTCGCGCGCCACACCTCGGAAGCCAGGGCCGGGTCGTAAGGCGCTCCGGGGGCAGTTCCCACGAGGAGGTTGTCGCGCCAGGTGCCGCCGCGGACGTAAGGCGCCTCGCCAACAAAGGCGCAGCGGCCGCCCTGGGCGCGCAGACCGGCGCCCACGCAAAAGGGGGGCGGGATGGTCGGGGGGGACGCTGCTACCGCTGCCGTTCTCCTGTCGCCGGGGAGAAAGGCGGGGGGCGGCCGCGCGACGAGCGGCAGCTCCCCGAGCAGGGCGAGCAGGAGCGCCGACTTGCCCGAGCCGACGTCGCCGACGACGGCCGTGAGCGCGTTTTCGGGAAAAGATATTGTCAGGTCGCGCAACACCAGCGGAGGAGAAGGGAAAGGAGGAGGAGGAGGAGGAGGAGGACGAGGAGGAGGAGGAGGAGGAGGCCGTCGATGTCGCTCCTCCTGAGTGCGATCCTGCCGCCGTCGCTGCGTCGCAGGAGGCGGCGGCGGCGCCGACCACGCGAACGACGCGCGCTCGAGGGCGATGGCGACGCCCGGTGGCGCGAGGGGCAGGCGCTCGGGGAGCCAAGCGCGCGCGAGCAGTGAGGAAGAAGCCGCCGCTGCGTCCGCCGCCGCCGCCGCCGCCGCCGCCGTCGTTCCTGCTTCGCGGCCGCCGTCGTCGCCGCCGCCACCCTCACGCCCGACCGCCGCCCCCGTTTGCTCGTAGGCCCAGCCCGCCCGCCTCTCGGGCAGCGCCAGGAACGCCTGCAGCCGCCCGGCGGACACGCCGGCCTCGACCGCCCCGTTGACGACCCACGGCAGCGCGTTGAGCGGCGCGATCAGCGATCCCAGCAGCGCTATGGTCGTGAAAACGACAGGGGCGGTCAGGGCCGCGCCCGTGGCCGCGGCCAAGGCAAACGTCGCGGCCGACAGCAGCAGCTGCGATGACGCCCACAGGAACACGCAACCTGCGTCGAGGCGCTTGCGCTCGGCCAGGTGGCGCGTCTCCTCTGCGCGCGCCTGCGCGACGCGCCGCGCGAGCGCCGCCTCCCACCCGTGCATTTTTGCCACGCGCACGCTCCGGAGCAGACCGGCGGCGGCCGAGACGCGCGCGTCCTTGGCGGACATCATGCGCGCCGAGGCGTCGCCGATCAGCTGCGCCAGGCGGCGGTTGACGGGCGCCAGCGCGCAGAAGAGGGCGACGCCGGCGGAAAAGGCGAGCCGGACCTGCGCGTAGAGCAGGAGCATGCAGAAAAGGGCCTGGAGCGGCAGGGACCATAGCTCCATGAGCGAGGAGATGGCGTTGACCAGGCGCGGCGCGTCGACGCCCGCGAGCGTGGCGAGGTCGGGCGGCGGCGGCGGCGGCCGGGGCCGCCCGTCTGGCGATCCGCCGCCGTCGTCCGTCCGCCGCCGCCGCCGCTCTTCGGCCGAGGCGCCGCCGCTGCCGCCGCCGCCGCCGCCGCTGCCGCCGCCGCCGCCGTCCTCGGGCCTGGCCAGCAGCGCCTTGCGGTACAGGACGCCGCACAGGGCCGCGCGCGCCGCGCACGACGCCATCCCGAGCCGGCGGGCGTACCGCGCGGACAGGGCCGCGCGGAGCAGCTGCGTCGCCAGCAGCAGCGCGGCGAGGGCGAGGCCGGCCGCCGGGCGGTCTCGCCAGGCCGGCGCGGCGGCCGCCGCCGCCGCCGCCGCCGCCGCCATCGCGCCGCCTCTGCCGAGGAGGAGCCGCTGCCGCTCGACCCAGACAATCAGCTGGTGCAGGATCACGGGGCCGCTGAGCGCCAGCGCGTCGCACAGCAGCTTTAAAGGGGCGAGGGCCAGCACGCGGGCGCCAAACTGCGACCAGCACGCGCGCGCCAGCCATCGTCGCCGTCGTCGGCCCGATGCCGACCCCAACCCATACGACGCCCACCGCGCGACGACAATCCGGCGCCATAACTGATCCGATTGGGTGGCTGGGTCCTCCGTGGGTTCGAGCGCGGGCAGGTCGGACAGGCGCAGAGACCCGCGCTCCCAGGCGATCGAGACGACGCGCGAGGAGGCGGCCATCTCTAAGTTTGACGTAATCGGAATCGGAGTCACTGGTTGCAAGGTGATCGCCATCTTGTCACTAGGACGGACGCGGATAGCGGCGAGAAAGGATCGACCCGAGTGTGTCCGGAGCGCGCGCCGAGCCAATGAGAGCGAGCTGCGGTGCTGTCTGCGGCGTCTGTCCAAATATAGCCGCTGGGCGAGCGCGCGCGCGGCGTCGTGACGATGGCCGGCAGTCGTCGTCGTCGGCGAACGGGCGGTTCCGGGCGTCGCCCTCTTTCGTAGTTGAGCGTGTGAACAAACGACCGACCGCGCTCGTGGTACGAATTTCTACACAATCCGATTCCATTCGCCACCTACCACCTCGGACGCATCCCATTCCCTTGCTGCAAGGGCCTTGCAACCGATTCACGGAACACACCCGCAGAGCGGCAGCAGCGATGCTCCGCTTGTTCCGAGCAGAAGCAGCAACAATAGCAGCACGCAGGACGAGGCCCCGCGGTACCGTCCTCTCGCCAAGGCGTGACATCAGCAGCAGCAGCAGTCGAGCCCGAGCAGCGGCCGCGTCGACGTCAGCTATGGGCGACGGCCGCGCTCGCCGCCCAACCGCCGCCGCCGACAACGACGACGCAGGACGACGCTCTGCTCCCTTTGTCGTCGCCGTCGACGGCCCCGCCGCCTCAGGCAAGGGCACGCTTGCCCGCCGCCTCGCCGCCGCCTTCAATCTGCGGTACCTGGACACGGGCCTGCTCTACCGCGCCGTCGGCGCCGAGGCCCTGCGCGCGGGCGTTGCGCTCGACGACGGCCCCTCCGTCGCCGCCGTTGCGCGCGCGCTCGACCTCGGGCGCGCGTCGGAGGGCGCGTCCGCCTTGCGTACCGACGCCGCCGCCCAGGCCGCCTCCCGGGTGAGCGCCCTGCCGGCCGTGCGCGCGGCCCTGCTGCAGGCGCAGCGCGACTTTGCCTCGGGGGCGGCGGCAGCAGCGGCGGCGGACGGGGGGGGCGGCGGCGGCGGCGGAGGAGGGCGGGGAGCCGTCCTCGACGGCAGGGACATCGGGACGGTCGTGTGCCCGAGCGCCGCCGCCAAGCTGTTTGTGACGGCCAGCGCAGAGGTGCGCGCGGGGCGGCGGTTCCTGGAGCTGCAGGAGCGGCGGCGGCGAGAGGCGGCGGCACCGGAGGAGGGCGGCGGCGGTCCAGCGGAGGGGGGCGGCGGGGCAGAAGAGGAGGAGGAGCCGACGCTCGCGCGCGTGCTGAGGGAACTGCGCGCGCGCGACGCGCGCGACGCCTCGCGCGCGGCGAGTCCCCTGCGGGCGGCGGAGGGCGCGCTGGTGCTGGACACGACGGCGATGGGCGCCGACGCCGCGTTCGAGGCGGCGCGGGCGTACGTCGAGGGGGTGAGGGCTGCGAGGGCGCGATGAGGCGGGCGGAGGTTGTGCGTAACCATCATTTGTACGTTTGGCACCTTTCTCCTCCCCCTCCCCGCGCACCTCTTCTGTCCGATCACACGCACGCATCTTCCCCCCCCCCTTATTTTCTTTTCGTCGGCGGGGGGCGGAGCGGGCCGCCGACCGTGCCGCCTTTACGACGGCCATCGTCCGCGCGTCGCCACCAAGCCGTCGTGGCGGTGAAATTGTGAATTCACATCAACAGACGATGCCTCAGTTGTAACGCTTGCACACACATCAATAATCCAAAAGACAATGGCGCGCGTGCTCAGGAGACCGGGGGCGCTGCTGCTGCCGCTGCTGTTTGTGTTTTGCGTTGTTCGGGGCGCCGCTGCCGCTGCGTCGTCGCGCGAGCCGCGGCGGACCGCTCGCGACGGCGCCGCTCTGCGGCGGCCAGCGACGGGCGATGGCGATGGAGGGGGCTTGCGCGTGGATACCGTGCACGTGGTCTTCTCCAACCACCTGGTGAGGGCAGGAGTAGGCAGGAGCCGTGCACTCTTTCGTCGGAGCCTCACTCTCACTGTTCCAACGAGCGCCACCCCTCCTCCAACAAACGCCGCAGGACATGGGCTTCACGGACCAGGACGACGCCGTGATCGAGAGCTACTTCTTCGACCACTTCCCACGAGCGGTGAGAGCTTGAGGGGGAGGACCCGATCGCGAATTGAGTTTTTTGGCAAAGCGATCGACGCCGACGACGACGCGCGCGCGCCGACGACAACGCTCGTCTCTCCTTTTGGCTCGTCCTCTTTCGCCGCCGCCGCCGCCACACCCCAACCGCACCCCCCCTTCAAAAAACAAACCCGCCAGATCACCCTGGCCGACGCCGACCCCACGTTTGTCTTTACCACGCACGCCTACCTCCTCTCCCTCTTCTTCGACTGCCCCGGCCCGGCCCTGGGCCTGCGCTGCCCCGACCCGCAAGCGCGCGCCGCCGTCGCCACCGCGATCGCGCGCGGGTCGCTAACATGGCACGCGGCGCCGTTCAATCCGCAATACGAGGCCTTTTTCGACGCCGCGCTGCTGCGCTTCGCGGTCGAGGGCGTCGCCCACCGCCTGGACCGCCGCTTCGGCCTGCCGCCAAAACGCGTGGCCAGCCTGCGCGACGTTCCCGGGATGACGCGCGCGGCCGTGCCCGTGCTGGCGCGCGCGGGCGTCGCGGCCGTCTCGGCCGGCGTCAACGCGTTTTCCGCGCCGCCCGGCGTCCCCAAAAACACGCCGTTTTTGTGGCGCGACCCCGCTTCGGGAGCCTCGTTGCTCTACTTCGTGCACCCAGGCGGGTACGGCGGGCACCGGCGCGACGGCTGCGTCACTCACCCGACGAGTCACCAGGCGCTTTGCTACCACTGGATCGGGGACAACGGCGGGCCGCCGCAAAACGCGAGCGAGGTGCGGCGGGTGCTGTCCGAGGTGCGCTCGGAGTTTCCAGAGGCGGCCGACGTGCGGGCGTCGACGCTCGAGGCGTACGTGGAGGGCCTGATGGCGGAGGCGCGCGGATGGGAGGAGGAAGAACAGGGGGGCGGGGGCGGCGGCGGGGGCGGTGGCGGCGGCGGGGAATCGTCGACCTCCGCCTCTTTTGCTTCTCCTCCTTCCTCGCCGTCCTCGTCGCCGTCACCGTCGTCGCCTTCCGCGTTTGCGTGGCCCGCCCGCTTCTTCCCCGTGGTCGAGGACGAGATCGGCGACACGTGGATCCACGGCATCGGCTCGGACGTGACGCGCGTCGCCGACTTTCGGTCCGCCCTGCGCGCGCGGCGCGCCTTTTGCGGCGGCGACGACGACGGCGACGGGGGCGAGCGGCCGCCGGGGTGCTCGGGCGCCGACGACCCGCCGCCGCCGAGCGCCGCCGCCGGGGCGGGCGGATCGAGCGACGGCGGCGGCGCGTATGCCGTTGCCGAGTTTACGCGCTTCATCCTCAAGGTGCCCGAGCACACGTGGGGCGTGGCCTTTGGCGCCTTCTTCGGCGGGGACTTTTCCAACTACACCAACGCCTACCTGCACCCGTCGATCGGCTTTGACGTGGACACTCAGGAGGAGGGGGGGGAGGGGAAGAGGGGCGCCGGCGGCGATGGGGGCGGCGTCTCTGCCGCCGGCGCGAGGAGGGCGGCGGCGCTCAGGCCCGACGCCGAGCTGGCGCCAAACTACGCGGCCGTCGTGCGCTCGTGGCGCCGGCAGTACGGCTACCTGGACGCCGCGCGGGCCGCCCTGCCCGCGGGGCACCCGATTCTCGAAGCCTGGGACGCCGACGTGGCGGAGCGCGCGGCGATGGCCGAGGACGCGACGTTTGCGCGCGCGGCGGCGGCGGCGCTCCGGGCGGCAAAGGCGGCGGCAACAGAGGGAGAGCAGCAGGATGGCGAGGAGACGTCAGTCGCACCTTCTTTGACCGCTGATGACGAGCCCAGGGATGGGTTGTGGCGGCCCGTCTTTGTGCGGAGACCTGGGCAAGAACGGCAGCAGCAGCAGCAGCGCCGGGCGCCGGCCCCCTCGTCCGGCGGCGGCGGCAGCGGCGGCGACGAGGCCGGAAACGCCGACGGCGGCGACGACGACTGCGCGCCCTTCCCCATCCGCTTGGTCCACTGGTCGTTCGCCTTTGACCGGTGCACGGGCGGCCTCACTTCCTTGCGCCGGCGCCGGTGGGACGATCAGGGGCACGAGCTGGCGCCCGGGGCCGAGTGGGCGGGCGGCGGTGGCGGCAACAACCGCGGCAAAGGCGGCGCTGGGGCCGACGGCGGCGGCGGCGACGGGCCGACCAAAACGTCACGCTTTGCCGAGCTGCGGTACGACGTCTACGGCGAGGAGGACTACGCCCCCGTCTGGCGCGACTACGCCTACATCCAGCCCCCCTGGGTCGGCGACTTTGGCAAGCTCAACCTCACCAACGCGACCGACCCGGTCCGGCAGCCGCGCGCCGTCGGCGCGCTGCCGGCGCTCGTCGCCTCGTTCTTCCGCCGCGACCCGCCCTCGCTCGGCGGCGGGTCGCAGATCCGGCTCGTCCTGCGCTTCGAGGACGCGCTGGTGCGCGAGGCCGGGGCGCCGCGCGAGGCGTGGCTGGACATCCGCGAGCCGGGACAGGGAGAGGGGGGGCCGCAGGGAGGCGCGACGGCGGGCGCTGCCGCCGCCCCCGTCGCCGCCCCCGCCGACGCCGACGCGCCCTCGCCCGCTGCCGACGCCACCGCCTCCTCGCCGCCGCCCTCGCCGCCGCGCCTCCTCCTCACTGCGGTCTGGCGCCGCAAGACCCCCACGCGCCGCCCCGAAGCCCTGTGGCTGCGATTCGCGCCCGGCTCCGCCTCCGCCGCCGACCCTTCCACCTGGCGGATCCGCAAGATCGCCGCGGAAGTCGACCCCTCGCGCGTGGCCCTCAACGGCTCGCACGCCGTGCACGCCGTCGCCGACGCGGGCGTCTCTGTGCGCGCGCAGCGCCCGCCGCCCTCCTCGGCGCGAGTCGCGGCGGCGGCGGCGGAGGCGGCGGCGGGCGCAGGGCGGGAGGTGCTCCGGATCGGGTCGCTGGACGCGGCCCTGGTGGCCGCCGGCGCGCCGCTGCCCTTCCCCAGCCCGTGCGCGCCGCCCGACCTCGCTCGCGAAGGAATCAGTTTCAATCTGGTCAACAACGTTTGGGGCACCAACTGGCCCATGTGGTCGCCGTGGCGGGAGCGCGAGGTGAACGCGGCCTTTCGGTTTGTGCTCACGTCGGAGAAGGACGAGGAGGCGGGGGGCGAGGAGGCAGGGCCGGCACGTGCGCGCGGCGCCGGACCCGAGGGGGGGGGACGAGAGGAGGCGCAGACGGCCGTCTGGTGAGAGAGCAAGCAGCAGCAGCAGGAAGCAACTAGCCTTCTTCAATCTCTACTCTAATAACGCGCCAATGTGTCTAAAAGTCGTCCCGCTCCTCCTCGTCGTCGTCGTCGTCGTCGTCGTCGTCGTCGTCGTCGTCGTCCAGAGCCATAAGGCCCGCGCTCGCGTCGTCGTCCTCGTCGTCGTAGCCTCCGCCGCTGCCGCCGCCGCCGCCCGGCGGGCTCGGCGCGCGTCCCTGCCCGTCCACCTCGTCGTCGGCGCGCCCCGCCGCGGGCGTGTCGGCCGCGCAGATCGTGCTGGTGCCGCCGTTCGTGAGTGTGGGCAGCATCGGCAGGGAGCTGCAGCTCGTGGCGTCGTCGTTGTCGTCACGCTCGGGCGGCGGCGGCGGCCGAGGCGACGGCCACAACGGCGGCGGCGACAGCGCTGGAGCAGGCGCCGGCCGCTGGGGCAAGCGGAGACGCGTCTGCTCGTCCTGCTGCTGCTGCTGCTGCTGCTGCTGCTGCTGCTGCTGCTGCTGCTGCTGCTGCTGCTGCTGCTGCTGCCGCCTGCGCATCGCCAAATCCTTCAGGCGCGCCCGCCGCAGCACGGCCGCGTCCAGGCCGCTGGCCGTCAGCGAGACCCAGCCTGTGCTCGCATCGCCGCCGCCGCCGCTCCCGCCGCCGCCGCCGTCGCTGCTCCCGGGCGAGAAGCGCCCGCCGCCGCTCGGCCGCGCCCCCGTCGCCGCCGCCGCCGGCCCTGCCTCCCAAACGCTGGCGCCGCCGTCCTCGTCGCTCGCTGCGGTGGACGGCGCCGAGTTCGGGTAGCGCCCCTCGTTTTGGCTGCGAGCCGCCGCCGAGACCACCGAAGAGGGCGGCGCAGAGGAGGACGGCGATGGCGAGGCCGCCGCCGCCGTCCCCGCCGCCGCCGTCGCCCCTTGCTCGTCCTCCTCCGTGTCGTCTCTGCCCGCCCCCACCGGCGACGGCGGCCCCTCGCCCGGCAGCGGCAGCCGCGACGCGCGCAGGGCGGCCCGCTCGGCCTCGACCGACGTGTCCCGCAGGTCTGGTGGGGGTGGCCGCCAGAGCGTCGCCCAGGGTGGCGGCGGCACGGCTGCGGCAGGGCGCCGCTGCTGCTGCTGCTGTTGGGCCTGCGGCTGCGGCAGCAGCGGCGGCAGCGGCGGCCGTGGCGGCGGCGGCGGCGACACGAACGAGAGCAGGCGCGACCGCGGCGGCGGCGGCGGGCGCAAGGATGGCTCCTCGGTGTTGGTGCCAGCCGCAACCGCCCGCGCCGTCTGGAAGTGAGCGTGGGTGACGTACGTTGGTGGCGGGGGTGGCGGCGCTGCTGCTGGGGGTGGCGGGGGCGCTGCAAAGGGCGGCGGCGGCGGCGGCGCGAAAGGCGGAGGCACGAAGGGCGCGGGCGGCAGCACCGCCGCCGCCGCCGCCGCCGCCGCCGCCGCCCGCTGTTGCTGCTGCTGCTCCTGCTGCTGCCGTTGCAGCCGCTCCTGCTGCTGCTGCTGCTGCTGCTGCGAGGCTAGCCAGCGCTCCATGCACGCGGCCACCTGCCCGCCGACCACCCGGGCGACCACGTCCTCGCTGATGATCGGGGCCGCGGCGGCCTGGGAGGGCGCGGCGTGATGCGAGGCGGGATTGGCCGGCGCGGGGAGAGGCGGGAGCGGCGAGGACGACGACGACGACGACGGGCGGCGGCGCCGCTGCTGCCGATGGTGCGTCGGCGGCAGAGGCCAGTCTTCGACGCCGGCGCCGGCGGCTGCCGCTTCCGCATCCGCCGCTTCCTCGGCAGCAGCAGCAGCAGCATCGTCAGCTGCGGCGGCCGCCGCCTCCGCGTCTCGCCGCTCGTAGAACGCCCGCCGCCGGGCCGACATCGCGCTGTTCGCCTGGTCCCTGCGCACCTGGGCCACCACCGAGTCGACGAGCGCCGCCAGCGACGTGCCGTCGGCGTAGCCCCTAGGCTTTCCCGTCGTCGCCGCCGCCGCAAGGCCGCCGCCGCCGCCACCGACGTCTCCGTCGTCGCCTTGGTCGTCGTCGTCCTCCTCAAAGACGCCCAATGCGAGGGCGGGGCTGGCGCGCTCCATGCCAAAGGGCACCCTCAGGTCCTCGACGCGGTCGAACTGGCGGCGGGGGCGGGAAGGGGCGGGCAAGAGGAGCGAGGCGGCGGCAGAGGCGCTGCTGGCGGCGTGGGCGGCGACGGCGGCGGAGGCAGACGCCGGCGCCGGCGCCTCCCGCTGCCGCGGCTGCTGCTGCCGCTGGCCGCCCGACCCCACCGTGCTCATCATCAGAGCGTCGACGAGGGCGTCGAGGACCTGCTCGGGCACGACTGCCTGCTGCGGTGGCGGCGGCGACGCGGCCCTCGCGGAGCGCAGGGCCGCAGCCAGCGGGACGGGGGCGGCGGCGGCGGGCGGCCTCTTGACGCCGCTGCCCCTGCTCGCCGCCGTTGCTGCCGGCGCCGCTGGCCAGACCGCGGGCGGCAGCGGCGCGGGCGGAGGCGGCGCTGCCGGCTCGGGGGAGACGCGCGAACCAAACGCGATCTGGGGCCGCGGGCGCTTGGTCGAGGACCTGTCGTGCTGCCAGGGCCGCCTGTCCGAGCCGGTCGCCGCCGGCGTTTGAGGCCGAGGGGGCGGCGGCGCTGCCGGGGGTGGCGGCGCGGGCGGCAGTGGCGCGGGCGGCAGCACAGCCGCCGCCGCCAATGCCGCCGCCGTCCCTTTGCTGGGCTTGGCCGGGGGAAGCCGAAACTCGGCGGCAGCTGCCGCGGCCGCCGCCACGGCCTCGGCGCTCGCCGCCTCGGCGCGCGCCTCCACCTCCTCGCGCACCCAGGCCTCGTAGTCGCCCAGGCGGCCCTGAGCCTGCTGAGAGGAAGCAGCGGCGGCGGCGGCGGCGGCGGCGGCGGCCTCCGCCTCTGCCGCCTGCGCCCGCGCCGCCGCCGCCGCCGCATTTGCCGCCGCCGCCTCGGCCCCCGCCGCCATCTGCCCGGCCGCTGCCGCCGCGTCCGGCTCCGCGCCGCTGAGCCGCGGCCACCCCCTGGCCGGCGGGAACAACTGCCGCAGGCGCTCCTGCACGGCGTCCAGCTCGGCGCGCACGCCGCCGCCGCCCTCGTCGTCCCCGTCGCCGTCGCCAAAGCGCGCAAAGCGGGCGGCCGCGCTCGGCCGCGGGCTGAGGGTGATCATCGGCGCCGCGGTCGGGGCGGGGGCGGCGGCTGGCGCGGCCGCCTGCGTCGACGCCGGGGCGTCGCGCTCGCCGCGCACCTGGCTCAGCGCCCGCTGCACGGACGCGCGGAGCTCCGGCGGGAGGGGGGCGCGCGCAAAGTCGGGCGGCGGGGGCGGCGGCGGGGGCGGCGGGGCGCGCAGGGCGGGCGGCGGGGGGAGCCAGGAGACGGCGGCGGGGGCGGCGGCGGGCGGCGGCGGGGGAGCGGGAGAGACTGGCTTAGGAGACGGAGGTCGCATGGTCGATGGCACCAAGGGCGTCTCCTGGCTGGCCGGGGCAGGCGGAGGAAGCGGGTTGCTGGTGCGGCTGCTGCTGCGGCTGATCGGCGGCGGCGGCGGCGCCAGCGGCGGCGGCGGGGGCACGGCGCGCGGGGCGGGCGGCGGCGGCGGCGGTTGCCGCTGCGCCCGCTGCGGCCGGCGCGGCGCCTGTGGCTGAGGTTGCTGCCGCAGCGATGCCGCCACGCGGCTCAGGTCGACCGATCCGCGGGGGGGGGCAGCTGCGGGAGGAGCGGGAGGAGGGGGCGCGAGGGCGGCGCCTCGCTTTGTCGCCGTCGCGGTCGCCCTTGTCGCCGTCTTTGCCGTCGTCGGCGGCGGCGCGTTGCTGTCGCTGCTGGAGCGGCGGGCGTAGTAGGGCGCGACTCCTCCCTGTTGTTGGCCGGGGTCAAAGGGCGTGGTCGCCGTAGCGGTGCTCATGTCGCTGCTGCGCTGTTGGTTTCGTGGGCTGGCGCATCGAGGGAGAGCAGAGAGAGCTCTAAATTTAGATGGGCGATCGGATTTGCGCCAAGGATCCGCCCCTTGATCGAGAGCGCTTTGGCGATTCGACCGTGCGACGGGCGCGGTCGATGGAACTGCGTATGGAATGTGCAAGTGCCGTGTTTTGATGCCGGGGTCGCGACTGATCGCGGCACAATGTTGCTTGAAGAAAGTTTTCTTGTGCCGTCGTCGCGAGCGGCGTCTCATCGTGGTCGGCTCGGCGGCACGGCGCGCCGTCGGATGGCGCCCCCTCGCCGCCCAGAGACCAGCAGACAAAGCGGTGGCAACGCACACCAAAAAGCCACGCATCGCGACCCGGATCGCAGTCACCAACTAATCACACCCTCTTCAGGTCCTTGACGTCATCAACACCCCCCCATCAAAGCGAGCTTTGATCCGCGGATCACCAAAAAACTTCAAACAGCTAAAAACCGACTCTCTTTTTGCTTCGAAGTGATGGCCGCGGAGGACGAGCAGCCGCTCCTCGGAGGGGCAGGAGAAGCAGCGATGGACGAGGACGAGGGCCCGCTTGCGTCCACGGAGGGAGGAGAGGAGGCAGAGGCGCGAGCGCAGCGAGCAACGACCGACGACGACGCGGCGAGCGGCCGCCTCGCGCCGCCTGCGCCGTCGCTGCCGCCGCCCGCGCCGCCGCCCTCGCCACTGACGCACCAAGCGGGGGGGGGCCTCGCCGCCGCCGCCGCAGCGGCGTCCGCCCTGCCCGCCGCGCTCTCGCAGACGGCCGTCGCCGACCTGCTCAAGCACCTGCCGGAGCAGGTGCAGCGCGCCGCCGGGACCACCGAGGGCCTCGTCCTGCTCTGCGTCTTGGCGCTCGTGTTTGCGCTCGCTGTCGCCTCCCTGCTGCGCGCGCTGTCGTCCGGCCCGTCTTCCTCGTCCCGCCGCCGCCAGGCCGCGCCGCGCCTCGGCGGCCCGCTGGTGCTGCTCACCGGGCCCAGCAACGCCGGCAAGACCGCCATCTTCCTGCGCCTGCGCGACGCGGGCAAGGCGGGCTTTGCCCCCACCGTCGCGTCCATGGCGCCAAACACGGCCGCCGCCCGCGTCTCGGCCAGCGCCGGCGCGGGCGCGGGCGCGGGCGCGGGCGCGGGCGCGGGCGCGGGCGCGGGCGCCGGCGGCGGCCGCGCGCGCACCGTCACCCTCCTCGACGTCCCCGGGCACGCCAGTCACCGCATGCGCCTCGAGTCCGCCCTCGCGGACGCCGCGGGCGTCGTGTTCGTGGTCGACAGCGCCGACGTCTCGCCGCACCGCACCGCCGCCGCCGACGCGCTTTGGGACGTTTTGTCCAGCCCTGATTTCGCGCGCCGCCGGCTGCCCTTGCTGATCGCCTGCAACAAGAGCGACCTGGAGCTCGACTCGCACAGCGCCGAGTTCGTGCGCAAGACCCTGGAGCGGCAGCTGGACGCCATGCGCAAGACGCGCACGGCCGGGATCGGGCGGACCGCCGGCGCGGGCGGCGGCGGCGCGGGCGGCGGCGGCGCGGGCGGCGGCGGCGGCGAGCTCGTGCTGGGCGTGCCGGCGGACCGGCCGTTTGCCTTCTCGGCCATGGCGCCGAGGCACCGCGTGTCGCTGGCCGAAGTGAGCGCGGTGCGGGAGGGCGCGCTGGCGGAGGTGGAGGCGTTCGCGGCGGGGCTTTGAGATGGGACGCGATTGTTTTTCCGTTCGGTGGAGGGGCGGGGGGGGATGTTTGCTCGAGGGCGGCGGCGGTTCCCGCCCCCCCCCCCCCCCCCTCGAGGACGGCGGATGTTTTGAGGAGGGGGAGGATGATAGGTGGGACACAGGCCCCAGCCTATAAAGATCCCCTCGCTCGCTCGGACACTCGCTCGTACGCGCCGGGCACGTGCTGGGCACGTGCCGCGGGCGGATAGGCCGCGGATGAAGGAGAAGAAATAGGAGGAGCGGCGACGCGCCGCCCGCGACGCCGGCTCGCTCCCTCCCTTTCGCTCTCATCGGGCGGCGGCGCCACCGCCGCCGACGAGATAAAAGGGCGCGTCGCGCCCTGACCGAGGGGATGATTCCTGGACACAGTACAGATTACTTTAGACACGTGCGACCGCGAGTATACTAATACTCGGGATATCAGTATCGCCAAGGCGATAGCTGTAACAACCAAGAGCCCGCTCCACCGCACGGGTTGTTTTTGAAGTTTTTGGTGAGCAAAGAGGTCCCGCAACCGCCAGTCCGCGTCTCGTCGTGCGTTCGTGTTTTTTCGAGCGGCGGGTCTTTTGACCTCTCCTCTCCTTGTGTTTTTCGTGTGTATGATCTTCCCTTTCCCCCCACCCCTCTTCCTTTTGCCTCGTCTCTCCAAAGCACGCACGCCATGTCGACCGCCCCCGCTGTCCCGGACGACCCCTCGGCCCTGCGGCCCGTCACGGTCAAGATTGTCGGCGAGCGGGCGGCGGCGGCGGCGGAAGCGGCGGCGGCGGCGGCGGAAGCGGCGGCGGCGGGAGCGGCGGCGGCGCCGCGGCCCGAAAACGACAACGGCGCGCCCGATGTGCGCAGCGTGACCATCATGGCGGCCCCCTCCTTCTCAAAGAGCCAGATCAAGGCCGCGGTCGAGGCCGTGGGCGGCCCCCCCGCGCGCCACCAGCGCCTGCTGCTCAGCAACGTGGACGCGCTGTCGGTCGTCGACCGGCGCTGCTGCGGCGGTCTCGGCGGCGGCAGCGGCCTCGGTCTCGGAGGCGGCGTCGGCGGCGGCAAGCGCACGGCGGCGGCGGCGGCGCTCGCTCCGGCGGGAGGGGGCGCGTGCCTGGGCGTCGCGCCTTGCGGCGTGGCGAGCTCGGCGTCGCTGGCGCTGTCGGGCCACACGGCCGTGGTGGCGCCGACCGCCAAGAAGCAGCAGGGCTGAAACAGACAAAAGATACGTTTCAAGCCTCGCGCCGCTGCCGGGCGAGCGCTCGCCCAGAAGAGGCGCCGGCGCCGCCGCTCGGTCATCGTTTTTGCAGAGCGGGTGCGAAATCCCGGGATCAGGGGCGCCAAAAAGACGCGGAAACGGGGCTTGATTGACACGGTGGAAATCTCGCGACTAGGCCGGGCGGTTGCTGGAGGCTTTCGTCGCGTTGGCGACACAGGCCGCGTGTTACCTGCTCCCCCCCGCCTCTTCCCCTCTCCCCTCTTCTCCCCCCCCTCGAAACGGTTCATCCCCCTTGACCTTGCCTCAGAGACATAGAGCCCCCGTCCAAACCCCTTGCCAATCACATAAAAAGGTGAGACTTGTCCAGCGACCCATCTCCCCTGCATCGCGCGCCAATGGTCGCGACCAGGCGTGCGCAAAAAGAGCAGGGTGGAGGCACCCAAAGCCCCGAGAGAGAGGACGGAAACGTCGCTCGTCTGCCCGTCGCTCGTCGCTTTCGATCCGGCGTCAGGCATTGGACCGGACCAAGATGGGCGTCGGGTCGCTGCCGGCAACGCGATCTCGCGCGACTCGCGACCCCTGTGGCGGGACGGGCGTCGCAAAGTTCGAGGATGGGAGGAGAGCAAGAGGAAAATTATCGCCTTGCCCCCCCTCCCTCCCTCTCTCCACTGCCGCGAGATCTCGCGCGCGCGGCGGTGCCGAGACTGGACCCCGCATCGGCTGCGTCGCCTGCCGGCGCGGGGCGGCACAGTGCGACGCTCGGGCGGGTGTTTTTTGCGCCCTTGCTGACGAGCCCCTCCCTCCCCTCCACCTGCTCCCAAACGCCCACACACAGCAGCCACACAACCAAAGCAAAGATGCAGATGCTCAACGTCTCCTCGCGGGCCGCGGTGGCCACCAAGGCCACCAAGCGGACGGCCGGCACCACGGTGCGTCTCCCCGTTTTGAAAGAGGCCACATTCCCGCCGCCCGCCGCGCTCGCCCGCCGCCGAGGCCGCCCCCTCTGCCGCCGCCCGATCTGGTCGGGGCGTCGCGCGTCGCCGCTTTGCCAATCAAAAGAGAGAGATCTCGGGGCAAATCGTCACCGCCGCGTCCCCCCGATTCCGCACGCCATCCGTGTCCCGTTGCTCACGTCCGCCCCCTCCGCTTCCTTCCCAACGACCCGACAATCCGACTCCAAATCACCAAACACAAAACCAAAAACCAACACTCTGCTCCCCCCCCCCCCCCCCCCCCCCC
>Ga0209491_10004947_pt1 | contig 20017 bp, 23 predicted proteins | sample BON02_FD_187213 | JGI IMG/M metagenome (GOLD analysis project Ga0209491, IMG submission 187213) | Freshwater microbial communities from Lake Bonney liftoff mats and glacier meltwater in Antarctica - BON-02 (SPAdes) (version 2) | ecosystem: Environmental > Aquatic > Freshwater > Ice > Glacier... | reverse complement strand
CACCTTCAGTGAGGCGGTGATAGGCTCGCATTCGTGTTCCTTTACTTTCGACGGTGAGAAGCACTTGGGCATCGCTGCCTCACGCATCATACCGTGGGTAAAGTTGCACTGGCGAGTTGAATCCGCGGCTTACATGGCCTTTTGCAGGTTCTGATCGACGGCATCCAGGAAGCCTTCGGTCGTCAGCCACTTTTGATTGGGGCCGACCAGCAGGGCCAGGTCCTTGGTCATCTGACTGGATTCGACCGTGTCCACGACGACCTTTTCCAGCGTTTCCGCAAAGGCCATCAGCTCTGCGTTGTCGTCCAGCTTGGCGCGGTGCTTTATGCCGCCGGTCCATGCAAAGATAGATGCGATGGAGTTCGTGGACGTCGCCCTGCCGGCCTGGTGCTGGCGATAGTGACGGGTCACGGTGCCGTGGGCGGCCTCGGCCTCGACGATCTTGCCATCGGGGGTCATCAGCTGGGACGTCATCAGACCGAGGCTGCCAAAGCCCTGTGCCACGGTGTCCGACTGCACGTCGCCGTCGTAGTTTTTGCAGGCCCAGACGTAACCACCGGACCACTTCATCGAAGCGGCGACCATGTCGTCGATCAGGCGGTGCTCATACGTAATGCCGGCGGCCTTGAACTTGTCCTCGAACTCGGCGTCGAAGATCTCTTGGAAAATATCCTTGAAGCGGCCGTCATAGGCTTTGAGGATCGTATTTTTGGTAGACAAGTATACGGGATAGCCGCGCTTGAGGCCATAGTTCAGGGACGCACGGGCGAAGTCACGGATGGAATCGTCCAGGTTGTACATCGCCATCGCTACACCGGCGGACGGGGACTGAAACACCTCGTGTTCGATCGTATCGCCGTCGTCGCCGACGAACTTGATCGTCAGCTTGCCCTTGCCGGGGAAACGGAAGTCGGTGGCCTTATACTGGTCGCCGAATGCGTGACGGCCAACGATGATCGGTTGGGTCCATCCGGGCACCAGACGGGGCACGTTCTTGCAGATTATCGGCTCGCGGAAGATGACGCCGCCGAGGATGTTACGGATCGTACCGTTCGGGCTGCGCCACATCTTTTTCAGTCCGAATTCCTCGACGCGCTGCTCGTCCGGAGTGATCGTGGCGCATTTCACACCAACGCCGATTTCGGCGATCTTGTGGGCCGCGTCGATGGTAATCTGATCATCGGTTCGGTCGCGCTCCTCCATTCTCAGATCGTAGTACAGCAGATCCACGTCCAGATAAGGCAGGATCAGCTTTTTCTTGATGAAATCCCAGATGATCCGGGTCATTTCGTCGCCGTCGAGTTCGACGATTGGGTTAGCTACCTTAATTTTGGACATGATGACTCCGGTTGGCACGTTGCGATTGCAGGCGTCCTAGCGGAAAAAGTTGCCGTCGGGAAGGCGGTATACGTTGGTATACCTAAAATGGATCGGTTTGAGCGCGGCGGAAAGCGCTGCGTCGCGCTGCCCGCCACTGCAAATTTACACCGTCAGGATCGTTGATCCGGTGGTCTTGCGCGCCTCGAGTGCGCGGTGCGCATTTGCGACGTCATCCAGTGCAAAGGTCTGGCCGATGTTGATCATGACCGCGCCGCTGGTGACTTTATCGAAGAGATGTTTCGCCATTGCCTGACAGGTCGCATGGTCGGCGATATGCGTGAACAGGGTCGGGCGGGTGATTTGCAACGATCCCTTTTTGCCCAGAATCCCCAGATCAACGGGGGGTACGACGCCAGAGGAATTGCCAAAGCTGATCATCATGCCAACAGGCCGCAGGCAATCCAGAGAGCCCTCGAACGTGTCCTTGCCGACGGCGTCCATTACAACATCGACGCCGCGTCCGTTGGTCAATTCGTGTACTCGGGCGGGGAAATCCTCTGTCTCGTAGTTGATCATGTGGGTGGCACCCTGATCCAGCGCCAATTGGCATTTTGCATCGCTTCCAGCAGTGCCGATCAGTGTTATACCTTCCGACTTTGCCCATTGGCATGCGATCAGGCCGACACCCCCAGCGGCGGCATGCATCAAGACGGTATCGCCCGCCTTTAGTGGTACGGTGCGGTGGAACAGGTATTCAACGGTCAATCCCTGCAGCATCATCGCCGCGCCTTCTTCAAAGCTGATAGCGTCCGGCAGAGGGCAGACCTGGGCTGCTGGCATCACGCGGGCGGTGGTATATGCCCCGGGGGGCTGGGCGGCATAGGCGACGCGGTCGCCGACCTTCAGGTGGGTGACACCGCTTCCGACGGCTTCGATCACGCCTGAACCTTCCATGCCGATGCCATGGGGCAGGTTTAGCGGATAGGTGCCGTTGCGGTGATAGACGTCGATATAGTTCAGGCCGCAGGCCTTGTGGCGGATGCGGATTTCACCAGCGCCGGGGGTGCCGACGGGACGATCCTCGAACTGGAACACCTCTGGTCCGCCGGTGTCGCGAATGATGACGGTGCGGGCTGTTTCTGTCATGGAGTCGTCCTTTAGGGTGGGGATTGCGGTGAAGTGGGCCCATTGCCTGCCGCGCGGCAAGGCCGAAATGTAAAACAGGCGCAGGACCTTGCGGTGCTGCGCCTGTCTAAGTGTGCTTCAGGTGGATCAGTCGGCGTCAGTCGTGACGCTGTTAGAATCGCCCAAGCGCACATTCCCACCAACTGTGTATGCCTGCTGTGACGACAGCGGCAACGAATATCGAAGGATGTAAGGCGCGGCGACCATGAGGACCACGGCTGCTAGACAGGAGATCAGGAAAACCTTCATCGCTTATACCTTTCGCCGTGGTTTTGTCTCGGCTTCGACTTCAGCGGCCCAGATCGAGTGGTGTTCGCGTGCCCATTCGACATCGACTTCGCCTTTGCCCATGGCATCAAAAGCGCCTTCCATGCCCAAGGTGCCAATGTAGATGTGGCCAAAGATAATCGCCGTCAGTACCAGCGCCATTATAGCGTGCCATAGCTGAGCCAGCTGCATTTCCTCTTGCGGCGCAAGATCGACAGGCAGGGGGGACTGGCCGAACCAGCCGGGGACACCAATATCGTTCAGAAAACTAAAGGTGTTACCGAACAGGTTGAACTGGAACGGAAACAGCAACGACAGACCAGAAACAGAGATCGTGGTGCCAAAAACGATGACCGACCAAAAAATCAACTTTTGCCCAGCGTTGAACTTTTTCGCAGGGGGGTGACCTCCTCCAAACATACCGCCGCCGCGTAGAATCCACTTGATATCGGTGCGATCCGGGAGGTTGTGCGCAACCCAGAACACAAAGATTAGAACCAAAGCGATGATGAACGCCCAAGAAATATTGTCGTGAACCCACTTCGTTGCGCCAGCTACCGCCGCAAAGGCGTCGAGGCCAAAGATCGGGATGAACAGCTTGCGCCCGAACAACGAAATCAGACCAGTAATGCCCAGCGTTATGAAAGATGCGGCCAGCAGCCAATGGGCGAAACGTTCGATCGCCTTGAAGCGTTCGATATAGCGGCCCTGTGGCGGGTGATCCAAACGAACTTTGCCGCGGATCAGATAAAACAGCGCAAGGACGGCCAGTGTGCCGCCCAGCCCGATCGCGCCCCAAAACAGCAGCGGACCCCGGCGGATTTCCAGCCAGCTCATGCCGCCGTCTTGAATAAGCGTATGGGATGCGGGGCCGTTGTTTTGCGTCGTGATATCGGCCTTGCTATAGCGGAGGGCGCGCCACAAGTCCGCGTCAGACGGGCCACCGCGGGTGAATAGGGGGCTGTCGGCCTCATAGACCGGTTTGTCCTGACCAAGGTTCTCGGACCGATAGGTTTCATCGACAGCTTCGCCGCGTTGGCGGGTAAGAATATCTTCAAGTGTTGTGGCACCGCCAGTTGCAGAGCGCGGAGCAGCTTCGGTCCCCACTTCAGCGACCGGGGCATTCAGAACATCGGGGTCAACGTATTGCGCCAACGCCGGCCCGGACAGGCCGATCGTAAGCAAAAGAGCAGTGAGGGCGCGCAGCATGGGCAGGCTCCTTTCTGAAACACGAAGGGGATAGGGGCGGCATAGTGCCGCCCCTGGATGGGCGTTTACTGGCCCTTCTGGCCGTAGGCAGTGCCCCAGCCCCAGGCGCCGGCCCCAAAGCCGCGCGCCACGATGCGTTCGCGATAGATTGAAGACACAACATCGCCGTCACCGGCAAGCAGCGCTTTGGTCGAGCACATCTCGGCGCAGATCGGCAGTTTTCCTTCGGCGATCCGGTTGCGACCATACTTCTGGAACTCGGCCTCGGAGTTGTTTTCCTCGGGTCCACCATTGCAAAAGGTGCACTTGTCCATCTTGCCGCGGCTGCCAAAGTTGCCAGCCTGCGGATACTGGGGGGCACCGAATGGGCAGGCGTAGAAGCAGTAGCCACAACCGATGCAAAGGTCCTTGGAGTGGAGAACCACACCGTCGTCGGTCTGATAGAAGCAATCCACCGGGCAGACGGCCATGCAAGGCGCGTCAGAGCAGTGCATGCAGGCGACAGAGATCGAGCGTTCGCCCGGCTTGCCGTCCTGAATCGTCACAACTTTACGGCGGTTGATGCCCCAAGGCACCTCATGTTCGTTTTTACATGCGGTAACGCAGGCGTTGCATTCGATGCAGCGTTCAGCGTCGCAGAGAAATTTTGCGCGTGCCATATATAGTTCTCCTTACGCTACGCTGATTTTGCAGAGGGTGGCTTTGGTTTCCTGCATTTGGGTCACCGAGTCATAGCCATAGGTTTGTGCCGTGTTCGTGGATTCGCCCAGCACGATGGGGTCAGAACCTTCGGGATATTTGTCCCGCAGATCAACACCTTCCATCACGCCGCCAAAGTGGAACGGCATAAAGGCGACGCCTTCGCCGACCCGTTCGGTGACCATGGCCATAACCTTGACCTTGCCGCCTTCGGGGCCTTCGACCCAGACATCCTTGCCGTCGCGCACACCCAGATTGTTGGCGTCACGCGGGTTGATTTCGACAAACATGTTCTGCTGAAGCTCGGCCAACCAGGGGTTGGACCGGCTTTCATCACCGCCGCCTTCGTATTCAACAAGCCGGCCAGAGGTCAGCACGATTGGGAAAGCTTCGGAAAAGTCGTTTTCCTGAATTGACTTGTACATCGTGGGCAAACGCCAAAACTTCTTGTCCTCGTAGGTCGGATAGTCGGCAACCAGATCCCGGCGCGCAGTATACAGCGGCTCGCGGTGGATTGGCACTGGATCGGGGAAGGTCCAAACCACGGCGCGGGCCTTGGCGTTTCCGTAAGGGGCGCAGCCGTGGGCAATCGCAACACGCTGGATGCCGCCGGACAGGTCCGTCTTCCAGTTCACGCCGCCAACGCTATCGAGGTAATCGGACGGGATTTCGCCAGTCTGGCTTGTCTCTCCGACCTCATCGGTGCCCGGACGGGTGTCACGGAAGCCCGCTACCCACTCGATCATATTCCGCTCGTAGCCGGTAAGGTCTTTGTCCCAGCCCAGTTCGACCAGCATCGCCATGGTGAATTCAGGATAACCATCCTGAATTTCGGACCCAACCGTGTAGCTTCCTTCAGCGAGCAGGTTGTCGCCGTCGCGTTCCACTCCGTAACGGGCGCGGAAAGGCAGGCCGCCTTCAGCAACAGACAGGCTGATGTCGTAAAGGTTCGCCGAACCGGGGTGGTTCATTTCAGGCGTGCCCCAAGCCGGCCATGGCATGCCGTAAAAATCACCGTCAGCCGGGCCACCGTTAGCCCGCAGCGTGGTGCGGTCGAATGTGTGCTGGTTTGCCATATGCATTTTCATGCGCTCTGGCGATTGGGCGGTGTAACCAATGGTCCACATGCCGCGGTTGAACTCGCGGGTGATGTCCTCGATGTTCGGCTCGTCGCCTTCTATCGCGATGTTGCGGAACAGACGGTCGGTGAACCCGAACTTGTCTGCAAACAGCTTCATGATCGTGTGGTCAGGCTTGGATTCGAAAAGCGGTGCGACCACCTGATCGCGCCACTGCAACGACCTGTTCGATGCGGTGACAGAACCGCGCGTTTCGTACTGCGTCGTGGCGGGCAGCAGGTACACGCCATCGGTTCGGTCGTTCATTACGGCAGAAACGGTGGGATACGGGTCAACGACGACCAGCATGTCCAGCTTTTCCATCGCCGTCTTCATTTCCTTCATCCGCGTTAGGCTGTTGGGCGCGTGGCCCCAGAACACCATGGCGCGGGTGTTGGCTGGTTGGTCAATATTTTCAGCGTCTTCAAGAACACCGTCGATCCAGCGGCTGACAGGAATTCCGGTCAGGTTCATCATGCTGGTTTCATCGTACTGCGCGTCAGAGAAGTTGCCTTTGAGCCAGTCGAGGTCTTCGTCCCAAACCCGTGCCCAGTGTGCCCAAGCACCCGGCGTCAGGCCATAATAGCCGGGCAGGGTGTCGGCAAGTACGCCAAGGTCAGTCGCGCCCTGCACGTTGTCGTGGCCGCGGAAAATGTTTGTACCGCCGCCGGCGGTGCCCATGTTCCCCAAAGCAAGCTGCAGGATGCAATAGGCGCGGGTGTTGTTGTTACCGTTGGTGTGCTGCGTGCCACCCATGCACCAGATCAGCGTGCCGGGACGGTTGTTGGCCAGTGTGCGGGCGACGCGTTCCAGCTGCTCGCCGGGTACGCCAGTGACGCGCTCGACCTCTTCGGGGTTCCAGTTGGAAACTTCTGTGCGGATTTGATCCATGCCCCAGACGCGCTGGCGGATAAATTCGGTGTCTTCCCACTTGTTTTCAAAGATGTGCCACAAGATGCCCCAGACAAGGGCCACGTCCGAGCCGGGCCGCATCCGCACGAATTCGTCCGCATGAGCGGCGGTACGGGTAAAGCGCGGGTCGCACACGATCAGCGGCGCGTTGTTTTCTTCCTTGGCCTTTAGCAGGTGCAGCAGCGACACGGGGTGCGCCTCTGCGGGGTTGCCGCCGATGATCAGGATTGCCTTGGAATTGTGGATGTCGTTATAGCTGTTTGTCATGGCACCGTAGCCCCATGTGTTCGCAACGCCAGCTACTGTGGTCGAATGGCAGATACGCGCCTGGTGGTCTACGTTGTTAGTACCCCAATAGGCGGCGAACTTACGGAACAGATAGGCTTGCTCGTTGTTGTGTTTAGCAGAGCCAAGCCAATAGACCGAATCCGGGCCGGATTCTTCTTTTATTTTCATCATGCCGTCGCCGATCTCGTTGATCGCCTGCTCCCAGCTGATGCGTTCCCAATTTTCACCGACTTTTTTCATCGGGTACTTCAGGCGACGCTCGCCGTGGGCATGTTCGCGCACTGCTGCGCCCTTGGCGCAATGCGCACCAAGGTTGAATGGGCTGTCCCAACCAGGTTCTTGACCTGTCCAGACGCCGTTCTGGACCTCTGCAATAACGGTGCATCCGACAGAGCAGTGTGTACAAACAGATTTGATGATCTCTGCGTTGGTGTTGGCCTGCGTCTGAGCACTGGCTGCAGTTACGCTGCCGCCGGTGGCTGCGATGGCGGTCAGGCCGCCGATGGCGAGGCCGGAACCGGCTAGAAAGCTGCGGCGATCCACGGTCTTGCCACCGGCGCGGGCGATGATGCCCGGACGGTTGGACGCGGTAGCATTTGTCTTTTTACGAAGCATGTTTTCCTCCCTCAGCCACGGCCCAAAACGGGACCGGACTGGTGTTGCGGATGATCAGAAACGGGCGCTGGCGAAATAGGCGCGGGTGTGGTCGGTGTCCTGCATGGTGCTGGACGACAGATCAACCGGGTTCGCGCTGGCCGTTGTCGGGGCGGCAGTCGCCGCGGCGACAATGGCTGCCGGCGCAGCGGTGCCAGCCAGTTTAAGGAAACCGCGGCGGTTTGTGCCTTTGGTATCGTCAGTCATGTCGTTCCTCCCTGTCGTCGGGCCAGCGGCCCGCAAGTGTGTTTGGTATCAGTCTTTTAAAAGCCGAAAGGCTTCCTTTTCGATCTTCATAAAGGCGCAGCCCACGGCCCCGACCCCCCCGTAAAAGACCGAACCCTTGGCTCCGGTCAGATCGCCAAAAAAGTGACCGGCCCAAGGGCCGATATGTTTGGCGAAGAAATCCTTTTGTTCACTCAGCGTCGCGGGCGTTCCAAAGCGGCCTACGATTAGACCGCCCATCATCTCCATCAGCGATGCGATATTGTCTTCGGGCTCAAAAACGTTGTCGGACCGCGCGATGCGCAGGGCCGCCATATCGCCGCGCAGACGAGCCAGCGGCTTTTCGTTCAGAAATCCGGTCAGGTAATAGCTGGCATAGGGCAGCAATTCGCCTCGGCCCAGGCCGATAAACAGCGCGTTGTATTCGGTCACGACGCCCTTTGGCTTGGTCACTTTCGCGACGGCGGCAACTTGGTCGATGGCATGGCCCAGTTCGGATGCATCGCCGGACAGACCGGCGGTCTGGTCCAGCAGCATCTGGTCCGGCGGGCCGGACAGGATCAGACCCAGATAGTTGTAAAGATCCGCACGCATACGGTCTTCTGCATCAATCCGGGGAAGGGTGTCAGCGCTCATGTGCGGTCTCCGAATTCAAATCGCATGCGGCGCGGTGCGCGGGCAGAGGGTGCGTCTTCGTCATCAGCATCATCGGCCATGTCCAAAGTGGACACATCAATTACCATCTCTTCGGGTGCTTCTGAGGCGTTTGCAACTGCGACATCGGCAGGTGCGACATCTTCGCGCAGCTCGTCCGAGGCGGCCAGTTCAGCCGCATCCTTGGCGGCGGCCTCTTCGGCCACCTTCTCGACGTGGGCCAGCAGGCCGCGGCCCACCTGATAGCTGGTCTTTATCACACCCTGACCGGTCGAGCCGGTCAGATAATCCGTGTCGTAGTCGTTCAGCCCGTCAAGGCAGGCCAGCACTGGGTCCGACCGCCACAGATTGCGCAGTGCACGGTTACGCAGGTGCATCGGCACGGCCTTGGCCATGAAGGCAGCAAAGTTGTCGCCTTTGCACAGGGTGTCGGGATCGGGCAGGTCCAGCAGTTCAAGGATGTCGGCATCGGACATCTCTGACAGGTCAGACTCGGTCTCTTCCGCAATTGCTAGTTCTTCGTCGACAGGCACGAGCGCCTCTTCCTCGCGCTCGGCCTTCAGGCCAGCACGGCGACGTGCGAAAAAGGACTGCGCCTCGCTCATTTCGTCACCTCGCGCCTGGTGGGCGCACGGTAGACATCTGTCGTCTGGGCAATGCGCCGATCGCCGATTCCATCCTGCTCACCGTCGGTCTTTTCCCGGTCGCGGCGCCGCTTGATAAAGGCCTCTTCGGTGTGGTGCTGCTCCACGAAATCCGTGATCCACGCCAGCACGGGCGCAGGCATCGCGACCTTTTCTACCAGTTCTTCGCCCGAGTCCGCGTAATCCTGCGCCTCGTAGGGCGATGCTGTGACCATCACCACGTCCAGCGGCGCGTCAGGCCGGTCATCAACGCGGCGAAGAATCACATAGACCGATGGTTGGCGCGTCTGCAGCTCGTGAACATACGCCTCTGTATCAGAAGGGTAGAGCCGCACAGTCCGGGTGGCGGCATGAAACAGCGTAGCCAAGCCTTCCTCACGCAGGACTTTCCAGTCGGCAGGGGCGGCGCCGGGCAACACATCCACAGCCAGCCACGCCCATTTAGCCCAGCGGGTGACCCCGGGGCTGCGGCGGATGACAACACCCATCGGCATCGTCTGAGTGTCTGGCGTTATGAAGGGCAAAGCCCACTCCTTACTGGATGGCCGAGTTTACGGCACAACTCTTACCATGGCCTAAACCTTGCTGAAGGCCAAGACGAAATTTGTATGCATCGGTGTACCTTGCGGGCAAAAATGTGCTGCGGTGCAGCATTTGCAGCTCAGGGGGTGTTGCGCAGGTTTACAGTTTACCTTCGCCCGATTTGATGATGAACAAGACGCTGCAAGCTTGAGGAGCGATTTGATGTCCAAGACAGTTCTGATCTGCGATTGCCTAGGCAGCCAGCGGGTCGATGGCGCTGCGATTACCGCAGCGACAGGCCTGCTGTGTTCGCGCCTGCACACTAGCCTGTGTGATCGACAGATCGACCTTGCCGCCGCCGCCATGGCGGACGGCGATGTTATTATCGCCTGTCAGCAGGAAGCGCCCCGATTTGAGGCTTTGGCCGAGGAAATTGGTGCTGAAGTGCCGCAATTTGTCGATTTGCGCGACCGCGCTGGTTGGACCGAAGCAGGCGATCCAACCCCGAAACAGGCCGCGCTGCTGGCTGAAGGGTTGCTGCCCATCGCCCCTGCCCGCAGCCTTGATGTCGTGTCTGAAGGCACCTGCCTCATCCTCGGCCGCGATCAGGTGGCCGTCGATGCGGCACTGGCGCTGGCGGATACCCTCGGGGTCACGCTGCTTATGCCAACCGGCTGGGACGTGGCTTCGCACCCCAGTTTTGATACCGTGACCGGCACGCTGACACGCGCCACCGGATCGCTGGGGCAATTTAACGCAGGAATTGACGCACTTCAGCAAATTATTCCTGGCGGGCGTGGCGAACCGACGCTGACCGCACCGCAAAATGGCGCGCAATCTCATTGTGATTTGATTCTTGATGTACGCGGGCAGGGGCCATTGTTCGCGGCTGACGCCAAGCGTGACGGCTATTTGCGCGCAGACCCCGCCAGCCAGCCCGGCGTGGCCGCTGCTATTCTGGCCGCCAGCCAGATGATCGGCACCTTTGAAAAGCCGCTTTATGTCCGGCTGGAACAGTCGCTGTGCGCCCACAGCCGGGCCGAACAGGAAGCCTGTTCAAACTGCCTTGATTTGTGCCCCACCGGCGCTATCACCCCCGACGGCGATCACGTGACGATTGACCCGATGATCTGCGCCGGCTGCGGGGCGTGCTCTGCCGTTTGCCCGTCCGGCGCGATCAGTTTTGATGCGCCGTCTGTCGACAGCACCTTTGCGCGGCTGACCACGCTGGCCCAGACCTACCGCAAAGCTGGCGGCACCGCGCCGCGCCTGCTGGTCCATGATGAAGAGCATGGGGCTGAGATGATTGCCCTAGCCGCCCGTTTTGGCCGCGGCCTGCCCACCGACGTGATCCCGCTTCAGGTCGCAGCCTTGGCTGCCTTCGGCCATGCCGAAGCTGTCGCCGCCCTTGGCGCAGGCTTTGCCGATGTCGCGGTGCTGCTATCGCCAAAGACGGAAACCGAGGCACCGCACCGCGAAACCGCACTGGCCAACGCCATCGCTGGGCGCGAGGCGGTGCTGCTGCTGGACATGACCGACCCCGACGCGCTGTCGGACCACCTGTATGCCAGGGTGCCGGGCCCGGTAGTTAAAACGCCGACCTTGCAAATAGGCACTCGCCGGCAGGTCACCCGCTTGGCCGCCCGCACCTTGCAGCCGGAGGCCGAAGTGATCGACCTGCCAGCGGATGCGCCCTATGGCGCTGTGCTGGTCGACACCGACGCCTGCACCCTATGCCTGTCTTGCGTCTCGCTCTGCCCGTCCGGTGCGCTGGGGGACAACCCCGACCGCCCGCAGCTGCGCTTTCAAGAAGACGCCTGCTTGCAATGCGGACTTTGCGTCAACATCTGTCCCGAGGACGCGATCACGCTGGAACCGCGCCTGAACCTGACGCCAGAAGCCTTTCGCCAGATCGTCGTGCACGAAGAAGAACCCTTCGCCTGCATCGAATGCGGCACTTTGTTCGGGGTGAAATCCACGATCGAGAATATCACTGCCAAGCTGACCGGTCATTCCATGTTCGCAAACCCCGGCGCGCTGAAGATGATTCAGATGTGCGACAAGTGCAGGATCGGCGCGCAGTATCATTCCGAAAATAACCCCTTCACCGGCGGCGAGCGGCCCAAACCCCGCAGCACTGACGATTACCTGTCAAAACGCCGCGATCACTAAGGAAATATCAAGATGTCTGATGACACATTCAACATGACCATGCGCAAGTTCCTGAAACAGGTCGGCGTGACCAGCCAGCAAGCCATAGAAGAAGCGATGCGCGCCAAAGGTAACACCGATGGCCTAACCTTCGAAGCAAAGGTGGTCCTGACCATCGACGGACTAGATATGGAACACGTTGTGACCGGCAAGATCGAAGGCAAATCAGCGACGGACGCCTCCGCATGAGCGTGACCCGTGAAGACGTGCAGGCGGTACTCGCCGGCATCACCGATCCGGCGACGAACGGCCCACTGAACGCATCCGGCGCAGTCAAGGCGCTGACGGTGGACGGCGGCACCGTGCGGTTCGTGCTGGAAATTGCAGCCAGCCGTGCTGCGGAATATGCCCCCGTTCAGGCGCAGGCAGAGTTGCTGATTGGCGCGCTGGTCGGAGTGGACAAGGTCACGGTTGTCATGACCGCCCACACCAGCCCTACCGCGCCGCCTGACCTGAAATCTGGCCGCGCGGCCCCCTCTGGTCCACAAAAGATTCCTGGCATCGACCGCATCATCGCCGTCGCCTCTGGCAAGGGCGGGGTAGGCAAATCGACCGTCGCCTCGAACCTTGCCTGCGCGCTGGCTGCGATGGGACGCCGCGTCGGCCTATTGGATGCGGACGTTTACGGCCCCAGCCAGCCGCGGATGCTTGGCGTCTCTGGTCGCCCGGCCAGCCCGGATGGGAAGACGATCCTGCCGCTGCGCAACTACGGCGTGACGATGATGTCCATCGGTCTGATGACTAACGAAGATCAGGCCGTCGTCTGGCGCGGCCCTATGCTTATGGGCGCGCTGCAGCAGATGATGAACCAAGTGCAATGGGGCGCGCTGGATGTGCTGATCGTAGATCTGCCGCCCGGCACCGGCGACGTTCAGATGACCCTGGCGCAAAAGGCGCAGGTCGACGGCGCGATCATCGTGTCCACCCCGCAAGACGTCGCTCTGCTGGATGCCCGCAAGGGAATCGACATGTTCCAACAGCTGCACGTTCCGATCATCGGCATGATAGAAAACATGAGCACGCATATTTGCTCTGAGTGCGGCCACGAGGAACACGTCTTCGGCCATGGCGGCGTCGCAAAAGAAGCAGAGAAGCTGGGCGTGCCGCTCCTGGCGGAAATCCCGCTGCACCTGTCGATCCGTCTGGCCGCCGACGGCGGTGCGCCGATTGTGGTGTCCGACCCTGAAAGCGCGCAGGCCGCGGCCTTCCTTGATGTTGCAAAGCACTTGATTACTGCAGGACTGGCGTGACCGACACCGACCTTCCACGCCTCTTTACAGGCTATGCCAGCGTGGGCAGCGACCCACTTGCGCTGGCTTGCACCGCCGCGTTAGAGGGGACAGAGGCTGGCCTCGTCATTCATGACTTGTCCCCGGATCGGCTGCGCGCCGCTGTAGTTTTCGCACCAGAGGTTACTTTGGCGCAGGCCGCGATCATGCTGCCGCTGTGCGGGTTGGGGTTCCAAAACGCCCTTGGCGTGCTGGCACCCCCCGTGGTTGCCATCCATCTGGGATGGGACGGCGTGATCTACGTGAACGGCGGGCGCTGCGGCCAGCTAACCATGGTCGCCAGCACCCGCGACACTGCTGCCGTGCCCGACTGGCTGGTCATCGGGCTGGATCTTGACCTGATCCCGCAGGATGAAGATGGCGGCGCTGCTCCTGACCGCACCGCGCTTTATGCCGAAGGCTGCGGCGATGTCACCGCGCCAGAACTGCTCGCAGCCTGGCTACGTCACACTCTGTCTTGGCTCGATACTTGGGACAATCAAGGCGTTGCCAGCCTGCATCGCGAATGGTCCGGGCTGGTGCACGGCCTTAAAAAAACTGTCACCCTGGCAGGCCAGACAGGCACATTTCTTGGCACCGATGAACACTTGAATGCCATATTGAAAACTGGCGAGACGACAGATCTGATCCCGTTGACTCGCCTTTTAAAGGACGCCCCATGAAACTTGCCCGCGCCATCCACTTTGACGAAAGCGATACCCGCGTGTTCCACAGCCCCGCCCGCACTGGCGAATGGTGCATTCCGGGCGGCTTCGAGTTTTCCAACTGGTCCCAAGGCGATCTGGTCGGCAAAGCGCGGCAGGCCTTTACCAACGGCTGGATGGGTGTCGAAACCTTCGGTCGCACCACTTTTGTCGCCGTCACCCCAATCACCCCGGTAGAACTGGAAACGCTGGCCGATGCACTGGCTCTGCACTTCGTCACGATCTACGACGCGCCGGACGCTGAAACCGCGCGCCCGACTGCGTTGGAAGAACTGCACCAGATGTCCGACCTCTGTGCCAATCACGACACCAACACGCTGCTGACGGTGACACGAGAGCTGACCGAATCCGGTGTGCGCGAGAGCTTCCGCGCCATCCCGCCGCAGGATGCGGGGCTAGAGCAGTTCGCTATCCACGTTACCGACGACGACGCGGGCCACGACCACGCGCACGACCACCATCATGGTCATGACCACAAGCACTAGCTCCCCGGTCCCGCTTTCTTCTCGTCAAAAATATCTCAAGGGGAGTCCCACAGGAACGGGGGCTGGCCCCCAGCGGGTGCCGATTTTTCGTCGAAAAATCGGCACCCTCGCGTTACTCGGTGACCGCGTTGAACACAAAAAGCGGCTCGCCGTTGATCTTGTAGGATTCGATCAACGCCTTGGCGGCGTCAGATACCAGCCAGCCCTCTAGTTTCATCGCCAGATCATTGCGCACGCCTGGGTGCACCTCGGGGTTCACGGGAATGTAGGCGTATTGGTTGAACAGCGCCGGATCGCCTGCGAACAGTAGCGCCAGATCGCCTTTGTTGCCAAAGTTAAGCCAGCTGGCCCGGTCCGCGAGGATATAGGCGTTCAGACCCGATGCCGTGTTCAGCGCCGCGCCCATGCCTGCGCCGACGGCCTTGTACCACGGGCCAAAGCTTGCAGGATCAAGGCTCGCCGCATTCCACAACGCCAACTCAGCTTTGTGCGTGCCGCTGTCGTCGCCGCGGCTGACATACTCGGCCTCGTCTGCGGCAATCGCCTGCAGCGCGCTGGCGGCTGTCTTACTTTGGACAATGCTGGCGGGGTCCTCGTTCGGACCGATCAGGACAAAGTCGTTATACATGATCTCGCGGCGGTAGGTGCCGTTGCCAGACGCGACAAAGGCTTCTTCGGCGGTGCGGGCATGGACCAGAACGGCATCGACGTCGCCATTGGTGCCCAGCTCGATCGCTTGACCGGTGCCTACCACCAAAAGTTGCAGGTCGATATCCAGATCCGCCTTGATCGCAGGCAGCAACACATCGGCAAGGCCAGAGTTCTCGAATGATGTGGTTACTGCCATCTTCATCTCTTCGGCCTGCGCCTGCGCGCTGAGCAAGGTTGCGGATGCCGCAAGGAAGAGAATATTGCGTGTCATGTTACGATGTCTCCGTTCAGGAATGATGCAAGCGCCGGGTGCTGCGGGCGACCAAAGAAACGATTTCGCGGTGCGGCTTCAGCGATAGTGCCACCCAACATGAACAGCGCATCGTCCGCAAGGCGTCGCGCTTGCCCCATGTCGTGGGTCGCCATAACGATGCGCACGCCTGCGTCCCGCGCCTCGCTCAGAAGCCCTTCAATCGCGAGGGTCGCAGCACCGTCCAGACTGGCACAAGGCTCGTCCAGAAACAGGACCTGCGGGCTGCCGATCAGCGCGCGGGCCAGTGCCAGTTTTTGCCGCTCTCCGCCCGATAGGCGCGGGGCAGAGGTCGTCAGCGCGCCGGTCAATCCGATCTTTTGGGCCCACTCCGCTAAAGCGCTGTCCTGATCCACGCGCGATACGCCACGCAGGGCTAGCGGATAGCGCAGGTTCGCGGCGACGGACCGGCGCAGCATGATCGGGCTTTGAAATACAAAGGCCTGCCGCGCCTGCGCATCGCGGTCGGGCACGGCCCAGCTTGCGGTGCCCGATGATAGACGCTCTACCCCGTGCATGACGCGCAGCAAGGTGGTCTTGCCCGACCCATTCGGGCCGACGATTACGGTGATTCCGCCGGTGCCAAGCGTCAGGTCTACAGGGCCCAGCAGGCGCTTGCCACGGCGGCGCACCTCGGCAGCACTCAAGGTCAAGGGCAGGATATTCACCAGCGACCCTCCCGCTCTGTTCCCGATATGGAGTGGATCGCCAGATTGACGGCGATGGCCATGAATATAAGGACAAAGCCAAGACCAAGCGCCAGCGCGAAATCGCCCTTGCCGGTTTCCAGCGCGATCGCCGTCGTCAGCACGCGCGTCGCGTGTTCAATATTGCCGCCGACTATCATGATGGCCCCGACCTCTCCGATCCCGCGGCCAAAGCCAGCCAGCACCGCCGTCAGTAGGGTGCGTCGCCCGTCGACGATCAGCGTCGCGATACGCTGCCATTTGCTGGCGTTCAGTGAAATCAGCAGGTCATGATAATCCGCCCACAGATCGCGCATGGCCTGATGGGTGACGGACGCGATCAGCGGCGTTATAATGACGACCTGCGCGATGATCATCGCCGTCGGCGTGAACAGTAGCCCAAGCACTCCGAGCGGACCCGCGCGCGACAGCAGCACGTAGATCACCAGACCTACCACGACGGGCGGCAACCCCATGAAGGCATTGAGCAGCGCAATCACCGTGCGCCGATATCTAAAGCGCTGGATTGCCAACACGGTGCCGAGCGGGATCGAAATTATACTGGCGACGACTAGCGCTGTCAGGGTCACGCGCAGCGACCGCAGGCTGATTTCGATCAGATCGGGGTCAAGCGTTACGACCAGCTTTGCCGCCGATAGCAGACCTTCGGTGATAGTGTTCATCGCCTGTCAATCCGCCCCCTAAAACTCTTTGACTTGCTAGGCAGGCCTGCGCGGAATGTCAAAGCCCTGAGGGGCCAGATGGAACCCGGCAAAGTCGAAACCCGGGGACACGGTGCAGCTGACCAGCGTCCAATCGCCGGTGCCGCGGGCCGATTGCCAGTGATGCGGCGGCACGATCAGCTGCGCCGCATGGCCGCTCAATACGTCAGGCCCCAGCAGATCGTCCTGTGCCGGTCCAGATTCAATGGCTGCGCGGGACAGGATCAGGGGGCTACCTGCATGATAAAACCAGATCTCTGTTGCGTCGACAGTATGCCAATGGCTGACCTCGCCGCGTTGCAACAGGAACAGGATCGCTGTCCCGCTGGGGCGACCGGGGTTGTCGGCCACCCAAGTCTGTCGATACCAGCCGCCTTCGGGGTGGGGAGCCAATGATAAACTTTGAATAATGGTTGCGCTGTCCATGAAATTCTCCCGGAAACGGCTGATTTTATCCTGAACATATATTCGCTAAAGCAGGTTAAAGAAATCCACGTTTCCGCTGCGTCATTTGAAACCAACGGCTGCTTCACTCTGTTGTGATGGCAGATGAAGACAATAGGAGATGACAATGAACATCCTGAAAATCAGCACTGCCGCAATCGCTCTGACCGTCGCTGGCTCAATGGCTTTCGCTGAAAGCCACTTGACCGAAGAGACGGCCATGGAAAACGGCGCCGCACAGGCCGAGCAGTCGATCGAGAACTCAGCCGAAGCAACCGGCGACGCTGTTGAGAACGCCGCAGACGCCACGGCTAATGCTGTCGCTGACGCAGCCGAATCTATCGATGATATGCAGAACTTTGACCTTACGACTTCGGAAAACCTGATCCGCACCCGTGATATCTTGGGCGGTGAAGTGTGGCGCATGGACCCCGAGGCCGACAACTTAATCTGGAACGACAACGGCACCTATGAGGGCACTGGCGAAGGCTGGGAGCGTATCGGTTCGATCGAAGACGTAGTGCTGTCCAAGTCCGGCCAGATGATCGGTATCGTCGGTGAAGTGGGCGGCTTCCTTGGCCTTGGCGACAAAATGGTCCTGATGCCCGTGCAAGACGTGCGCCTGACCGCGCTGGACGACGGCCAATACGCCTTTGTAACGCAGATGACGCAGGAAGACATCGAAGCGGCACAGGACGTTGACGAAGGCTTCTGGGACTAATCTTTCAGTCAAAGCTTTAACAAGGAGGGGGGGGCTTTGGCCGCCCCTTTTTTGTTTAGGGGCAAAAATGTTCGTGACCTCAAAACCAACTTTGACCTGACCGGGTATCTGCCGGATCATCGTGATCAGCGCAGTGTGACCCTCTTTTGTATTGGGATGCCTAAACCGATTTTGGCCCGGAAGGCAGAACCCGTCCAGCCAGTCGCTCGATACGTCTATTTCAACAACGGTTGTCTCAGCTATCACGTCACTCTGTCTTCCTTATGTTTAGCGGTCCCGAAAACGGGCCGCCGTCAACTCTTCGAGACGGTGAAGAGAGGCGGGATCAGCCTGCTAAAGGACGTGGTCATGCCACAAGGTGTTTAGCGCTGTATCCCACCCCATCACCGGTCCTGGCCGGGACCGGTGATGGGGTGTTAATAGAAGGGTTTATACACATAAGGTATTTAGTCCCGGCATCTGGTGGATCGGATTTAGGATGAAACTGTTTGGCTCAGATATCCAGATTTTGCGGATGTATTCGTAGGGCGTGAGGTAGCTGAGCGTCTTGAGACCTTGTGCGAAGTTGTCAGCTGCTAGGAAGTCGGCGAGACGCGTGCGCAGCTTATCGTGGCTGTCGTAATGAAAGCGTTTGATGGTCGCGTCTTTGATCGTACGGTTCATCCGCTCGACTTGGCCATTGGTCCACGGGTGATTGGGCTTGGTCAGTCGGTGCTTAATCCCATTTGGCTCGCACATCATATCTAAGCGCATCTGCCGGGACGAAGCAGTGTTTCTGTTGCGGGGCAGATCTGCGAACTGAATGCCGTTATCGGTTAGGATCTTGTGAATACGATAGGGGACGGTCTTGAGTAGATGTTCGAGGAACTCCCTCGCGGTCTTACGATCTGCCTTGTCCATGAGTTGGGTGACTGCAAACTTGCTAGTCCGGTCAATACCCACAAAGAGATAGAGATTGCCCTCCACCGTCTGAACTTCGGCAATGTCGATATGAAAGAAGCCGATTGGATATCGCTTAAACTGCTGGCGCTTTGGATTATCATCCGCGACATCTGGCAAGCAAGAGATGCCATGTCGCTGAAGGCACCGGTGTATCGCTGACCGCGCCAGGTGCGGAATAGATGGCTGAAGGGCATAGAGGCAATCATCCAGTGAGAGCAGCGTGTGCCGCCAAAACGCTACAATCGTTGCCTCTTCCTCTTCGGTAAGAATGGTGGAGCGCGGCTCCTTCGGTCCGGTCTTTAAATCCTTTACCGTCGCGCGCTTGCGCCACTTCGCGACAGTCTTCGGAACGATGCCCAGCTCTCTGCTCAACTGCGCGAGCGAAGCCTGTGATCGCTGTATTGCTGCTCTGACCGCGTGCGTGGTCGCCGCGCTCCCGTGACGAACTTGTCCCATTATGCTTCCCTCCATTCCTGAGAAAGGATCGCACCATCAAACTGTCGGATAAAATACATGGGACACATTCGTCGTCGCCACGTTTGATGGTGACTCCAAGCATCTCGCGCAGCGGTTGCGTGAACGTGAAATTGCCGTCTGCGGAATCGGAGAGTTAGAGGCGTCGAAGTTTTTCTGGGCCGCATGCATTGAGTTCGCTTAGTTCGGGGGAGAGGCGAGGGCGGTCGCATCGTAACTCTCAGAAAAGTCGAAGGTGGTGCCGTTGAAGTCAGACTTGGCATCAAAAAATACGACAGAGATTACAGATCTGGATCGCGACATTCTCAAAATGATGCTGGCACACAAGGTGACTGCAAAGGTGATGAACCTGACAGAGCTAAATAGCAAAATGAACGTTGATTTCGGTTTACGTATCGGAGGGAACGAAGATGAATATGGCGCAATTAATTTGCCAAGCGTCCAAACCTTTGCGGTCTGGGTCTGCCCGGCCAGAATGCAAACGTCCGCTATCATTTGGCCGGTTTGATGGGAGAGGAGCCGCCGCTGCCATCGCTGCCGAATAGCGCCTCAAATCGTAACTGCCCAGCATGACTGGCTGAGCCTCTGGGGCGATCAGATATTCAGCCGAGGCGCAGTTGTGCGATCAACTGATCTGACGGTTTCATCAGGGTTTCGATGACAGACCAACCCTGCTTGCGG
>Ga0209491_10004944_pt1 | contig 20029 bp, 20 predicted proteins | sample BON02_FD_187213 | JGI IMG/M metagenome (GOLD analysis project Ga0209491, IMG submission 187213) | Freshwater microbial communities from Lake Bonney liftoff mats and glacier meltwater in Antarctica - BON-02 (SPAdes) (version 2) | ecosystem: Environmental > Aquatic > Freshwater > Ice > Glacier... | reverse complement strand
GGTGGCAGGGGAAGGGGTCCAGAGAACGAAGCAGCATATGCCTTGTTGTTCTCCAGAAGCTCATCGGTGAATGACATGGTTTCCTTAGGTAGTTTTAGCATCGGCGATTGCCGATGCTTGATTGATTTGTAACATCAAGATCAACACGGTTTTTGGGAAATCATTTCTTTGTTACGAAGCGTTACTTTTCTACAAACGCCCTCTCTCAACAAATGAGAGCTTTCTAACATGGGCCTAATTGTATTTTCAGGTTCTGGTGGTGGACTCTGAACTAACAAAAGGAGTTTAAAGTGACCAAGCCACTAAATGAATCAAGTAACTCGAATCAATCCAAGACGCCGTATGAATTTAATAACCGCAAGTCTGGATTCTCTTCCAAGTTTGGATCTGCAGCAATCGGAGTGAATCTTATTGCAACCACCACGCTTTAGCCAATGCCTCTCTCGGAGATTTTCAGTAAAGCCACCGCCGGTATCCAATCGAGCGGCCTTATCCGGTGCAACGGAGGACAAAATTACATCTGTCACCCTCTTATAGGTTGATCGGCTGAAAACCTTTTTGGAGTAACAGAGTCGATATGGTGGTCAGTGTCACACGCCTGAGGCTCTGCGCCAACGAACCCGTGGCATGCATCATGACAATTTGACAAAGGGCACAGGTTCACTAGCAAAGATTTTCTAGTTGTTGGGGCCTAGAGGTGCGTCGACTGCGGCCCCACTGTCCATAGCCCTGCGGCTTCTGCTTCTGAGGGTATGCTCAGCATGGCTGACGCCTGAGGTAATGGCTCATTGGTGGGTGAGACTAGATGCGTGCTTATAGACACTCCAAACGCATTGGACGCTCTTATTTCCCATCGCGAATGTTACGAGTTTCTTGAATTCACTTTCGGGGTAATCATCCAAACTTGTTACCAATAAGTTTTTGTAGGCGGCCTTGAATCAAGAAGGCTATGTGGTCACTGACAGCAGTGAAATTAAAAAGGACGGACTCAATGGCCGCCTTCACTGGCTCAGTGAGGGCAAGTCGAGAGGGAATGATCCCTGTACTGCATTGCTCCAGACTCTGCGAGTTAAGCTGCAGCTCAGAACTAAATGATGAGGGGATTAGAGGTACGATTTGGATATTCATTCGGCCCAGAAACTAGAACGGGTCTAATATAAAAAAATCCAACGTCAATTCGTTCCAGTAGTGAACTTAAGGCGATCTAAAAAAATGCTAGGGGTTAAATTCTGAAGTACTTAGTTACTGGATCCGCAGGTTTTGTCGGGTCGTCTCTCGTTGAAAGCCTTCTCTCGGACGGACATGACGTTATTGGTGTGGATGCTCACATGGATGGCCTTTACGAAGCGGATAAAAAGAAGTCACGCACCGAGGCGACTTTGAATGGGTTTTCAGGCTTTACTTTCTTGCATAAAGACTTACGCGATTTTGACATCAAGGTTGTGCTGGAAGACGTTGACTGTGTAATCAATGAAGCGGCAATGCCGGGTCTGGGATTATCCTGGTCGGATTTTTCTCTTTATAACGAATGCAATTTAGTCGCCGTTAGCCGACTCTTAGAAGCGCTGAAAGAATTTCCCGCTGTTCACCTAGTTCATGCCTCCACCTCTAGTGTGTACGGGCAGTTTGCCACCGGCGATGAATCGACTCCACTGAAGCCCTGCTCCCCGTACGGCGTAACTAAACTTGCGGCCGAAAATCTAATAGGTGCCTACAGAGAGAATTTCGGTATTTCCGCCACGATTCTAAGATATTTTTCGATTTTCGGGCCGAACCAGAGGCCTGATATGGCGTACTCAAAATTTATTCGACAAATGATTAGTGGCGAGCAGATCGAGATCTATGGTGACGGTAGCCAAATTCGGTCAAACACCTTCATTGACGACATTGTTTCGGCTACTAGATTGGCGGCTCAGCCAAAGCACGACGGTGAAATTCTCAATATCTGCGGTGACCAATCAATTTCTCTCTCTGCGGCGATTGAGGAACTAGCTGACGAGATCGGAGTAGCTCCGAAAATCGTGCTTCGGGCTAAGGCTCTTGGGGATCAAGCTGACACCTCGGGGGTAAATTCGCGGGCAAAGCAGGTTCTGGAGTGGTCACCTCTGACAGAAATTCGCTCTGGCCTTCGTCTTCAAGCACGTGCGGCCCTCGCCGAAGAGAATCAAACTCCGCACTAAAGTAGGGGGTCACAGCTCTGCTTCGCTAGGCTTAAAGCCTGTCAACTCCATACTGGCTATCGAGCCCCCTGAGGTAGGAACCCTCTGAAAGGGAGAGTGACTTTTCGAACAAAACATCCCCATTTACCCGGCCAGCGTTCCACAGATTGAGTATTAGCTTTCTATTTTCTTGCGGGCTGTGCCCTCCTATGTCGGAGCACAATCTATAGCGTAACTCTCCCAATGGCGCGGGTTTCACTTGACTAATGTGTGAATAAATTTGACGCTCTTGACCGTGCCTGTAAGGTTGCCCACCAGTATAGAAAGTTATGCCTTTAAGGAAAACTTCTTCTGGTGCAAAACTCAGAATGTCCAAGAGCATAGTTTGCGCCATATTTGAACCTCCGGTCAGGAGTATGGGTTCAGCGGGCAAAAACCTCGATACCAATCCTCGCCCCTCCAAAATTCCATTTTTAGTTGCGCCGAGTCTTCCTGTATGAGCTGAAAATTGACTCATGAAATTTCGCAGGACAGGGGCGGGCAGCCCCGCGAGACGAACTGAATTAACGCCATTGCTGTAAGCTAAGTCCGTTTTTCCAGGGTCGTTGCCGCCGGCTGACATTCCTGAATGGGAGTAGAACACAATTCTAGCAATCTTAAAGTCTCCATAGTCCTCTCGGGCAAAATCGGTCATGGGCCCGGGACCCAAAATTAAAATTTTTTGCCCACACACGAGCCTGCTGTATTGCTCGTCGACATCTGTTTGCGGTCTCGTGGACTCTCTGAAAAAGGTTCCTGACCATAAGTCCACATATCTTGTGATGAGCTGAGTGACAGGAATCTGCAATTTTGATTCTCGAAGAGTTTGTGCAAAGTATTGGGCCATATCAAGGTCACCTCTTTGGATCGCAAGGCGAGCCAGCCCGATAGATTTTCGAGGGTTGTCCGAATTACAGAGTTCACGTTCGAACGCCGACTGACCCTTGTCATAGAGACCGCCCGAGCCGGCAAATAGCCCGATCTGCCTCGAGGTGCGAGCCATGTCAAATAGCATCGAGCTGCTCCATTGCTGTCCAAGTTTCGAGGATCTTGCCTCCTCGAGCAACCAATCTGTGGCGGCAGAATGAGATATTTGTTCGTCTAGGTACATTAAATGCAGGCGCCTAATGCGGTCGAGTGCTTTGTCGGATCTACTGGATTTCGGCCAGAGTGGAATGCAACTTTTAAACCACAAGTCGTAGTTCAGGGTTCTGTGGTTCTCCCCAAAGAGCCGAATGGCTGGCCTTCGCAAAACGGAATTGCGCACCTGCCTAACTTTATCCGACCGAGGATGGGGGTCGAGCCAAAAATTTGCCAACCACGACTTCATGGATTTCACGGAGAAAGATAAGGCCATTCTGAAGCGTAACACTTGCATTGGACCAAATTTTGCGATCGCTGACCCCTAATATGAATCGTCTATTCCCAAAAGTCTGGGAAGATAGAGACAAAGTTGCGAAAAAGGAGTCATAATGTCAAAGTGGTGGACAAACAACAGGTGCTTTATCATCGCGGAAGCTGGGCTAAACCACAATGGAGATTTAGACGACGCTAAGAAGCTAATCCAAATCGCTGTCGACTCGGGTGCGGATTGCGTTAAGTTCCAGAAGAGACATGTCGACTCTTTGGCGACTGAATCCCAACTTAATCGTATGGACACTAGATTCCCGTCACTTGGCTCAACCTACAGGGAAATAAGAGAAAAGCTCGAGTTCACCGTAGATGAATACCGTGAGCTGATGACGTACGCTGAGCAGCTGGGTATTTTGTTTATGGTCACACCATTCGACGTCGAATCTCTCGACGACCTGGAGTTAGTAGGAGTTCAAAACTACAAAGTTGCCAGCCACGGAATTACCAACTATCCACTTCTGAGGCAATTGGCAGAAACAGGCAAGCCAGTGGTCATGTCTTCTGGAATGTCGACCATGGACGAGCTCGAGTTGGCGGCAGAAATGCTTGAATCTGGAACCGCTGTCCTGGCGGCGATACTTCACTGTGTCAGTTCATACCCCACGCCAAATGAGGAGATCAATTTGCGCCTTATTCTGGAACTCAAAAAGAAGTTTGGCAAGCGAGTTGGATATTCGGGCCATGAGCTCGGAATTCTGCCGACCTTGGCGGCAGTTTCCATCGGTGCCTCAGTGGTTGAAAGGCATTTCACCCGCGACCGGGCCCAGGAAGGCTTCGATCACCACATGTCCCTGGACCCATCAGGTCTCTCGAACATGGTGGAATCGATTCGGGAAATCGAGGCCATGCAAGGGGATGGCCAGAAGAGGGTTTTAGAGAGTGAAATGACTGCGAGAAATAAATATCGCCTATCTATGGTGGCATCGTTAGACCTGATGAAGGGTGAAACTCTGATCCCGAAGATGTTTGAGTTCAGAAACCCAGGCACAGGCATACCCCCCTCGGGTGCCGACAAGTTTGTCGGCAGGAAACTGCTGAGAAAAGTAGAGAAGGGTGAGTTGGTTCTCGAGGAGGACTTTGAATGAAGTCAACTGTCAGCGTCATCATTAGGTCCAAAAATGAGGAGCACTACATCAAAGCCTGTTTGGAGGCCATTTTCTCTCAAACGCGAGTTCCCGATGAAGTAATTATCGTGGACAACGAGAGCGAAGACGCCACAGTTCAAATCGCTGGTACCTTTCCCATCAGCAAAATCGTCACAATTCGGTCGTATTCTCCGGGCGGTGCTCTCAACTTAGGGGTGGCTAATTCAAGCGGAGACGTGCTGGTTTTTCTTTCGGCCCACTGTGTCCCATGTCGGGCTACATGGCTTCAGGATCTCCTAGACGGCTTTGGAGGGCACGGTTCGAGCGACATCGCTGGAGTTTACGGTCGCCAAATACCACTTCCATACTCTCACCCGCAGGATAAACGAGACCTTTACGCAGTTTTCGGCGAAGAGGACAAGTTGCAGACCAAGGAGTCGTTTTTTCACAACGCCAATAGTGCAATACTGAGAGTTGCGTGGGATGAAATTCAATTTGACGAAGAAACGGTTCATATCGAGGACAGGATATGGGCCAAAAATATTCTGAGCACGGGCAAAAAAATCTTTTACTCGTCTAGCGCAGAGGTTTACCATTGGAACGGGCTGCACTCTTCTTCAGATCTAAAAAGAAGCAGTAACTCCATAACTATTCTCAAAGATCTCGGGATAGCCAAGGACGAAGTGCCAGATTTTCTGAAGCCCCATAGAGTTACAATTCTCCCCATAATTCCCGCGAGTTTAGACCAAAAGCTCAAGACTGAATTCGCCGCGCAACTACATGAGCTTTTGACCAATTTGAGGGATTCTAAGCTGCTGCTGCCGCCCATCTTGGTCACAGACTCTTCTTACCTAGAGACCGATGGTCATGAGCGCCAGGTTGTCGCCAAAGCTGGCAAGAAAGCGGGAATTTCTATCGAACAGGCCCTGCAGTTAGGACTGGAGGATTTTGAGAGAACCGACGCAACTCCGGACTTTGTTTTGTACGCCAACCCCCAGTACCTAGCAAGACGAGAGGGGCTTTTCGACGATCTTGTTCGCCTTATTTTAGCCAACGGCTCTGACACAGTGTTTTGCGGATACGAGGATTTTGGACACTATTGGACCTTGGGCTTGGATGGAGATTGGAAGCAGACAGATACTGACTTGGCTCCTCGAGAACTTCGTCCGCGCAATTTTCGTGCCCTATACGGCCTAGGAACTATATCCCGCGCGGCAACAATTCGTCGTGGGTCATTGGTAGGAAGTGGCACTTCAATTCTTCCTATCCACCAGTATCGTTACGAAAGCTCCACCACATCAAACAGGGAAAAGCTGGTTTCGGAGAGGGGTGGCGGCCACGCATGAAGAATGAGTTAAGCTTGCCTAGAATTTTGGGGATTACGCTTGCAAGAGAGGGGTCAAAAGGCATACCCCGTAAGAATCTTATCAATGTTGGGGGGAAGCCTCTTATTGCGTACACCATCAGGGAGGCTCTAAGGTCTAAGCATCTGAGCAGATACGTAGTATCTACAGACGGATTAGAAACTCAGGCCCTAGCTTTGAGTCTTGGAGCCGAGAGTCCATTCCTGAGGCCTTCGAAGTTCTCGGAGGACACCTCCACCTCTGTGGAAGCACTCCAACACGCAGTGAACTTTTTAGAGTTACAAGAGGAAAAGCGCTACGACATAATCGTGGAGATAATGGCAACCAATCCCCTGAAGATTGCCGAGGACATAGATGGGTGTATTGAGAAACTTATAGCTACTAATGCCGATACTGTGATTGCTGTGCACAGGCTGATAGACCAGCATCCTGCAAGAGTCAAGAAAATTGTAGATGACAAAATAATGGATTTCTGCGTACCCGAAACTCTTGAATCCAGGCGGCAGGACCTTGCACCCGAGGCATATATTCGGTCCGGTTCTGTTTATGTTATGACCAGATCCGAACTTATGGAAGAAGGACGAAGATACGGTTCTCATAATTCGCGACCTTATATCCTCCCTCCAGAGCGGTCCGTAAACATTGACTCAAACACTGACCTATTGATTGCCGAGCTGATGATCGTAAACGCGCAGGATAAAAAAGGACCGCGGATTTGAAATACAGCGAGACAATTCTGGTAATTACAGATTTAGAAAACGTGCCATCCGTCAAGAAACAACTCCAGCAATTGGGCCACCTGATATATCTCCCAGACGCAAGCCCCGCGGAAGCCTTAGATGCGGTGCGTGGGGTGGAATATATTTTTACTAACCCTAACAACTCCAAGGTCTTCATTGGGCGCGAGATGCTTGGGGCGGCGACAAAATTGAGAGCAGTTTGCACGGCTTCAACTGGCTTAACTCACGTGGACGTGACCCTTGCTCGAGCGCAGGGGGTCGAGGTGTTATCGCTGACCAAGGAGATGCAGCTTTTGCGGCAACTAGCGTCAACTGCGGAACTGGCATTGGGTCTTACAATTTCCTTATTGAGGCATCTGGTTCCGGCAGCGAATAGCGTGCAAAAGGGCCACTGGGATTACCGAAAGTTCATGGGTAAGCAAGTCAGGAACCAAAAAATCGGAATTGTGGGACTAGGTCGTCTTGGGTCAATGTACGCCAGATATGTCGCTGCTATGGGAGCTGAGGTGATGGTTTACGATCCATACGTTACGAGCGGTGACGTTGAGACGCAGGCGTATCATTTCTGTGAAAACATTATTGAAATGTTTGAGAGCTGCGACGTTATCTCACTTCACGCTCATGCAAACGAAGAAACGAAGAATATTATCAACCCTGCAGTCCTGGCTGTCGCCAAGGAGCATCTGGTGTTGATAAACACAGCTAGGGGGGAGCTTGTGGACGAACAGGCGTTGATTAAGTTTCTGAATGCGAACCCAAAGGCTTGTTATGGTGCGGATGTCGTTTCGGACGAAACCTTGGGAGGGGCATCGAGCCCCATCGTGCAGATGTCCTTAAATTCGTCTCGGGTCATCGTTACGCCACATATTGGAGGCATGACTTTGGATGGTCAAGCTCTCGCCTATGCTCATGCGGCGAAAATGCTGGCGCGTTTTGTTGAAGTAAACCAAATGTGATCTGAGTGGACACTCAACCGCAAGTGCGCTGGGACGGCTAGGGCCTACTATTCAGGGGCGAATCCCTGATTGGACAGTGGCCATGGCTTCGGAAAATCGGTGTATGTCACCACCGCTATCAGTTCTGGAACATTGAGGCGTCGATGAGCCCGGGTTCCAACATTTTGAGCGCCTCTCTCGATCACTTACGATATCGAGTCCGAGCAAACGTGTATTTTGGTTTTTTTTAGAGGCTACTCGAGCAATAGGCGTTTGACAGAATCTTACTAAAATCCTTGTTCCCAATGGTTTGATCTGTCGCCCAGCGCGACAGTTTCGTGGATAAAACTTGAAGGCGCTTAGGATCAGTTTCCAGATTAAGTAGCAACTCTCCAAGGCGGCTCCAATTTGCAGTTGCGATAAAGCTTTCTGGAGAGATCTCGACTAAAGAGCCTGGAATGCAGGCAGTGTCCGATTGTATTGGAATAGACCCACACATCAGCGCCTCAAACAGCGAAGCAGGAAAGCCATCTGATGCCGAGAGAGCTATGTAATATTTGGACTCAAGCAAGAGCGTTTTGATTTCCTCTGATGTCAGAGAAAACTTGGAGTGTGCGACGAGGTTTAGCTTGGAATTTATCTGAAGCCTAGAAACCTCCTCTGCAACGTCCTTCGTAACTGATGTGAGGTGAATTTCGTAATCCACGAGACCGTGTTGTATTTTTTCTAGAGCCCGAAGAGCTTCAATTGCTCTACCCCAAGTGCCGCCGTAGCCCTTGACCGTTATTTTATATCGGTTGGCGACGGCGAGGGGTTCCACCGCTTCAAAAGGGAAGGTACCGGATGCTGGCAAGGTTTTTAAGATTTTACCCTCGAACCCGAACTTGCGAGCCAGTTGACCATCTCGTTCGCACTCCGGAAAAATACCGTCAACTAGCGCCAGAGTCTTACGGATCATAGAAAGATGCTTTGAGTCGTTCTGAAACCAGAATAGGTCGCTACCGTACGGAGTGTAAAGTACCCTAGAGCGCGACAGTGTGATAGCCGGGATCCGAGACAACGGGTACCCTCCCGATTGCATTTCGTGAAAGTGCACGACGTCGTAGCGCCTGAGCTGTAAAAGGCTGCGAAGGAAAACGGCCCGGAGCGCACCCGCGAGCGGTCTGTCTATGAGCCAAACAGGAAGGGACACGGCTGTCATTACTTTGCTCAGAGTAAATCTTTGTGGAGCTGTCGAAATTAGCGATCGAATTAGTGGATGAACTCTACGATTAGGCCCGGACGGGAAAATCGTGAATTTCGCATTAACGCCGTTGGCGGAGTTCAGCCATCTTGCAAAGTGGACACTGTCGACCATCCCAATGGCGAGTACAAGCTTAGGTCTTGAACGTGAAGGAGTAATCATGACCAAATCCTAGGGTAGAGGGAATGCCGGCAGGCCTTTATGCGTCGCTGATAGCTTCACGTTGGATTTAAGAGCCTGGCTTTGGAATTTATTCTTGGCCCAATTGCCGAACGTGATTAGCCCCATAACAACAGCCTAAATAGCGCCCTCCACTTAAATCGAATGCTGGCGTTCCTGACCGCGTCCAGATACAGTTTTTTTTTCTCCACTCGGGGGAGCTCTGAGACTGCAAAGGCGTAGGCTAGCCACCCATCGAGTTTCTTCAGCTGCTTTACTGACAACTTTGATCTGTATTCATGGGTTACTTCGCGCGCTGCGTTAGCGGATCGCCCTTTAGATGCTGAAGAATGATGAATCCTGTACTGCCCCAGTATTCTGGGAAGATAGGCAAAGCCTGCACCAAGGTCACCAAGCTTTAGCCACAGGCCCAAGTCCTCGGCGGAAACCACTGACAGTGCCTCGGGGAACCCTTTCGACAAATCTAAGAGATGGCGAGACAGCAACACACTTGAAGTTGCGATTGGGTTACCACCTAGAAGTAGTTGAATTGTTGGGTTTCCTCTAAGCCAGCGTCCCTTTGCCACCCCAAGGCGCCTTGCCCCAAATAGCTTTAAATCATGGTAAGAAACTGCAAGATTTGAGACATGGAGCCTCACCTGACTCGAAAGCTTCATCGGGTACCACGAATCATCTGCATCGAGAAACGCTACGAGCTCTCCGCTCGAATTTTTCCAGCCAAAATTTCTAGCTGCAGCTATTGAACCTTTGTTCTCGAACTGTAAAAATTTGATTCGATCGTCAAGAAACGAACCCACTAATTCGGCGGTGTTGTCTAGCGAGAAGTTGTCCACAATTATTATTTCGAAGTTTGTGTAGGTTTGCGCTAGAACTGACTCTATGGCTTCGGCAAGGAAGTGAGCGTAGTTAAAAGTTGGAATAACGACTGAAACCAGTGGTGTGAATTCATTCCTCATCTTTGACCTCTGTTGCAAATTTGAAAAGAGACTCCAGCTCAGTTTGGGCATTATCCGGATGAAAGTAACCAGTCCCTTTTAGCTTGTCAGAGGCAAATGAGTACTTCGGAACCTCAGCGCCAGGGCTCGTGTAGTCGATAAGTAACTCTCTATCAAGAATTGGTGAACCAACCTTGGCCAGATATTTAGCCCAGTCAGCCAGGCGCAAAGTTTTTGAGCTAACTACGTTAAAGGCTCCTGTGCTTCTGGTCGCTAAAACATGTTGTATCGCTGCAACCACGTTCGACAGGGGAATGAAATCCCGTCTGCCTGAAGGGTTACCTCTAATTTTGGCATTTCCAGTGGCAACAAACTGCCGAACTAAGTCTTGTGTGAAAAGGCCCCAGCTCGAACTTGATAGCCCCCTCGAAGCTCCATATGAATTCGAGAGCCTGAGGTTCGCTACATTGTCTTGTTCAGATAACAGTCCCTCCAACATCGAATGTCCTGAGGCGTATGGATGGTCATTCTCGTGAGGATGAGTTTCAGAAACGAGTCCATTGAACTCTTCTGTATATACGTGGACTGTTGACAGGTTGACCACGTGCTGGGCTCCAGTTTGTTGTCTCAGCTCTCGTATATTGGAGGCATGCTCATGAGCAAACAATTTGAACTGCGCGGGGTTTTCCTCTGCCCATTTCGACGAAGGTCCCGCGCAGTTAACTATCGCATGCCCCTCAAGATCAATCCCTGTCTTACCGTAAGAGTCGACTCGATGCGCATCCCAACCATTCAAAATACCTGACTGCAAGTGTCTAGACAGTCCCATCACCCTATAACCGGATTGAGCCAGATGGTCCGCGACCCTAGAACCCACCATTCCGGAGGACCCGAGGACTATAACGTTCCGATTTGTTCCTAGGTCAACCAAGGTGGGTCACCAGAATCCCAGAGGGCTTGGAGGTTTTCCATGTCTCGTTTGGTGTCCATGCACTGCCAGAACCCTTGGTGCTCAAAAGCCATAAGTTCTTGGTCCGTAGTGGCCCTATTGAAGGGCTCTCTTTCGAGCATGACATTTTCCTCAGGTATAAAGTCAAAAAAGCTTGATTCCATAACGAAAAAACCTCCGTTTATCCAGCCAGAGTGGAGCTGGGGTTTTTCCTGAAAACTCTTCACGCTGCCCGCGGATATTTCAAGCTCACCGAAACGAGCCGCAGGTCGAACTGCAGTCATCGTAACTTTTCGTCCGTGTCGCTCGTGAAATTTGAGTAGTTCACGAATGTCAACGTTTGAGACCCCGTCCCCATAAGTGAGCATGAAGCGTTCATCGCCGAGAATCGGTGCGAGTCGGCGAAGCCTGGTTCCTGTCAGTGAATCCATCCCCGTATCCACCAAGGTGACCTTCCAGTTTGGTGCTGAGGAATCTATCCAGTGCACGGATCCGGTTGCGAGGTCGACAGTAAAATCCGAATTCAGCGAATTAAAGTTTAGAAAATACTCTCGAATTACTTCGGCCTTATATCCCAGTGCGATAACAAAGTCAGTATGGCCAAACTTGGCGTAGTGCTGCATGATGTGCCAAATTATCGGCTTCCCGCCAACAGTGACCATTGGTTTTGGAATTGAATCTGTGTATTCCGCTAATCGCGTTCCAAACCCGCCAGCTAGTATGACGACCTTCATGTTCCCCTAACCATGCCGTAGGTTCCATGCGTATGGAATTTCGGCGGCATCTACCGGCAATCTTTCTATTTCCTCTGTCTGGTGAGGGATGCTGGCGCAGTTAGCAACGATTGCCTCCCTGTTTCCGACAGCCTTGAACCCATTCCATATCATCGGGGGTACCGTGACTAGGTAATAGTTTTCAGGAGAAATGTATAGCTCCTGAAGCTCCCCTCTGGTCGGGCTGTCGGGACGATCATCGAACAATACAAACTTGATTTGACCAAGTACAACTGCGTAATTGAGTGTCATTGCTCTGTGCCTGTGCCACGCTTTTACAGCTCCCGGGTAAATTGTGGAGAAATAGATTTCTCCGAACCCTTCGAAAAATTCAGAATCAGCCCTGACCATCTGCATGACTTTTCCGCGCTCGTCGTGGAACTGAGCTAGCTGAGTGACCCTCACCCCTTCAATCACGCTAACTCCTTGAAATAGTCTGAAATCTGCCCGTTCGTAAGTGATGTTGCGGTTACGCCGTCTGATTGCTTCTTGTACCATTCTCCAGTCTTCGCCAGAGTCTCCTCGAAGGTCCATCTTGGAAACCAGCCTAAGCCATGCTTTGCCCGATCGCAGTTTAGCTGAAGGAGGTTAGCCTCGTAAGGACTCTGGGTGTCTTCAGTGAGCTCTATAGAACCGGTGCCATGAAGATTTATGAGTCCTTCTGCAACGTCTGAAACTGTTCTAGTTTCAGATAAATCGGGTCCAAAGTTGTATGAATCCTGTATCTTGGTCTTCCCCTCCAGCATTCTTTGTGCCAGAAGTAGATAGCCGGACAGTGGCTCCAACACATGTTGCCAAGGCCTTGTTGACCTTGGGTTTCTAATGACCACAGGTTGGTCAGCACGAATCGCGCGAACAATATCGGGAACGATTCTGTCTTTTGCCCAATCACCGCCGCCTATGACGTTGCCAGCCCTCGCAGTTGAAAGCTCAAAGGGCGTTTCATGTAAAATCGACCTAGCGTATGAGGACACAGCTATCTCCACGGCGCCTTTGGAAGCCGAATATGGATCGACGCCGCCAAGACGATCGTTTTCGCGGTAACCCCATTCCCACTCAACGTTCTCGTAAGCTTTGTCGGAAGTAATAAACACAAAGGCCCTGAGTGAACTGGAGGTTCGGACAGACTCGAGTACGTTGACCCCACCCATGAAATTCACTTCAAAAGTGTCTCTGGTGGTCAAGAAGGATTCCCTCACCAGAGGCTGCGCGGCTAGGTGGAAGATTATCTCTGGGTCAAAGGCCTGAATCGACGAAGACACTTTCGAAAAATCTCTAATGTCACAATATGCATCGCCGCCATGTGTCCCGGGGAACCCGAGCTGTTCAAAGTGTGAACCCTCTAAGGGGGCAAGAGAGAGACCTTTAACGGTGGCCCCGGCTCGTTCCAAAATAGCAACTAGCCAAGACCCTTTGAATCCGGTGTGACCAGTTACTAATACACGCTTCCCATGAAATACGTTGAAGTCAATCATTTCTCGCATCTTCCGGATTCAAGTAAAGCGCTCGGTAAGCCTCTAGAGCTGGGCCCTCAGAAAAATCGGATAAATACCTTGTCAACGCCATGCTCCCCATCTTATCTCGCAAGGCCTCACTGGACATTAGGCTTACTATTGCATCAGCAAGTGTGTATACGTCACTCGGCGGGACGATGATCCCAGAAACAGAATTGACAATCTGCTCGGCGATGCCCCCCACATCCGACCCTATTACAGGGAGCCCAAAGGACATTGCCTCAGAAATAATGTTTGGTAGGTCTTCGTTTGATGAAGAAGGATGAATCAGAACGTGAGTCTTCGAAAGCAGGTGGAAGACGCACCGAACCCTCCCGAGCAATAGAACCTCATTCTCAAGGCCAAACTCACTAATCTTCTGCTGCAACTCTCTCTTCATCGCGCCATCGCCCTCAAGGAGGAATCTCCAATTAGGCGAAAGCAGATTCCTCACTTTGAGATTGTTGATCGCCTCAATTAGGGTCAACTGCCCTTTTCTACGCTCCAAGTGTCCCACTTGAGTTGCTACGATTATCGCCGAGTTGAACTTCGGATGTTCATCGAAATGGGTTCCGTCGCAGGTGCAGGCCAATGGATCAATCCCGTTCCTAATAACCCTAAGCTGATTTTCTCTGAGGCGAATAACTTTGGACAGCCTGGACCCAGCTGCTCGCGACGCTGTGACCCAGATAATTTTCGATCTCCCTAAGATGAAGTCGATCGGTGCTTGCAGCCATCTGGATGGTTTTGAATAGGGGACTGCAAGGTTGTTAACAGTAAACAGCACAACTGTGTCCGGAAATAGCAGTGACGACCCCAGTGCAAAACCGCGGGCACCCACAGCACCTGGGTATCCACCGTTGTTTACGTGAATTACATCCGGGCGTGCTCTATGGACGAGCCTTATCGCCCAAATCATGGACGCCAAAAAGGCAAAAGGCTCGCGGAGGAATGCACTTAGGGGGCTTGGATTTACGGCTAATTTACTTCTGAGTGCTCCCAAGGCGAAAAACAAAGTCGCCGGGCCCTTAATCCGCTTCCGCAATTCATCCCCCAAGTTGCCAGAATTTCTATACACAATCACTGCTTGGTGGCCCGCTGTAACAAGGTCGTTTGCGTTTCTAACGGCTTGCATTTCTGCTCCAGAGTAAAAGGGGCTGTCAAAATAAAACATGATTTTTCTTTGGGTCGATTTCATAACATCTTTACCAAATCGGCTATCGCGGATTTGTAGTTAAAACGGGGCGACCAGTCAAGTTCTTTGCGGATGAGTGAGGTGTCCATCTCGGGAGTTAGATCGAAATTATGATGAGGCGCATCCTCGTCGCTATCAGTGTCGTTCCTTGATCCAATCATCCTTAAAAGCTCGGCGACGAATTCCTGCACGCGTACTGGCGAGCCTGAGCCTAGATTCAAGATTTGACCTGACTTCCAGTCCGTGTTCATGGCTCGAATAACCGCACTGGCAAAGTCTTTTTCATAGAGAAAATCCCGAACTCGGAGAGGTTCCCGCAGGTTCGGCTCCCTCCCTTCCCTGAGACTCCTGAGAACACTAGGAACGAGCATGTCACCTTTTTGACTTGCCCCAAAAACAATCGATGGTCTCAGGACCAGGGTATCTAATCCGTTATTCGCCAGACCGGAAAAAAATTTAGTCTCCTCTAGTTTTCCAACTCCATACTCGCTTAGGTTCATTGGCACGGAACCCTCTGAGAACGGAGGTGTTGCGGAACCATATTCTGCGCCTGAGCCGACATGAATTATTCTTGTGCAGCTAATGAGCAAGTCTTCACAATCTGTGAACTGAGAGAAGAGAGACATTCTTTCCCGCGATGATAATCCTCGTCTGGATGGGCTCGAAGTGCTGCCAATCAAATTGACGACTGTCGAAAAGTTTCTTCGACTTAAGAGACCCCTAAGGGACCCGTCCTCATCTATGTCAAATTTTGCAAAACTCTCGACACTGTCAATTCTGGATGTTCCTACATACTCTTCAATTCCATCAAGAGCAAGTGCAAGGGACCGCCCTAAGAATCCGGAACCCCCAAGTATGAGTGTCAAGTTCGAGCTATCCGTGCGCTTGCTCTGGTTCACTGTTTATCCCGAAACATCTCGAAACCTTTTAGAATTCTGCGCAGCTTCTACATTTTGTTTTTGGGGTAATGAGCTATGCCGGCGGTGAAGTGCCGAAGACTCTCGGTATGCATGCGTCTGATTTGCCTGGGCGCCGTTATCCATTCCGAAATAAGTTGCGCTGCCTGTGCAGGATCTTCGGAAAGGAGACCAGCGGATCTCAGGGAATCGTAATTTGCCCGGTACTCTTGCCGCAGAAGCCCGATTCCATCTGGGGCGCAAAGGCCAAGCACATTTGCTTAGGAGTTTTGGTTTTGAACATAACAAGATTCGTAGGGGGATCTCAACTCCCCAGTAACTCTTAGGTTTTGGCAATAGGGCCTTCCCCAAAACCGACCCCTCAAGTATGAGCTCGATTTTCGATCGGATGTCATCGATCTAAGCTTCCAAGGGCCCTTTTCCGACAACGTCTTCTTCTAGCAATACTTTCTACTTTATCCTAGCCCGGTAGCGCCGTTATGTGGTGCCCCCACATGGCACTATCCCCTGCTCGCATCAGCAGGGGGAAGCGGTGGAAGCTTGACTCGGATGGGTAACTAAATTGATTACGGTTGGCGGCGGCTGAACTCATGTCGAGGAACATCACCCGCAACTGGGACAAGAGTGCCTCAAGCCCTAGCGTCGCTCTAGCTGAGCGAATCAGGGGGCGATTAGACTACACCTTGTAGGGACCCATCTCCATTTCCCGTGACAAGAACATCCATCCCCTTCGCCCCAAAATTGACTCATAGAATGAACGCTCTTACAAAACTGCGCTTCCTTCGAGACGACAAATATTTAGCTCGTAGCCTGATCGGTTCATAGAATCAAGGAGTTTTCTCAGCATTGAACTGTCAGGCCTGTAATAAAATAGTGTCCGCCATACTGGTGGCCCGTTGGTCACGTAGCCACACCGGAAGTCGGACATAAAACCGATTCTGTTTGTCAGATTTTCTTAGCCATGCTTATCGATGTGAACTTTTGAGGCCAATGAACCACTCCCGATCTTCTTCGAACCGCCCGTAATCCACTTATCCACATAAGTCTCTGTCAAACAAGATACCGAATCGCGTGGAAGTACCCCTCCTGACTCCGTAGCCGGGTTTAGCGTGTGGAGTGGCAAAGGACCCCTCTGAAAGACTACAAATCCAGCCGCCGAATACTTGGAAATGGCTCTTCTGGCTGAATAAAACACCAGGTTGTCAAAAGCGGCGGTCATAACGCAGATCTGGTTTGCTGGACCTCAGGAAGCTGAAAAGTAGTAGTTGGTTAGGGTTAGGGTTAGGGAAACACCGTGAAGCCCCAACTTAGGAAGCCTTTGAGAAAAGGAGTTAGAAATAATCTCTTTTTATACCGCGGGTCAAAGACACAAGTAGATTCTTGGCTGACCAGGAGTTCCATCTAGGCTAGGGATTGACTGTCGAGGGTCACCACCATGGACATTGCGGGACCCAGTAGGGATATTTTTTGTCAGGCGTGAACATTTGCTTAGTGAACTTATGGGCTTGTTGATAACTAGTGTTGTTCGTTACCAAACACGAATGAGTTGCAATTAGAGTCACAGTGCGAATTTAAATATCCTGGAGGATTGGTGAGCAGTGGCAAATCTATGCTTAAGGACCTTTGCTCTGCTAGCCGAAGCCTTAAAATAATGTTGCTGGTTGAAGGGCCCAGTGAACTGGGTTGTAAAAAAATGAGGCAGCCCCAAGTTAAGGCTCAGCAACTATTCAAGAGCCTCATCTTGCCCAGGAATCATTCCTGAATGGCATTGTCGGACGGCACTCAATCCTTTGCTATTTTGCGATTTAGCCTCTCAATAAGAACTGCGGCGATAAGGCTTTCGCGAGGGACGCATGGTGGGCCCAGGTAGAGCTTCCGCATCCGATCCCGAGTCTTTGGGTCGGCTTTGTACTTCAGAAGAGCATTATTTTTGGCTGGCCAACGGCCCTCCTCGAAAGGGCGTGAGCCGAGAGCTTTCGCAAAGCTCTTCACCTTTGAGTTTTTAAGATACATGTTGGGGGCAGATATCTTTAACGCAATAGGAACTGAGCCGACTTCATGGGCAACAAGTGAGAGCGCGCTCGAGTGGAAAACTATCCCAATTGCTTGTGGGAGGGCAGAGACGGAAGGCCCGTGCCAAAACTCGAACCCCGACAGCCAATTCTTCATCGAATCTATCCTTTGGAACCCCTCCTGGGGATGCGGCAATATCACCACTGGCAATCCGAATTGCTGTTCGATGGATGAAAGAGCAGATCTCAGCCACGGATAATAAACCTCGGGCTCTACGGGAGGCTCAACATTCATTCGAAGCCAATCGCCGGCGTCAGAGAAAGCCTCATCCACAAAAACTAAAAATGAACCCTTCTCGATCACAGGAGACTCGGGAAGGTTGTCCAAGTCGACAGAAGATATTGGTACCAGGAGGCCTGCAAACCGCGAGGGCAAGTCCAAAGATTTAGTGCCTGAGAAGAAGCATATCTCCGGTCTTGCGAATGACAACCCAATAATTTCCCAGAACCCGGATAAAAAAAAGTCTGCTCCTACCCGGAGAATTTTCTTCGCTTGAGTTGGTTTGTTTGCACCTTGAATCTTGGGGACTGCATCTTTTTGTAATTTCAATCGAGAGTCCATAACTCGCATCCAAAAGCGAATTAGCACGTTCGCGTTTGGAAGAGCTCCGTCCTTCAGGCGTGCTGTGAGCACTCCTAAGCTTCTGCATTTGAAGGTTATTTTATTAGCCAATCGCCCAAGCGAAGCCAGGTCCAGAACTGCGCTCAGGCCCTCGGCTTCGAGAATTAGATGCAGATCATCGATTGATTGTGGAGCGAAATACTTGCGAGCCTCGAGCCTAGTTTCGTCACTGCCAATTAATTTCAGTCCCATCAAGAGGCTGACGTCAATGACAATAACCTCAAATTCCCTTGACAGCTCGGTAAGACCACTGCGTGAGACTAACTTTGGATTCACGTCGCCTAATGTCACTAATCCCAATTTTCTCAATGCATTCCCTAAAAAATCAATAAATTGCTCCTCTAACTTTAGGGGTCTTGACTTCCAAAAAACCTCGTGGTGCTGTATCAAGTTCTCACAAACGCACTTAAGCCGGAAAATTTATTCGATACAGCGGCCCTAAAGTAATGCGAGCTCGGAGCGGCTGCCATCTGCACTCATCCAACGCAGTCAACTTGGTAAACGACAGTGTAACTCGAGTCCTTATCCTAAACATTTTTAAAAGCACCGCGAGAGAGGCCTCCAGCCCTCAAGTGCGGACCAGGGGAAATATACTGATGTTGTGGATGCAGCCCAATCCATTGACGTCGCACAACCGCCACACTACAGATAGACTTACTTCATGACTATTGCTATTACAGGCGCCGAGGGCTTTATCGGCTCGCACTTAGTCGAAAGGCTCTTGGATTCCGGAAATTCAGTAAGAGCGTTAGTGCAATACAATTCCTTCAATTCCGTCGGGTGGCTGGAGGAGAGCAGGAAGGTCGATGGTCTTGAAATAATATTTGGCGATGTTCGAGACTCCGAGCAAATGAATACTTTCGTCGAAGGTGCCGAGTCTGTCCTTCACTTGGCTGCTTTAATTGCAATCCCACACTCTTACCATGCCCCAAACTCTTATCTGCAGACGAATGTGATGGGAACCCTGAACATGCTCAATGCCTCCAAGCGGGCAGGCGTTAGAAGGTTTGTCCACACTTCGACGTCCGAGGTTTACGGAACTGCGCTGCATGTTCCAATCTCGGAAGGTCACCCGACCCAGGGGCAGTCTCCATATTCGGCCTCTAAAATTGGCGCCGACGCCCTCGCTCATTCGTACTGGGCTTCGTTTAACCTTCCTGTGGTGACATTGAGGCCTTTTAACACTTTCGGGCCAAGACAGTCCTTGAGAGCGGTGATACCAACGTTATTGGCGCAAGTAATTGATGGCGCAGAGTCGATTTCACTGGGATCCACGCTTCCGACTAGAGATTTTACTTACGTGGATGACACTGTTTCGGGGTTTATTGCTGCGATGAATTCCGAACAGGTTGAGGGCCAGACAATAAACTTGGGAACGGGTTTTGAAATATCAATCGGCGGTCTGGTTGGCTTGGTTGAAGAGGTCGCAGGCAGGAGTATAGAGGTGAAGGTTGATCCTGAGAGGATAAGGCCCGCGGGCTCTGAGGTTGAAAGGCTTCTTAGTGACAATTCAAAAGCCAGAGCGCTTTTGAATTGGGCGCCTGAATTATCCGGCCTCGAGGGCCTAAAAAAGGGCCTCATCCTGACCATGGACTGGCTAAGACCGTTGGTCTATGATGGTCGATTCCAAGCAGGGACGTATGTCAAGTAAGTTGAGAGAATCCGAGCTTGCCCAGGAGGTTCTCGATTGTATGTCGTCAGCTCTAGGCCCTTCTAGCCACAAAAGGCCCATGCCTCTTCACGAACCATTTTTGGAGGAAAACGCGCGAAGGGAAGTCGGCTTAGCACTGGAGTCAGGATTTGTAAGCTCTGTGGGGCCGACCGTTCAAGAATTTGAACGCTTACTGTGCGAGTTGTCGGGGGTAAAGAATTCTGTAAGCACTTCTTCTGGAACAAGCGCTCTCCAGTTGGCGCT
>Ga0209491_10004931_pt1 | contig 20071 bp, 19 predicted proteins | sample BON02_FD_187213 | JGI IMG/M metagenome (GOLD analysis project Ga0209491, IMG submission 187213) | Freshwater microbial communities from Lake Bonney liftoff mats and glacier meltwater in Antarctica - BON-02 (SPAdes) (version 2) | ecosystem: Environmental > Aquatic > Freshwater > Ice > Glacier... | reverse complement strand
ATTCACCTGTCCCTTCGAATTCTTCGAATTACGAATCTCTGTCAGTTAATCGCTTGACGATACTGGCTCTCCCGTGATGGAATCCCGCCCTTCTCTAGAGAACTGAACCGAACGATCCAATATGAAACGAGGAAGACTGTTACGAATGGGATGTGTGGCGCTGGCGATCTCTGCGGTGGCTTGTGATCGAGCTCCGGAAACCGAGGCTTCGGCAGAGTCGGCGGCCTCCTCCGAGCCGGAATCCTCATCATCGGTGCCCAAGCCTAGCAAGAAGGCGGGTCCGGTCGAGAATATCGACTCGAAGGAGCGTCTCGCGGCGGTACGACTGGTGGAGGCAGTGGATCCGGTGGCGCAGGAGATTAAAATTTTTCGAGCGGAGATTCGGGGGGCGTTCGATGAAAAGCGCTTTGCCTGGGTCGAGGAGACGGCGGCGGAATTGAGGGGGGACGATCCGGCGCTGTTTCCCGATGGAAGTTGGAAGTTTTTTCATTTCTACGGGGCACTCGACGATCGATTCCACACGGGCGAGGACGGGTTTTTGACGGATCTGGAGACCCATCAAGTGTGGGAAAAGGAGGTGCCGGACTCAATCGCCCGCCGCATTGCCCTGGCGGAATTGATGGTGAGTTATGCCTGGCAGGCCAGAGGCAGCGGCTATGCCCATACCGTGACACCGGAAGGCTGGAAGCTGATGAAGGAGAGATTGGATGCCGCCGGAAAAATTCTGAAGGAGTCGCGTGAGAAAGGTGAGGTGGATGTTTGCTGGTTCAGCACCGCCCTGACGCTCGGGATTGGGCAGCAGTGGGACAAGGGTCTCTTTGATAAACTGGTCGCGGAAGCTCTGAAGGCGGAGCCCACCTATTGGCATATTCAGACGGAGCGCGCCTATTCTCTGCTGCCACGATGGTATGGCGAGGAGGGTGATTGGCAGACGTATGCGCTGGAGGTGGCGGACGCTTCGGAGGGTCTGGGAGATGAGGCCTATGCCCGGATCGTAATGCGGCAATCGGATTTCTACGCCGATGTGGTGCGCGATGGTCGTGCCAAGTGGCCCCATACCAAGAAAGGGATGGAGACGCTGCTGAAGAAATATCCCGAGTCGATCACTCTGCAGAATTTCGCCGCCATGCTGGGAGCCTATGGCAGGGATCGGGAGTTCTCGCAGTTCTGGTTCGAGAAGCTTGGCGACACCTACATCATGGACATCTGGACGAAGCCGGAGAGATTTGTCCACTTCCGCGGTTGGGCGGAGACAGGGCAGTGGTGAAGCGGGGGATTCCTGAAACCGGGGAGAATCGGGTCCGGTTTGTCGGCCTTTCTCTCCTTTGCACAAGCGTCGCTCCGTATGCCGATAGAGATATAGATTGGCCGGGAGACGGGGTCAGGGAGACGGTAACAGTTTAGACGATTTCACCCCGCCCTTGCCGCCGCCGGGAAGAGCATCTCGTGGGCCGTTTCGGGCGGTTCGGTGAGCAGTGCCTCGAAGATATCAAGCGCGGAACACCCTCGCAGTTTCGCCGTCTCCACGATGCTGGCGAAGACCGCAACATTCTCCGATCCGTTGGCGCTGAGCGTCCCGAAGCATACCCTGCGGAAGACGGGGTCAGGAAGACGGGGTCAGGGAAGACGGGGTCAGGGAAGACGGGGTCAGGGAAGACGGGGTCAGGGAAGACGGGGTCAGGGAAGACGGGGTCAGGGAAGACGGGGTCAGGGAACGAATTCCGGTCAAGCAACGGAATCAGGGAACCAATTCTCAATCTCAGACTCCCCAACGATCCTTTCCCCGGAAGACGGGGTCAGGGAACGAATTCCGGTCAAGCAACGGAATCAGGGAACCAATTCTCAATCTCAGACTCCCCAACGATCCTTTCCCCGCAACCGCACCCTGCGGCCCGCTTTGGTCTCGGCGGCCGGGATTTCATTCGTGGCTTTGTGGCGTTGCCTTCGGTCCGCTCCGGCTGCCCGCTTAGCCTGTCGTGTGAAACTTGTTTTCGTTCTTCATTGCGGAGGGGGCTCAGACAAAGGCACAAAGGCACAAAGGCACAAAGGCACAAAGGCACAAAGGCACAAAGGCACAAAGGCACAAAGGGACAAAGGGACAGAATCGGATAAGGGGTTTCTCAGCGGTCCGGGCCTCTGCGAGTCGCGCGCGGATGAAGTGGCGCCTCGTTCTGCTTGCCAAAGTGGCCGGAAAACGGAGTCGGGGAACGGAGTCCGCCACGGGTTCCGCTGGCAATGACTTTCGGCTAGAGTCGAAGCTACTTTATTTCGGAGTCCAGCCGCCGGGGAACCGAATCTCTTCCCATTCGTCAAATTCGTTCCATTCGTGGTTCCCATCCCCATGCGGCGGGTGATCGTCTGATCGGTGTCTTGTTGTTTTCAACTACGAATGGAGCATTTTCGAATCCTTACGCCCCCCCATAGCGTGGCATCGGGGCGGGCGGGACGCCCGCGATCCGGCTCACATTCCGGCATTTTCTTCCGGGGTGGTGGCGGGATGGCGCGATTCGGACGGGAAAAAGGACTTGCCTCCCGAAGACGGGGTCAGGGAACGAATTCCGGTCAAGCGACGGAATCAGGGAACCAATTCTCAATCTCAGACTCCCCAACGATCCTTTCCCCGCAACCGCCCTCTGCGGCCCGCTTTGGTCTCGGTGGCCGGGATTTCCTTCGTGTCTTTGTGGTGTTGTGTGAGACTTGTCTTCTTTCCCCGAGTTGGAAGGGGATCACACAAAGCCACAAAGCCACAAAGCCACAAAGCCACAAAGGCACAAAGACACAAAGGCACAAAGGCACAAAGGCACAAAGGCACAAAGGCACAAAGGCACAAAGGCACAAAGGCACAAAGGGACAGAATCGGATAAGGGGTTTCTCAGCGGTCCGGGCCTCTGCGAGTCGCGCGCGGATGAAGTGGCGCCTCGTTCTGCTTGCCAAAGTGGCCGGAAAACGGAGTCGGGGAACGGAGTCCGCCACGGGTTCCGCTGGCAATGACTTTCGGCTAGAGTCGAAGCTACTTTATTTCGGAGTCCAGCCGCCGGGGAACCGAATCTCTTCCCATTCGTCAAATTCGTTCCATTCGTGGTTCCCATCCCCATGCGGCGGGTGATCGTCTGATCGGTGTCTTGTTGTTTTCAACTACGAATGGAGCATTTTCGAATCCTTACGCCCCCCCATAGCGTGGCATCGGGGCGGGCGGGACGCCCGCGATCCGGCTCACATTCCGGCATTTTCTTCCGGGGTGGTGGCGGGATGGCGCGATTCGGACGGGAAAAAGGACTTGCCTCCCGCTGCTATTGCGAGTAAGTCTCAATATCGGGCGATTGCAGGACGGGAGACCTTCCTTGACCGGTCTCGCTTATGACGCCTCAGTTCAGTAATGAAAGGTAATCAAGAAATCATCGACGCTCTTAACGCCGGACTCACTATTGAGCTCACGGCTATCAATCAATACTTCATCTGCGCCAAAATGTGCAAGGACTGGGGTTTGAACAAGCTGGCCGGTCACTTTTACGCGGAGTCCATCGAGGAGATGAAGCACGCGGAAGAGGTGATCGACCGCATCCTCTATCTCGACGGTATACCCGAGATCGCCCGGTATGACAAGATCCTCGTGGGCGACAGCCCGCAGCAGCAGATCAAAGACAGCCACACGCTCGAGAGCCGCGGGGTCGTCACTTACAACGAGGGTGTGCGTCTCTGCATCGAACTCAACGACGCCGGCACCCGCGATCTCATGGAGCGCATGGTGGTCGAGTCCGAGGAGAGCATCGACTGGGCCGAGACTCAGCTCGATCTCATCACTCGCGTCGGTCTGGAGCGCTATCTTTCCCAGCAATTCGGCGAAGCAGCCGAGAAATAACACGTTTTTCCCATGGACTCATGCTGACCGAAACCGCCACCACTGTCCCCACCTGTCGCTTCGCCACTGCGGAGTCGGCCGGGGGGTTCCTTTGCCATTGTGCGAAGGTGGTGGAGGCCGAGGTGAGCTCGGCGGTGGCTTTCGGGCTTGTCAGTTCGGTCGAGCAGGTCATGGAAGTGACGGGCGCCGGCACGGGCTGTCGGGCCTGCCATTGCCGGATTCAGCGCGTCCTCAACGGTCTGCCGGCAAAGTGCGGGGGCCGATTTGACCTCTGCGGTCAGTGCGGCTGCATCGGCGCGATCTGCCGTTGCGAGGCTGCCTGAGCCTCTCCTTATTTCCCCGGCAGGGTCCAGATCGCATCAAAGGCGGGGGCATCGGGGTGGAGCGCATCGTCGATGCGATCGAGCAGTCTTTTGGCCGGTCCGTCGGCGGGCACCTCGTCGAGAAAACGAAGAAGGTCGCGCCTCGCTCCCTCGAAATCGCCGTTTTCAAACAGGTCGAGGGCGGTCTCGTAGAGCGAGGAAAAGCGAGTCCAGTCGCTGTAGATGCCGGGGACTTTGAGTTCGTGAAGGTGAACGGGCGCGAGGATGTTCTGCACGCGGACCCGGCAGAGTCGTCGGGTCGGGAAGGTGCCGCGGACCTTGGCGGTGGTCTCGCCGGTGATGAGGAGAGAGGTCTTGAGGAACTTCGTCGCACCCTGAACACGGCTGGCGAGATTGACGGCGGTGCCGAGGGGGCCGTACTTGAATTTGCGATGAGTGCCGACATTGCCGACGAGGGCCTCGCCCGAGTTGATCCCGATGCCGACCTCGGTCTCGGCCCCGACGAGGGGACGCCAGACCCCGCTGAGCTCGGGCAGACAGCGCAGGATCTCGAGAGCGGCGCGGCAGGCGAGCTCGGCGTGGTTGGGCTGTTCGTTAGGCGCGCCCCACATCGCGAGGAGCTCATCCCCGGTGTAGTCGACGAGCACGCCACCATGGTCGATGACGATGGTGGAGAACTCGCCCATCACGCCGCTGAGCCAGGCTATCGTCTGGGCGGGACCGAGGCGTTCGCTCACGGCGGAGAAGCCGCGGATGTCGCAGAACATGACGGAGACCTCGGCCTGGCGGGCCTGCATCTTCATCGGATCGGGATTGCGGGCGAGTTCGCGGGCAAGTTCGCGGGTGAAATGCTGTTCGAAGACTTTTTCCCGAAGCCGCTTTTTCTCGAGACTGGCGCTGAGACGGGCCATGAGCAGGGCGGGGCGGATGGGACGGGAGAGGAAGTCCTCGGCTCCGTTCTCGATGCAGCGCACGGCATCCTGCTCCTCTTGCAGGCCGGTCACGACGATGACGGGGGTGTTGCGGAGCTGGCCGCTCTCGCGGAGGCGTGAGAGTACTTCGAAGCCGTCCATCTCGGGCATCTGGATGTCGAGGAGGACGGCGTCGAAGTCCTGCGTCGCCATCTGCCGGATCGCCTCGACCCCGTTCTCGGCGAAGGCGAGGCGAAAGCCGTGGGGTTCGAGGAGGCGGCCGAGGATGGCGCGATTCCCGGCGTCGTCATCGGCGATGAGGAGGTGCCCGGCGCTGCCGGGGGTGAGTGTGGTGATATTCGCCTGGAGAGGGGGGAAGTCGGGCTCGGGGTTCTGCTCCGGGGTCATCGCGGTGATGGCCGCAAGGCAGTCCTCGAGGGCGCGCACCGCCTCGGAGCTGAGGTGCAGCAGGGTCACGGGCGGTTTCCCGAGGCGGATCAGTTGGATGATGCCGAAGAGGTGATTGAGCCGGTTGCGGGCGTCGTGTCGGGCGGAGTGGAGGCGCTCGGTCTCCCGGGCGTGGTCGGTGGAGGGCGGGCTGAAGAACCAGATCGGAATCTCGCTTTGGAAAAGGAGTGCCTCTGTTTTGAAATTATCCAAGTCACGGCTGATGATGTCGCCTTTGGCGCCGTAGAGTACGGAGAGGCGGCTCGCGATCCGGCAAAGTTCATCGACGGAGGCCGAGAGGTCGTGCCTTGCGATGGAGTCGGGGTGATTGTCGGTGACTTTGTCCACGGAGGACAGTTTCGTGGAGATCGTGCCCGGTGGCCATGGAAATCTTCAGGGAGCCGGGAGACGACTGAAGTAGTCGCGCCCGTCCCTGACGAGGATTCTACGCTCACTGCCCCCGGGGCGCTCAAGCGGACGCCCGGGCCGGACGTCCCTACCTTTTGGCCGGATGCGGATTGAGCGTCTATCACGGGATGGCGCGTTGCATCACGTAGTCATCCATCACGAAACCGGCTCCGATCTCGAGACAGTCCTCCTGAAAAATTGCGAAACCGGCCTTTCGGTAAAGGGCGATGGCGCGGGCGTTGTGACGATTGACGCGGAGCCCAAGGGCACCGGCCCCGGCGGAGGTCGCGAGCAAAATATAGGCTGCCAGCGCGGCGCTCCCGATTCCGCGGCCTTGCGCTTCGGGGAGGAGGTAGAATTTGTGAAGCGGGCAGACACCGCCATTGACAACCGGACCGGCCGCGAGAAAGCCGACTTTTTCGCCCGCGACGACGATCCAGTGGTAGGAGACATTTTTGACGCCGATCTCGTCGCTCAAGGTCTCTTCGGAATACATCCGGTCGAGCATGTAGTCGATCTGGGACGCGGGGATGATGCCGTCGTAGGCGAGGGGCCAGATGCGGTTCGCCATCGCGCGAACGAGGCCGACCTCGCTCACTATAACAGGAACGAGCGCGACAGGGAGAGGGGGCGGGGAAGGGGCGGCTATCATCGAGCGGATCGGGGCAATCCCCGGTGGAAAAACGAAGATCAGGCAGTACCTTCGGCCCTTGTTTCCTCGTATTGCTCAGTGTCTGTGAGGAGCATTCACATTGACATCCTCCGAAATAGAGCTTTTTTCCACCCCAATCATGAGCGCCGATAACTCCGACTCGAAAAGCCCGATCCTTTCTGTGATCGGGAACGCCTTTCTCATTCTCGTTCCCGTCTCCCTCGTGGTGATGCTGGGCATCGTCGGAGTGGCCTTCATCGGCGGGATGAGGACCAAAAAAGTGGAGGCCACGTCCCCTGTTGCCGCAACTGCCAGTCCTGCGGCCCCTGCTCCAGGAGCGGCCCCGGCTGCTGCTACCGGCACGGAAGTCGCCTCGGCCCCGGCCCCGGCCGGTGGGAGTGCTGCCGGCATCGACCCCGAGGTGATGGCTCTCGGCAAAGCGTCCTACGCCATGTGTGCCGCCTGCCACGGTCCTGACGGGGCCGGGATCAAGGTCGGTACTTTTCTCATGGCTCCGAGCCTGATCGGTTCGAAAATTCTCCTCGGTGATCCCGATTTGTCTCTCCTCGTGACCCTCAAGGGCATCGCGAAGGAAAACATGGACTACATGGGCATGATGGCCTCTCTCGCGGCCGGCCTCGATGACCAGAAAATGGCTGCGGTTCTGACGTACACCCGCAACGAGTGGGGCAACAGCGCGCCTCCCGTGACCGTGGAGCAGTCGGCTGCGGCGCGGGCGAAGTATGCCGACGTCAATGCCCCTGCCGGGGTGAAGCGCACTGAGATCGAGGCGATCGTCGGTGCGCACAAGTGATCGGGTTTTCCCGAGTGGGGGCTTTTTGAGGTGGGAGCGTCTATGCCAAGAAGGGGCGACATTTTTGTTGCCTGACTAGCAGGGCCGAGGGGTGAAAGGCCGCTCGAAATGCGGGACAGGAGTGTCCCGCCTCCTTGGAATTCTTCGGCCGGGGTCGACTCTTTTGCACGCGCTACACCTTTACCGGCGGAACCGGACGGAACTGATTCGACTGCGAGACGTAGCGGTAGCCGAGCGTCTCCATTCTCGCCTCCAGCGCGTCGCGGTCGAGATCGTGGGTCCTGACGAGATCCTCGAGATCTTCGCAGTCATTCCTCAGGGCGGTGTTGACCAGCCCGGGGAGCAGGAGCGGGTCCATCGTCTGAAACGAGCTCAGTTTCATCGGCGGGAAAAGGTGGCAGCGGGTCAGGCCTTGCGCAGGAGGATGGCTTCGGTGTCGAAGTCCCGGTTGAGGATGTCGCTGAGAATCACGACCGGATTCCCCGGCACGACGAGTCCTTTTTCCTTCAGGCAATCGATCGCGCGCCGGATGCTGTCCTCGGGATGGTCGGACATCTCCATCTGGAAGGGCGTCACGGCCCGGTTCATGAGGAGGGAGCGCACCACCGTCTCGTCGGGGCAAAAGGCAAAGATGTCGGCACGCTCGGGACGCTGGTGGGCGGCGTAGTTCGCGAGGATGCCGCGGGCGGTGAAGATGACGAGGCTGGCGTGCTCCAGCGAGTTCGCGAGGACGACGGCGGAGTTCACGGTATGCTGCTTGTCGTTGCTGAGCTCGATCGCCTTGGCGAAGCCGGCCCCGGGCTCGCGCTCCATGCGGCGGGCGATACGGTCGAGGATCTCGATGCACTTCACCGGGTACTGGCCGACCGAGGTCTCTCCGCTCACCATGACGGCGTCGGCCTGTTCATAAACGGCGTTGGCGACATCGGTGACCTCGGCCCGGGTCGGCACGGGATTCTTGATCATGGACTCGAGCATGTGCGTCGCGACGATGACTTTGCGGCCGATGCGGGCGCACTCTTTCACGATGGTGCGCTGCACGATGGGCAGCTCTTCAATGTGAACCTCGATCCCGAGATCGCCCCGGGCGACCATGACGGCGTCGGATTCCTGAATGATGCCGGTGAGGTGCTTCACGGCCTCCTGATCCTCGATCTTGGAGACGATGTAGGCATTACTGCCCCGGGCGAGGAGCTGCTCGCGCAAGTAGCCGACGTGCTCGGCGTCGCGCACGAAGCTGATCGCGACAAAGTCGACCGCGAGCTCGGCGGCGAGGTCGATATCGCGCATGTCTTTTTCCGTCAGAACGGGCAGATTCACCCGGATGCCGGGAAGGTTGATGTGGCGGCGCGAGCCCATCGTGCCGTCGGTGAGGACTTCACAGGTGAGTCGTCCTTCCTCGATGCGGAGGATGCGGACATGGATCTCGCCGTTGTCCACGAGCATGACATTGTCCACCGAGACATCCTCGTGGAGTTTGTCGTAGTTCGTCGTGACGGAGAGGGGGAGCGCGGGTGCGAGCCCGGCATTGCGGAACTCGAGGATGTCGCCGCGGGTGAGGACGAGGTTTTCCGCGAGATCGCCGGTGCGGATCGAGGGCCCCTGCAGGTCGATGAGGGTGGCGACGTCCACCTCGAGTTCACTCGCGACGCTCCGGATCGTGCCGACGAGCTCGCGCGTCCAGTCGTGGGCAGCGTGGCTCATGTTGAGCCGGAAGACGTCCACCCCGGCGAGGAGGAGATCCCGAACCGCCGTCGGGGTCTGGGTCGCGGGCCCAAGCGTGGCGATAATTTTGGTTTTACGTCGCATCGCGATGCTGAAGCTAACGCGACCCTGTGTCCCGCAAGACGGGGAATCAAAGGGTGACGCAGAGCGGGCTGAGATCCGCTCCCGCCCCACCGATCAATTTTCGCCTTTCAGGAGATACTGGAAGGCGAGCACACCGAGGAGGAGGAAGAAAATAGCGATGACGAGTCCGAGGAAGATTTCCATGGGCAAATAGTAGACACAGATTCACAAAATGCCAATTCGAAGATCGTGACACGGGCGTGTTCCGGGATCAGGCGGTGACGGGATTTTTCCCGGTGGCAAGGTTGTCGCGGGTGGATTTCGCGCTCCTCTCACGGAACCAGACGATGACGCCCATGAGCAGGAAGATCCCCATGACCATCCATGATCCGTAGAGAGTGCCCCAGACGCCTTCGGTGAAGCCGTAACTGTGCAGCCCGACCCCGAGGTTGTTGACGCCCCACCAGCTGAAGGTCACGATCATAGCGAGGATGAGGCTGTTCATGTGCAGGCCGATCTCGCGGATCATGCCGCCCATGCGACCGTGGAGGATCACGAGGGTCCAGAGACAGATCATGAGAGCGCCGTTTTCCTTGGGGTCCCAGCCCCAGAAGCGGCCCCAGCTGTAGTTTGCCCAGATGCCGCCGAGGACGGTGCCGACGAGGGAGAAAAAGAGGCAAAAGCAGATCACGCCGTAGTTCATGCGGGTGAGCGACTGGAAGAATTCTTTGTTCGTTTTGCCCATCAGCATCATCACGAAGCGGCCCGTGAGATAGATGATCCCGATGATTGCGGCGACGAGCCCGGCGGCGTAGCCGATGTTGATGATCGTGACGTGGGTGGCGAGCCAGAAGTTCGTATCGAGCACAGCGACGAGCTGGGTGATGGTGTCGGTCGCCTCTTTGGCTTCGTACTTCATCGCGAGGAACATGCCCATGACGCCCGAGACGACGGCGACGAGGGTGCCGATGCCGACCCGGGTAAAGTACTCGATGAGCAGTCCCAGGAGCACGGCCGTGCCGGTGATAAAGAGGACGGTGTCGTAGAGGTTCGTGATCGGCGGGCGCTGTCGGATGATGGAGCGCAGGGTGATCCCGTAGACATCGAGGACGAGCCCGACCAGGGCGAGGAGGCTGGCGATGAGGATGAGGACACCGCCCACCCGGCTCGCCGGGGTGAGCCAGCTGAAGGCCATCACGACGAAGGCAATCACAAAACAGTAGAGCGAATAGGTGAACCACTTGCCGCGATAGAGGGTGACCTCCATCTCCGAATATTTCCCCTCACCGCGCTCATCGGCGATGGTATTCTGGGCGGTGGAAAAGGCCGTGAGCGCTTCGTGGAAGGCGGCTTCCCCTTCCTTCTGCGCTATGACGAGGTTGCGGATGCTGCTGAGCTGCTCGGCGGCCCAGGGACGAGCCGCTTTCGAAGCGAGGCCGTCGAGGAGGACGTCCCCGCCCGAGACCCAGACTTCGTTGTCCTTCTGCTGCGGGGGGAAGAGATTGAGACCGCGGGCGGAGTTGGCGTGGAAGAAAAAGAGCCGGAGCGCGCCGGAGAACATGAGCTCGTCCTCGGACTCTCCCGGCTGCTGGCGTATCGTCTGGACGAGTTGCTCGAGCGTCATTTCGGGCATCTTGTCGAGCATCTCGACGGTGTCGAGCTTCTTGGCGAGGTCGGTGAGTTCCTGCGGCAGGATGTTCTCGTTCACCAGCATCTCGCCCTGGCGGGCAAAGCCGAACTGGCCAACGAGGTATTCGAAGGAGCTGATATTGCGTCCGAGCGTCAGGATCATGCCCTCGATGCGGTCGAGTTCGTACTGCGGGTCTTTTTCGCTCTTCTCGTGCTTATCCTGCTTCTCTGCATACTGGGAGCCGAGCTCGGCGAGCTTGGCGCGTCCGGTGACGAGTTCGTTGTAGGAGTAGCGGTCGCGCTTCGACTTGGGCGAGACGCCAATCTGGACTACGGCAGCGGAGTCATCGACGATGAAGATGGGGATGTCCTTCGCTATCTGGCCGCGAAAGAGCACGTCGAGGAGCCACGCGGCGTAGTGGATGCTATGAGTCTCGCCGTCCTGCGTCTGGAACGAGACATTCGACTTGCCGCTGAACTGCAGCAGGGTGAAACGGGCCACGGTGTAGAGAGGTTTCACCCGGCCATCCTGCTGCACGAGGATGTTTTCAAAGGTGTGGACCGTTTCGTCCTCCCACGGGACGTAGTTCTGCAAGGCAGACTTAGGCGCCTCGCGGGCGGAGAGGGCGAGTGGGAGAAACGCTAGGATCGCGAGAGCGAGCAGGGTGGGGGAGGATCGTTTCATGAGAGGGCAGCAGGGCTGAGTTTCTTGTTGCGGGAACGGACCGTGAAATTTACGAGCATGATGACAAAGTGGATCCCGAGACCGATCCCGTTGATGACCAGCGCCCAGAGTGGCCACTGATCGGCGGGATTGTTCGCCACGGCGAACTGGGAGAACATCTCGTCGCCCGGCTGTGAACCGGAGGGACCGAAGGACTCCTGGAAAAAGGTGTAACCGGCGTGGCGCATCGGCTCGTTCATTTTGATCTCGAGAGGCTTGTCAGGCTCGGAGTCCTCGAAGCGGGTGACGCGGCTCTCGTAGTTGCGCGCGGTCATGACGCCGGGGTGACGCTCGAAGATGAACTCATCGAGACGCAAGGTGAAAGGCACCGTCCACGACTTCTTTACGAGCATTGCTCCGTAGAGCTCGTCATTGACCGTGAAGGTGAAAGGCATGGGCTTTTCGCGGGGATCGAAGCGATAGGAACCCGCCCAGAGGATGGCCTCGATCGGGGCACCGCCGTCGCGCGGGCGGAATTCGACGAAGCAGCCCGGCAGATTCTGCTCGGCCTCTTTCGAGGGCTTCTGCGGAGAGAGTTTGAACCCTTCGAGTTCCTTGCCGGTAACGCCGACGGCCATCGGAGCGGAGACGGGGATCGGTGTCGCATTCTTCGAGTAGCCGTTGATGACGACGTCGAAGGGCAGAGACTCGGCCTTGATGACACGCTGCTCATCGGAGCGCATCGTGTCGAGATACTCCGCCGGGTAGATCCAGGCTTTCTCGGCGACGCCTTCCTTCGAGAGCGGCATCACTTCGAGCTGCCACTCGCGGTAGCTCTCGACGCGGTTCGTCGACATGCCGGGGTAGAGGGCCATGTAACCGTCGGTCGAAAAAGCCCAGGTGATGAACCCGCCCGCGAGGAGCATGAGCATGCCGAAGTGGGAGATTAGGAGGCCCGCGCCCTTCCAGCGTTTCCGGACTTTCACGAGAGCCCCGAGGGTCATGTTGATGAAGAGGAAGATCATCAGGAGTAATCCTCCCGGCAGCAACAGCGGGATCCCGAAGACCTTCTCCGTGAAGAAGAAGGAGTGGAAATACTTCACCTTGGCGGCGTGGAGGCCGTTGTCGACCTGACCGAGCGTGCCCAGCAGGGTCACTACGGTCATCAGGACGAAGATCACGGTCGCGAGCCTGAACGAGGTGAAGAAGCGGTAGAGGAGTTGCGGCCAATTGGAAGGAGACCAGTCGATGGGTGCTTTTGCCATGGGTGGAAAATTAGTTGAGATTCACGTCGATGGACTGGGTGAACTGGTCGAAGGCCGCCTCGTTCTTGCTGAGGAGGTCCTTTGGCCCGGTCATTTTCACGAAGACGGCCCCGGCGTCCGAGGAGAGGATGAGCCCGAGGAGACGATAGTTTTCAAAAGTATCCGTCGTGCCCATGCCGGGCGTGTAGCTGCCATCGACGGCGACGAAGCTGGCCTGCTGTCCGAAGAGGGGCTTGGTCGGGAGTGCGGCGACTTGCTCTTCGGTGAGAGCTTCGGCACCCATTTGCGAACGCCAGCGGTTCACGTTGGCGAGGAGCCCCCCGCCGGCGCCGGGGAGGCGGGCGACGTAGCACTCGGCTTCGGCGTTTTCACCGATCGTGAAGTTGATGTCGCGCATCGTCGAGCCCGGTTTCTCGACCCAGCCGGCAGGGGTGTCATAGATGAGCCTGGGCCCGCCCTCGTTTTCACCGGTGCCGGCGGCACTGCCCGCACTGCCCGCGGCAGGGGTGGTCTGGTAGCGAAAGCGTTCCGTGCTCGACTCGGCGAGTTTGAAACTTTTCTCGGAGTCCGAGAGGGATCGTTCAATGAGGCCCGGAGTAACATCTGACTCTCCACACGAGGCGAAGAGAAGTAGCGCAGGGAGGGCGGGAAGGAAGGAGGTAAAAAAGCGTGGCATCATGGGGATCATGCTCAGTGAAGGGATACGACCACGAACACCGGAAAAGTGCTCAAAAAAGGCCGCGATTAAGGGGGTGTTTTCGTCGAGGATGTTCCCCGAATCAAGGGAAGTCGGGAATCAGGGGGTTTTCTTTTCCGGTGCTGGTGCCGGAGCGGGTGCTGGCGGAGGAGTGACGGCGGGAGCGGGAGCGGGAGCGAGCTTTGGGGGTTCCGGTTTCGGCTCGGCCGGCTTAGCGGGCGCGGGAGGAGTCGCGGGTTTGGCGGGTTCCACCTTTTTCGGCTCGGCCGGCTTAGCGGGCGCAGGCTTGGCGGGTTCCGGTTTAGGCTCAGCCGGTTTCGCAGGCACGGGTACTGGCGCAGGTGCCGGAGGTGTCGCGGGTTTGGCAGGTTCCACCTTTTTCGGCTCGGCTGGTTTCGGCGTCTCGGGCTTCTTCTCGGCCGCCTTGGGGGCGTCGGGCTTTTTCTCCTCGGGCTTCGCCGGTGCGGGCGGTGCTTTGATTTCCTGCGCGGCGGGGGCTGCGGGCGGGGCCGGGAGTTCGACTCCGGTGTTGATCTCGAGATTGACGCTGCGCTCAAAAGCCTTGGCGGCGCCGGCATCGACGGCGGTCTGCCAGAGGTAGACTTTCTTCAGGCTCGGGATCTTCGCGAAGGTGTCAAAAATGCCGTCGCTCACTTTCGTGCCATAAAGATTGAGGTATTCGAGCTTTCCGAGAGCGGCGAGTTCGGCGATACCCTCGTCGGTAATGGCAGTGTTCTCGAGGTGGAGCCTCTCAAGCTCACGCATGAGGCGGACAGACTTCATGCCATCATCCGTGATCTGGCTGCGGGCGAGGTCGAGCCAGACGATGCGCTCGGCCACGGGCTCGAGGAGCTTGAGCTGCTCGTCGCCGAACTCTTTGGCCGCGTTGATGACATTGACGCGAAGCCGGTCGTCCTCGGCCGAGATGGGCATGAGAGAGAAGTGGTACCGCTCCGCCGCCTCATTGACCTCTGTCATACGGGCGGTCTGCTCTTCGGGGGAAAGAGTGCTCCAGACGCTTTCGTAGGTGGCCAGGGCGGTCTCGGCGACCTCCTTCCGCGAGTCGGCGTGGATCGCGGCGACTTCGAGAGCGGTCGCTGCGATAGTGGGATCCTCTCCGAGTTGGGCGATGGTCATCTCAGCGGAGGCGCCGGCCTTGATCCAGAGGCTTAGCAATTCGATCTCGGCGGGCTTGAGAGGCTCGCCCTTCGTCGGCATGAACTCCTCGTCGTCTTCGGGCAGGGTCACTCGCACGATCAGTTCAGACTCTTCCACATTGCCGGGGACCACGGTCGGGAAGTCCGACCCCTCCGCTCCGGCGAGAAGCAACTCGAGAGAGTCCATGCGGAGTTTGCCTTTGATCTTGTTCTCGTTGTGACATTCGTTGCAGGTCTTGTCGAGGATGGGGACGATGAAGTCGGTGTAGACGACTCGATTGCCGATAGGGATTTCGGCCAGTTTTTCCTCTTCGTCGGCGGGCAGTAAGGGCTCGGGTTTGGGTTCCGGCGCTTTCAAGCCGATGAGGAGGGCGGGCTTCAGCGCGGCGGGAGCGTACTCAGTGAGGTAGTCCGGCTCGTGGACCATCGCCCCGCCGAAGTGGCCGCTCGCCATCGTCGTAAAGACCGAGGCGGCGATCGCTATATCGGCGATGAATCGTTTCCCCTTTAGGTAAAAGATGAGCGAGAGCAGGGTGCAGACGACTACGGCGAGGCCAAAGTAGAGGTGTAGATCGAGGGCGCGACCGGCAAAGCCCTCCATATTCATTAGCAGATAACCCGCCACCGTCGCCATGATCGCCCCTAGGAAGGAGAGCCAGAGAGTGAAAGGGACTGTGGCCCTGAGATACGAAAAGGCCGTGAAATGCGAGAGAAACTCCATCAGTGCCGCTAGAAAGATGACGCCGATGGGGAAATGCACGATGAGGATGTGAAAACGGGCCAGAAAGTGGAAAAAACCGCCGACTTCCCCTTCCGCATTGCGGTAGGCGAACCAGATCACCCCCAACACGACCGCCCAGAGGATGCCGAGACCCAATGCGATCTTCACTCCTCCGCGCGACGGAGCCTGGTGCTTGACAAACGTACTCATTTCTGATCTTCGCGCCATGCCATGCAATGGTCAATTCCGTGTTAGCGTGCAATTTTAGGCCGTAACGGGCCATGGATTGTGGACATGGGAGAGGTCCGCGCTCGCTGAAAGAAGAGCAGCCGGAGTTCCGTATCCTGCAAAAGACATTGCGGGGACGGGGAAAAGATCGTAGAAACCGACTTTTCCTCCCCGTCCTGCGACGGTCTGGCGCCACCCCGTTTTTGTGCCATTTTTGCTATGAGCGATACCTCCGGAACCGACAAACATCTTTATTTCATGGGCATCTGCGGCACCGCGATGGGCTCGGTGGCGGCCGCTTTCCGCGATGCCGGCTATCGAGTGACGGGCTCCGACTCGGCGGTCTACGAACCGATGAAGTCTTTCCTCGGGGAGCGGGGCATCGATATTCTCGACGGCTACAAGGCGGACAATCTCCCCCACGACGTCGATCTTTTTGTCATCGGCAACGCCCAGAGCCGGGGAAATCCGGAGGTCGAGGAAGTCCTGCGGCGCAAGCTCCATTACGTCTCTCTGCCCGAGTTGCTGCGCGACCAGGTCCTGCGGGGAAAACGAAATTTCGTCGTGAGCGGCACCCACGGAAAGACCACGACCGCCTCGCTCCTAACTTGGATCTTCGAATCCGCCGGTCGCAATCCGAACTTCGTCATCGGCGGGCTCCCCGGGAATCTGAAGCAGGGCGCGCGCTTCACCTCGTCCAATCTCACCGTGCTCGAGGGCGATGAGTACGACTCGGCCTTTTTCGACAAACGCTCCAAGTTTATTCATTACCTCCCCGAGGTCGCGATCGTGAACAACATGGAGTTCGACCACGCCGACATTTTCGACAACCTCGCGGCGGTCAAAAGGACCTTTGGCCACATGATCCGTCTCGTGCCGGAGAACGGGCTCGCTCTCATCAATGGAGACGATCAGAACTGCCTCGACGTCTTCGAATCCGAGGGGCACTCGCCGATGAAGCGGGTCGGATTCTGCGAAAAATGCGAGGCGCGGCTCTCCGACGTCGATTACCGGGCCGACGGCACTCTTTTTACCCTCGAAGGAGAGCGCTACGGGATCCCGCTCAATGGCGAATTCAATGTCCGCAACGCCGCCATGGCCGTGACCGCCGCGCGATTTGCCGGGGTCAGTCCTGCAGAGATACGCGAGGCGCTCGCGAGCTTCAGCGGAGTGCGCCGCCGTCAGGAAGTTCGCGGGGTGACCGCGCGCAACATCACTATCGTCGATGACTTCGGCCACCATCCCACCGCGATCCGCGAAGCTCTCGCGGGGATGCGCCGCCGCTTCGAGGGCGCCCGCCTCTGGGCCATCTTCGAGCCCCGCTCGAACACGACGCGCCGCAATGTCTTTCAAGATGCGCTCCCCGAAGCCCTCGGTCACGCCGACGGCGTCTGTCTCTCCGCCGTCGCCCGCGCCGACAGTCTCGCCGAGGGCGAGCGGCTCGACACCGACCTGCTCATGGCGACGCTGCGAGCCGGTGGCATCCCCGCTTTTTACGAACCCGACGCCGACGCCATCGTCGCCCGACTAGAAACCGAGGCTCGAGACGGCGATGTCATTATCGTCTTTAGCAACGGCGGTTTTGGCGGCATTCACGATAAATTACTCGAAAAGCTGTAATTTTCGTCATCTCCACTTTCACGGTGCGGCAATCCACCGTAGCGTTCCCTCCTTGAGATTGCCTGCGATCATCCTGGCCGGACTTATCCTGGCGCTGTTCCTCTGCCCTGCGAGGGCGGAGGAGGCCCGCGTCCCTGACACCGCTGTGGCTGGCGAGAGGATCACGGACTTGCAGGCGGCCTATCTCTTCGAGCGTGAGGGAGTCATCGCGATGCAGCAGACTTTCCGCCTCCGGGTGGCGGGCGAGCTTTTCAAACGCGGGCCGGTCCTCAATTTCCTGACCGTCTTTCCGGGGCCGGCCGGACTCATCCTCGACACGGGGATGGAGATCGACTCCGTCCTCCGGGATGGGAATGCCGAACCCTATCGGGTGGAAAAAGGGAACGGATTTCTCAGCCTCCTGATCGGGTCTCCCGAGGTCGAACTCGAGCATCGCGAGCACACCTACACCGTGACCTCGCGGAGCGGGGCGGACTGGCGTCAGGCCGGTGGAGAGTTCGCCGGAGTGGTTGATGTGACGGGATCCTTTCCCCAAGTCCCCATCGACCACGCCGAGATAAAACTGACCCTGCCCGAGGGTGTGAACCTGGTGAAATTTTCCCCTGTCGTCACTGGGTTCGAAGAGCGCCCCGGGTCCGGCAATGCCGGTTTTGACGCCGTCCTGCAGGGCAACAGCGTGACTCTACGGACGACCCGCGCCCTCGGGGAGAATCACTCCGTTTTCCTCAATCTCACCTGGCCCTCCGGCACCTTCGCGATGCAGAGCCAGTGGATGAAAGTCCTGCAGCAACATCCCCGCATCCCTCTCGCGGTCCTCTCCGGAGTCCTCCTCCTCTGGGCCCTCGTGATAATTCTCCTGCGCGTGGCGGACCGCCGGAGCCGCACCTGACAGGGTATCGCGGGCGACCAAAAAGGGTTGATTCATCACTCCCTTTTGCCCTCCAGCGCCTCGAGATGCTGCTGGCGGTATCGCGCCGGGGTCATTCCCGTCTGCACGCGAAAGGCGCGGGTGAAGGCGCTCTGGTCGTAAAAGCCGCAATCCAGAGCGATCGCCCCGGCCGGTCGATCTGTCGCGATGAGGTCCTGGCAGGCGGCGCGGATGCGCTGACGGATGAGATACCGCATCGGCGACTCGCCGAGCAGCTTGTGGAAGACGCGGGTGAACTGCCGCGCCGAGAGATGAGTCAGGGCCGCGAGCTGTCGTGTCTCGATCGCCTCGCGGAAGCGGGTGTGGAGATGGCGCAGGGCCGGCTCCATCTGCTGGAAGGGATGCGCGACACCGCCGACCTCGTGGATGTCGTAGAGAACGATGGCCACCCCGCAGATCGTGCCCGCCGCATCCCGGAGCGGCGCGACCGAGACGACATACCAGTTCAGCGGGCCTTTGATGTCCGGTACCATCTGCGCGAAGTAGGTCCGCGTCTCTCCGCTGCGCATGACCCGCTGATCCTCCTCGACAAATCCAGCGCTGATCTCGCGGGGGAAAAAGTCACTGTCGGTTTTTCCCAGCATCTCCCATTCGTGCTGGAGATTGAAGATTTTCAGGGTGCGGGCGTTCGCGCAGACGAAGCGACTCTCGCGGTCCTTGGCGAGAAAGGCGATCATCGGCAGCGTCGCGAAAAGACTCGAGAGCTGCATCCCGCCGCCGATGCGATCGTAGAATACTCGTTGAAACTGCAGGGCTCGCTCCTCGTCGGTCATGGCTGGAAAATACCAAAGGTTGGCGCTCCACGCCAAGTAATAGTTCCGCCCATTGGACATAGTGTAATCTAATGAGCAAGACCGTCGCCATTTTCGGAGCCAGCGGAAAACTGGGGCGACATGCCCTCGCGGTGCTCGCGGGGCAGCATTGTCAGGTGCGCGCTCTCGTCCATCGCACCCCGGTCGAGGGGGAGAATGTAACCTCCATCACCGGGAGCATTACCGATGCCGCCGCGGTCGATGAGACGGTGCGCGGAGCCGACATCGTCGTGCATCTCGCCACCGCGAAAGAGGATGCCGATACCTTTTTCGACGTCAGTGTGAAGGGCACCTTCCACATCCTCGAGGCCTGTCGGCGCCACGGGGTCGGGCAGTGCATCCTCTTCGGTGGTGACGCCGCGCTCGGGATCTGGTTCTACCCGCAGCCCATCCCCCTCGACGAGAATCACCCACTCACGGCCTACCCGGGCTACTACGCTTTTTCCAAAGTGATGGAGGAGACGATGGCCGCCCAATACTCTGTCCAGTACGGCGTCCCGATCACAGTGCTGCGTTCTTCGTGGGTCTTCGAGGGAACTGATCTGCTCAATCATTTTTCCTTGCTCCGCAACGTCAATCCCGCCGAGCCGGGTCATGGTTTCGGCGAGATCACCGAGGAAGTGCTCGCCCTCGTGCGGGCCGGGGAGGAGCGCATCCCTATCCTGACGGACGCACACGGGACTCCCCTGCGTCGCCACATCGTCCATGTCGATGATGTCATGCAGGCCTTTTCGAAAATACTGGGGAATCCCTCCGCGCTTGGGCAGACTTTCAACATCGCCGGCCCATCCGCCTTCGACTACGGTGTCGCGGCGGAGTATCTCGGGAAAAAGATCGGCCTGCCCACCGTCGCGCTGCGCTGCCCCGACTACCACTCTTTCGAGGTCAATATCACCCGCGCCCGCACCGTCCTCGGCTACGCTCCCGAAAATGATTTTTTCCGCATGGCCGACCGGGCTGTCGGGGAACGATCCTGACAGAAACGAATAATACGACCATCAATGATCTCCAGTCCATCCATCCGTGCCATCTCTAAAAATCCGTGAAAATCAGTGTCTAAAAAGAAACGCTAACACAGATGGCCACAGATTTTCGCAGATGATCACAGATAGGATTTCCATTTAGCTACTCCACCACTCCACCACTCC
>Ga0209491_10004930_pt1 | contig 20077 bp, 14 predicted proteins | sample BON02_FD_187213 | JGI IMG/M metagenome (GOLD analysis project Ga0209491, IMG submission 187213) | Freshwater microbial communities from Lake Bonney liftoff mats and glacier meltwater in Antarctica - BON-02 (SPAdes) (version 2) | ecosystem: Environmental > Aquatic > Freshwater > Ice > Glacier... | reverse complement strand
CCGTCCGAGTGCGTCGCACAGTCGTGCGGGGGCGCTCAGTTTTCGCTGAAGGACGAATTGCAACCGGCCCCACCTACGGTAAGTTTATTCAACCCTCCCCCTCTTATGTCTGAACTATTTGGCCACACTCGTGCCCGTATTACTAGCCGCCACGCGCTCATCACTCCTCACAATCACGTGGGCAGCGAAGTGCCCGGCATCACCGGTGCGAAGACCGTCGTGTTGATCAACGAAGCGATGGGCGCGAAGTTTGCGCAACTGCTAGTCACGTTCGAGAAGGACGGGCGCGGGACGTTTCGTCAGGCGGAGGTGCAGACCTTCGGCTACGTGATGTCCGGCGAAGTCACGGTGATGTTGGCGGGCCAGCAGAAAAAATTAGTCGCTGGCGGATTCTTTTATTCTCCGGCGGGCCAAGCCTGCGAGTTGCTCACCCCGAAGGCCGGGACCCAGTTGACGCTCTTTCAAAAGCGCTACATCGCGACGCCGGGCACGCCGGCCCCACGCTCGGTCCTCGGCAATGCCAATCGCATCAAGGGGGGCCCCTTCCTTGGAGATCCAGCGGCGAACTTGAAGGAGCTTCTCCCGAACGAGCCGTCCTTCGACATGGCGGTCAATGTGTTTGCCTACCAACCCGGGGGCCACCTGCCGTTTGTCGAGGTGCATGTGATGGAGCACGGCCTCGTGATGCTCGGCGGAGCGGGCGTTTACCGGTTGGAAGATTCTTGGTATCCAGTGGAGGCGGGCGACGCGATTTGGATGGCGCCGTATTGCGCGCAATGGTTTGTAGCGATCGGCAAAACTCCTGCGAGCTACCTTTACTACAAGGACGTAAATCGTGCCGCTCTCTGACGCAGTTTCGACCGATCGATTCTCGTTCACCCTCAACGGACGGGAGATCGTCGTGGAGGGCGTCACGCCGACGACCACGCTGCTCGATTATCTCCGCGCGAAAGGTCTCACCGGAAGCAAGCAGGGTTGCGCGGAGGGTGATTGCGGAGCCTGTTCCGTCGCGCTCGTCGATCGCGACGCCGCTGGACGCACCACTTATCGAGCGATCAACAGTTGCATCGCTCTGGTGCCGATGTTTGCCGGACGAGAGGTCGTGACGGTGGAGGGGCTCGCACGTTGCGGTGTGGACCAGAAGCAATTGCACCCAGTGCAAACCGCCATGGTGGAGCACTACGGCTCTCAATGCGGCTACTGCACGCCCGGCTTCGTCGTCTCGCTGTTTGAAGCGTATTACCGCGACGGTTGCCGCGAGCCCTGGCAGATCAGCGATCAACTTTGCGGTAACCTCTGCCGCTGCACGGGCTATCGGCCGATTCGCGATGCGGCCACGGCGGCGTTTGCGCAGCGGCTACCGGTGGGCGCGGATGAGTTTCACGCGCGATTGCAATCGCCCGTCGCCCCCGCGGAGGCGTTGGCCTACGCGGCGGGGGCCGCGCGATTCTTCCGTCCGACGACCCTGGCGCAGTTGTTCGCGCTGCGGAAAACCCATCCCGAAGCGCGTCTCGTCGGCGGGGCGACGGAGATTGGCGTGGAGGTGAATAAAAAGTTTAAGCAGTTCCCGGTGTTGATCTCGACCGAGGCGGTGTGGGAGTTGACGAAAATCGAGTCGACCCCGGAGGCGTGGCATCTGGGCGCGGCGGCGACGCTGACGTGCATCGAGGAAGCCCTCGACGGAGAGTTTCCCTCGATCGCCAAGATGCTGCGCGTCTTTGCCGCGCGGCAGATTCGCAATCGCGCGACGCTCGGCGGCAATCTCGTGACAGCCTCGCCCATCGGCGACAGCGCGCCCGTGTTGCTCACGCTCGATGCCAGCGTCGTGCTGGCGTCACCGGCGGGTGCACGCATGGTGGCGCTCGCAGATTTTTTCACGGGTTATCGGCAGACGGTGCTGCAAGTCGATGAAGTTTTGCACAGAATCGTGGTTCCACGAACGATCGGCGACGGGCTTACGAGGAAAGTCGATTTCCTCAAGGTCTCCAAGCGACGGGAACTCGACATCAGTATCGTGGCGGCGGCGTTTTGCGTGGATCTCGATCAGGATGGGATCGTGCGCAGGGCGCGATTGGCTTACGGTGGGGTCGCGGCAATACCGAGCCGGGCGCGGCGGGCCGAGGCGGCGCTCGAAGGGCGGACGCTAGCTGAGGCGGACGACGACGTGGCGGAAATTTTGCGAGGTGAGTTTCAACCGATCGACGATGCGCGCAGCGGGGCGGATTACCGCCGCGAGCTGGTGGTCAGCCTGTGGCGAAAATTTGTCTCCGGGGAAACGAGTGAAGGACAAGACGCCGATCTGGGGTATGCCGAACACTCAAAGTGGCCGGTGGCCGATGCGTCGCGCGCCCTCGGGCACGAGAGCGCCGTGGGTCACGTGACGGGACGCGCTCTGTATGTCGACGACACCGCGCAGCGTCGGCCAATGCTGGAGATGTGGCCGGTGTGCTCGCCGCATGCCCACGCAAAGATCACGCGACGCGACGCGACCAAGGCGCGGGGGGCCCGAGGCATCGCCGTCATTTTGCTCGCGGAGGACATTCCCGGCGAAAACAACACCGGTCCCGTGCGGCACGACGAACCGTTGCTCGCCGTCGACGAAGTGTCGTTTCACGGGCAGATCGTCGCGATGGTGATCGGGGACACGCTTGCGAATTGCCGCGCGGCGGCGGCTCTGGTCGAGGTCGACTACGAACCGTTGCCGGCGGTGGTCGGGCTTCGTGCAGCGATCGAGCAAGGGAGTTATCACACGGAGCCCCACGTGCTTTCTCGCGGCGATTGCGCCGCTGCGCTCGCGGCTGCCCCCGAACAATTATCGGGTGAGTTCGAACTGGGAGGGCAGGAGCATTTTTATCTGGAAACCCACGCCGCCTGGGCCGAAGCCGGCGAAGAGGGTTCAGTGGTCATCAACTCGTCCACTCAGCATCCCTCGGAGATCCAAGCGATTGTGGCCGAAGTGCTGCACGTGGCGCGCCACAAAGTCGTCGTGCAGGCCCCGCGGATGGGCGGAGGATTTGGCGGCAAGGAAACGCAGGGCAACGCGTTTGCGGCGCTGGTAGCTCTCGCCTCGGTCAAGACCGGTCGGCCGGTGCGCATCCAGCTCGACCGCGATCTGGACTTGAAGCTGACGGGGAAGCGTCATCCGTTTCTGGCCAAGTTTGCGGTGGGCTACGATCATGACGGCCGTTTGCTGGCCGCGCAGGTGGCTTTGGTTTCGGACGGCGGTTGGTCGCTCGATCTTTCGACGGCGATCAACGATCGGGCGCTGTTCCACCTCGATAACGCTTACTATCTTCCGGCGGTGCATTTTTCCGGCCGCGTGGCCAAAACGCACGTCACTTCGCACACGGCTTTCCGCGGCTTTGGCGGACCGCAGGGCATGTTGGTGATGGAAGAGATCATCGATCGGGTTGCCCGGCGGCTCGGGCTCGCCCCCGAAGTTGTGCGCGAGCGAAATCTCTATCACGGCATGGGTGAGACCAACCGCACTCACTATCAGGAGGACGTGGGCGACAACCGGATTCAGGAAATCTGGAAGCAGGTGATGGCCGAAGCGGAATTTGGGAAACGCCGCGAAGCCGTGGCGGCGTGGAACGCGACGCACTCGCACATGAAGCGCGGCTTGGCGGTCACGCCGGTGAAGTTCGGCATCTCGTTTACGCTTTCGCACTACAACCAAGCGGGCGCGTTGGTGCATATTTATCAGGACGGCTCAGTGCAAGTGAACCATGGTGGCACCGAGATGGGGCAGGGGTTGCACACGAAGATTCTGGGCGTCGCCATGCGTGAACTCGGCCTCCCGGCTGAGTCGATCCGCTTGATGACGACGAGCACCGACAAGGTGCCGAACACCTCGGCGACGGCGGCGTCTTCTGGCGCCGATCTCAACGGGGCGGCAGTGGCGGCGGCCTGCACCATTTTGCGCGAGCGCCTCGCCCCCGTGGCGGCCGGGTTATTGGAGACGACGGTGGACGCGATCGAGTTTGTGGGCGGCGAAGCGCGCGAGCCGGGCACGACGCGCAGTGTGCCCTTTGCCAAAGTCGCCGCGAAAGCCTACAGCGAGCGCATCAGTCTTTCGGCGACCGGGTTCTATCGAACGCCGAACGTCAAATGGGATTGGACCACCGCTACGGGGAGGCCGTTTCACTACTTCGCGTGCGGAGCGGCCGTGGCCGAAGTAGAGGTCGATGGTTACAACGGGATGCACCGCGTGCGCCGAGTCGATATCGTTCACGACGTGGGCAACTCGCTGAACCCCGGCGTCGATCGCGGGCAGATTGAGGGCGGATTTGTGCAGGGGATGGGTTGGCTCACCCGCGAAGAATTGAAGTGGGACGGCGCAGGCCGCCTGCTGACGCACAGCGCGAGCACTTACCAGATCCCTGCGTTTAGCGACGCACCGGTCGAGTTTAATGTGACGTTGCTCCCGCGGGCCGCGCAGGCCAACACGATTCATGGGAGTAAGGCGGTCGGCGAGCCTCCGCTGATGCTTGCCTTTTCGGTGCGTGAGGCGATCCGCGATGCGATCGCCGCGTTTGGTCCCGGAGGGAGAGAAGTGCCATTGGCCTCGCCGGCGACGGGCGAAGCGATCTTCGCGGCGATCCGCGAGATTCGTGGCTAGGAAGTCCGGAGTCGGTCGCGCTCGGTGAGCAGCTGGGCGGCGATGCTGAGGGCGATTTCACGCGGGTCGTTGTTGCCGAAGGGCAGACCGACGGGGCAGTGGAACTCATTCGCGCGCGCGGCGGAAAGACCGTCGGCGATCATCTCGCGTCGGAGGACGGCCGCTTTGGCTTTGCTCCCGATGACGCCGAGGAACGGAAAACTTCGTTCCGCGAGGGCGCGTTGAAGCACGGGGCGATCCGACGCGTGCCCCTTGGTAAGGCAAAGTAAGAAAGCATGGTCGGGCATCGTTGGCACGAGGTCGGCCGGATTCTCGTGCGGCACGTAGCTGACGTTGCGCGCGCGGGGAAGCCGGTCGAGCCACTCGCGCCGCGGATCGACCACGGTCACTTGGCAATCGAGCGGGGCGAGGATGGGCACGAGTGCTTGCACGACATGCCCGGCTCCAAAAATCCAGATAGGCCAAGCGGCGCCGGTGCAGCCGGCTGGATGCGGCTCGAAGTAGAGTTTGACCGAACCACCGCAGGTCATGCCGACGTCGGTCTTGAGCGTCCAGTTAACGAATCTCGGGCCGGACTCCGGTGCGGCGAGCATCTCAACCGCGAGGGCGATTGCTTTGGCCTCCACCTTGCCACCGCCGACCGTGCCGGCGTGCAATCCGGTGGACGTGACGAGCATCTTGGCGCCGGTGTCCTGCGGCGTGCTTCCCAGGGCATCGGTCAAAACGACGAACACAAAGCCCACGCCGTCCTCCTCGAGGCTGACGAGTTGCTCGTAGAAAGTGGCGGGGAGGTCGGGCATGGTCGCAAGGGCTAGGCGGGCAAGCGCAGGGTGGCGAGGCAACCGGTCGTATTCGGACGATTCTGCAATGTGATCGAGCCCTGATGGTTTTCGATGATCTGTCGGCAGAGCACAAGGCCAATGCCCGCGCCGGCGGCTTGGTAGTGAAGAAGGGAACGAAGAGATTGGGGTGATTGGAGATGCCAGGGCCGTCGTCTTCGATTGAGAGTTCGAAAACGTGTCCCTCCTTTCGCCCACCGAGACGCACTCCCGCGTCGGTTTGCCCGCCCACGCGTTGTTCGAGGCACGCTTCACCGGCATTCTTGATCAGATTGATGAGCACCAGTTCGATCTGCGCAGCGTCGCATCCGATCGTGAGATCGGGACCGCCGGTGCCGTGAACCTGAATCCGCGGTTCGAGTGCGGTGACGCAGGTTTTCCCACGGCTTGATGACAAAGTCGCGGGCGCCGCGACGATGGCTGCGGCGACATTGAGGAGGACGTTGTGAATTGAGGAAGTTTTCATGATGGTTGGAAGTTGTCCTCCTTAGTGCAGTGCTCGTGTAAACGTTTCTTCGCTTCTATAAGTAAATGGTGGATAGGAAATAAAAAAATCTACCGATATTGATGGGCGTGGCGGTGGGCGTTTTTCACCCGCTTACGGGAGGCGTGGTTCCCAAAATCGGGAAAGTCGTCAGCGGGTATGCTGGGCACAAAAAATCCACCGGTGTTTCAACAGGTGGATAAAATGGTCGGGCTGGTGAGATTCGAACTCACGACCTCTTGCACCCCATGCAAGCGCGCTACCAGGCTACGCTACAGCCCGACAAAAGGAACTAGGAAGAAGCCCGACCCCTTCACCCAACGCAAGCCCTTTTCCGGGATTCATCGCCGAGAGGCTGGCCCGTCTCAGACTGGGGTATCGGCGCAGGCGAGACCGCCGGCCTCTGGGGTGGTCTACGTAGTTGACGGTAGTGAAATAGAATGGCGAAGCGGGCGCGTGCCCCCGGTGGTGGGGCCTTCAATGAACTCTTTGCGTTCAGTCTTTCGTAGCTTTTCCCTCGTAGCGATTGCGTTGGGGAGCGGCACGGCGCGCTCGATGGCTTTGGCGGCATGATCCAGCTTGCCCGACTCCAGCCATTGGCGGGCGATCTTCATCGCGTTGTGACGGTTCTACCATGGGTAGACCCCGAAAATGCCGGGAGGCGCCAATCACAATCAGGGCGAGGCCGAGATACCGAATTCGGCGAAACAGTCGGTGATCCTCCCGGGCGTCGAGCAAGGCCCACTACTAGTCGCGAGGGCTGCGTTGAGTGAGCCCGTGCCAAGCGGCGGCGAGGCGATCGAGAAAAGAATTGCCGCCAGTCGGTGGTTGCTCGGGAGTGTCGGGCAACTGCTTCATGAATAAGTTGGAAGACGAATTACCGGATCACAGGGATTGTCGTGAGTGCCCACGACGCCCCGGGAGTCCGGTGGGCACCGATCGAGCGATGATACCCGAGGTGACGGGCGGGGCGTTGGGGCTACGTCGGGGCTTTGGCGCTGACGATCCTGGTGGCCTCTGGCCGCGGGACGGTGATGTCGCCCGACATCGTTAATTTCGACAAGGTGGCGCACTTGGCGATCTACGGCCTGCTGGCGACCTTGGTGGCCCGGGCGGGCTTTCCGGGTCGACGTGGCTGGTGGGCGGTGTTGTTCGTGTCCCTTTTTGGACTGACCGACGAATGGCACCAGAGTTTCACTCCGGGCCGCTCGGTTGAAATCGCTGACTGGGTGGCCGATACGTTGGGAGCCGTCGTGGCGGTGGCTGCCTACGTGAACTGGCGGACCTACCGGTCGTGGTTGGAGAAGCCTTTGCACAGACAAAAAGCACGGGTTGAAAATCGCGCCGGAGTCGTCCCCAATCAGACCTGATGACTCCCACTGACGCTCAGGCCAAACTAGCTCAACTCCGCGCCGAGGTGGTCCGGCACGATGCGCTCTACTATCGGCGCGCGAAGCCGGAGATCAGTGACTTCGATTACGATCAACTGAAGCGGGAACTGGCCTCGCTCGAGGCGGCGTTTCCCGACTTGGTCGGCGCGGATTCGCCGACGGAAGCGGTGGGCGACGACCGCTCCGAAGGATTCCAGACCTACCGGCACCGCCTGCCAATGCAGAGTCTCGACAACACCTATTCGGAGGAGGAGTTGCGGGAGTTTCATGCTCGGCTGGTGAAGTTGTTCGAGCGCGAAGACTTGGTTTATGCGGTGGAGCCGAAGATCGACGGGCTGGCGGTGAGCCTCACTTTTGAAAGCGGCGAGCTCGTTCGAGCGGTTACTCGTGGCAACGGCATCGAGGGGGACGATGTCACGGTCAATATTCGCACGATTCAGTCACTGCCGACCAAGCTGCGAGCCTCAGCTGGCGTGCCGGTGCCGGCCGTGATCGAGATCCGCGGCGAAGTGTTCATGACCTTGACGGAGTTTGGGCGGATCAATCAGGAACGGGAGGAGGCCGGGGAACCACTCTACGCCAATCCCCGAAATCTGGCGGCGGGGACGTTGAAGATGTTGGATCAGGCGGCGGTCGCAAACCGGAAGCTAGACATCGTGCTCTACGGCCTCGGTTTTTGCGAACCGGCCTCGGCGGTCGGCGATTCGCAAAGCAGTTTTCACGCGCTCATCCAGGCGTGGGGGCTGCCGACGATTGAGAAAACCTGGACGGTCCCGGGGATCGATGAGGTCTGGGCGGCGGTGCAGGAGCTCGATCGCCTCCGCTCCGGCTTTGCTTATGCAACCGACGGTGCGGTGGTGAAGCTGGACTCGATCAAACTGCAGCGTGATGCCGGTAGCACGAGCAAGGCCCCGCGCTGGGCGATGGCCTACAAATTTGCGGCGGAGCGGGCGGAAACGCTCTTGAAATCGATTACCATTCAGATCGGCCGCACGGGCGTGCTGACCCCCGTGGCGGAACTGGAGCCGGTGCAGCTGGCGGGCACAACGGTCGCGCGGGCGACGCTGCACAACCGCGATGAAATCGCGCGAAAAGACATTCGGGTCGGGGATCAAGTTTACGTTGAGAAGGCCGGTGAGATCATCCCGATCGTGCTGGGGGTGAATCTGGCGCGCCGCTCATCGGAGTGTGTGACCTATGTTTTTCCAGAAAACTGCCCGGTGTGTGCGACCGCGGTCGTGCAGATCGAAGGCGAAGTGGCGTTGCGCTGCCCGAACTACCAATGCCCGGTGCAGGTGCGGCGGCGGGTGCAGCATTTCGCATCGAAGGGGTGTCTCGATATCGACGGGCTCGGCGTGGCGATGGTCGACACGCTGGTGGACAAAGGGTGGGTGGGGAGCGTCGCGGATATTTATCGGCTCAATCGGGCGGATCTTCTGACGCTGGGGAAGAGCGTGGAGAAATCGACCGACAACCTGTTGGCGGGGATCGAGACCAGCAAGCGGGCCGAACTTTGGCGGGTGATTCACGGTCTCGGCATCACCCACGTGGGCACAGCGGCGGCGAAGGATCTGGCGAAGCGCTTCGCGAGCCTTGACGCGTTAGCGGCGGCGACGTTGGACAGTTTTCTCGGCGAGAAAAAGGCCACGCTGATCAATGGTATCGGCGAAACGATGGCGCGGGCGATCGTGGGGTTTTTTCTCAAACCGGAGAACGCGGCGTTGGTGAAGGAACTCAGATCACTCGGGGTTGAGCCCGTCGCTCCCGAACAAGCTGGCCCGGTTGGGACAAAGTTTGCGGGCATGACGTTGGTGTTGACCGGCACGTTGCCCACGCTGACCCGCGACGAGGCGAAGGCGAAGATCGAAGCCGCCGGGGGCAAGGTGAGCGGCAGCGTGAGCAAGAAGACGAGCTACGTGCTTGCGGGGGATGAGGCTGGGTCGAAGTTAACGAAAGCCCAAGAGCTGGGGGTGCCGGTGATTGATGAGGCGGAGCTCCTCCGGTTGCTGGCGGGGCCGGCGGATGCGGAAAACGTCGAATGACGTTCCTTTCCTTTGACGGACATCGTCGCTTCTGGTCCGGTGCGATATGGTCAAGCTGATGAATCGTGTGCGGTCGGTGATTTGTGGGGTGCTCGCCCTAACGAGCGCTCGAGCGCAGAGTGAGCACGTGGTGGCGCCGCCGGTGGATTGGAGTGATCCGGTCACGATCACCGTGACGGGCAACCCCACGTATTTCCACCGTCACCAGATGGAGGTGGAGGAAGTCTCCGCTGAGGAGCAGGCGATCTACCAGAGTTCGTGGGCGGGGGCGATGGGGCTGCGCATCGCCGGGTTGGCAAACAAGCGCTACCGCGTGCACCTAGCCTACACGGAGATGGACATGAACGCGCCGACGCGGCGTTGGTTTGATATTCTGATTAACGGCGAAGTGGTGCAGGAGGACGTCTGTATTTTCAACGAAGTTGGCAACCGGCGCGTGTTGAGTTTTGATTTCATCACGCCAGCGAAGGACGGCGCGATCACCTTCTCGCAACGCATAAGCAGGCCGGGTTCAGACGCGCCGAGCTTCACCTTGCTGCGGCTCTACGATCTCGCGGGTGGCTTGGTCGCGGAGCGTTCGGCTTATGCAATGCGGCCGGCGGACTGGGATTTGCGCGGCTACCTCGACAAGATCTATTTTGGACCGATCAAGGATGATCACGACCTGCCGCCATGGGAGGGGACCTACAAGATTCGCGAGCACGAGACGGCAAAGCTGACGCCGGCCGATGTGATCGGGCCGGACGGAATCGCGTATCCCAACTGGACGCAAGTGGGATTGCCCAACGGCATCCCGACTTTGCCGGTCACGCTTTCGGCCGCCGACTTCGGCGCGGTGCCCAACGACGATGACGATGATTCGGCGGCGTTGCAGGAGGCGATCGAGGCGTTGCGCGTGCGTGGCGGCGGGGTGTTGTTTATTCCAGAGGGGATCTACTACCTCGACCAACCGATCACGATCACGGGCGACAACATGGTGTTGCGCGGAGCGGGCCAACGCCGGACGCGCCTGATCTCGCGTTTCTCGATGGAAGGCGCCGACCCAGAGATTCACGGCGTGGCTGAGGGTGGAGAGATCGGCGTCGGTAACTTTTATTATGTGTGGAGCGATCCGGAAAATCTGACTTCCCTCGAAGTTCGTGCGAACGGGAAGCGGGTGAAGGAAATCGCTTCGGCGGGTCCTTGGGAGCGCACGATTCTTCGCCGATTCACTGGGGACGAGTTGTTGGCAACCGCGGGTCCGGGCAAGGTGAAGCTGGAAGTGATCGCTACTTACCGCCACGGCGCGAAGCGCACCACGGAACAAACGGTGCTTGTGGCGGACCACGCTGTAGCCGGTGATCGCGCCTATGGCGTCCTTAGCATGATCATGTTTCGAGGCGAAGGAGTGGAGGGGGAGACGATCGCCCTCGCTTCGGATGGCCGCCGCGGTGACATGAGCCTTGAGTTGACGGCCGGACACGGCGTGAAGGTGGGAGATCGCCTAGTCCTCGACGCGCCCAACACGCCTCGTTGGCAGGCGCTGCATCGCGATGATCACCCCGGTGGGAGTTATCGTCGCAACATGTATGAGGTGACGGCCGTGGAGGGCAATCGGGTGTGGATTCCTGAAGCACTGCGGATCGAGTTTCCCACGATCGACGGAGCTTACGTGCAAAAATTTCGTCCGCAGGTGCATTGCGGACTCGAGGATTTGGGCTTTGAGCAAGCGGTCGACGCGGATGTTTACAGCGTCGTATTTGAATACGGCTGGGAGTCGTGGGTGCGCGGGGTAGAAGTGGTGATGACGGGCAACAAAGCACTCTACATGCCAAATTCTAAACGGTGCGAGGTGCGCGACTCGGTGTTTGATCGTTCCTGGACGAACGAAGGCGGTCACGCCTACATCGGTTGGGAGCACTCCTACGATTGCCTGATGGAAAACGTGACGACCTACGACATGCGGCATGCGCCTGTGCTGCAGTGGTCGTCGTCCGGCAATGTGATTCGCGATAGCACGTTTCACAACAGCGATGCCCAGTGGCACGCGGGTTGGACCAACGAGAATCTGTTTGAAGGCTTGATCGTCGAGTCGTCGCAAGACGGCGGTTCTTACGGCAACGGCATGTGGTCATCGGGTCCGGAGGACACCGGGCACGGTCCGAACGGCCCGCGCAACGTCGTCTACAATTGCAACATCACCTCGTCGAAAGTCGGGCTGTGGATGGGCGGGATGAATGAAGCGTGGTTGATCCTCTACAATCGCTTCGTGGTCGGCCGCGGTCCGGCGGTGCTGGCGAAAGCCGCGAGCTTCGACCACATTATCCAAGGGAATGTTTTCATCACGCTGGAGCCGTATCCCGCGGCGATCTACATCGGTTCGCGCGACTGCATCGGGATCGAGCTGATCAACAATCGGTTTTACGGTCCCATCGACCAATTGGTCGGCGGGCCGGGGCGGCCCGCCGTCGAATTCGACAACCGCATCTTGAAGTCGGGCGACGTGAATCGCCCGCACGCCCCCGTGCGCTCGATCTTCGCTTGGCAGCAGGAGAACCGTGAGGACATCCTCGCCGAGCAACAAGAGCAGTCGACGCGCCGCGGTCGTTAAGCACCCGCCCCTGATGGGCGGGGATGAAGTTTCAATCCTCGTCCACCTTGGCGGGGCCGAAGACGCTGCGGTCGAGCGAGAGGGGGCCGCCGCCGGCGATGAGGACCACGATGAGGAGGAAGAGCACGAGCGCGGAAAACTCGAGGGATTGACCGAGGGCGAACAGACCATCGTGTCGGTGCACGATGAAGACCGCGCCGGCGAGGATCGGAATTTGCACCAAGGCGGCGATGCGCGTCAGAAAGCCGATGCAGAGCAGGAATCCACCGACGAAGTGTCCGATGGCGACGTAGTGAATCAGAGCTCCGGAAACCAACCAATCGCTGCCGCTGCGCGAGAGCAGATTGATGATGAACTCTGAGCGAACGTTGAACACAATCATGACGCCGCGGGCGAGGAGCCCGAGGCCAAGGTAGATGCGAACGCAATCTAACCAGATATCGCGGCGGGCTTCGGCCCACACGAGTAGAGCAGTCAATCTCTTCAAGACAGCCTCCTGAGTTTTGGGGTTGGAGTGGGCGGCCCGATGCGTCCAACGCGCACCGTGGTGACTCGGAGGCTATCCGGCCATCGGTCCACGTCAACGGCGGCGTCGGGTCGCTCCGTGCGGATTTTCCCCCAAGTTAAAGCGGCCAACCGGGCTCGTCCTTGAACGGGCGGTGAGACATGCCGCGGGTGAGATCGGCGATCAACGGGCGTTGTTGCAGTATGTGGGCGTGACGATCGAGCACGCGCCCCGTGACTTTGCCGGGCGGGAAAAATCGGAAGAAGAAGGTGTGTTCGCCTTGGTCGACCCAGGCGTAGTGCTCGAGTTTCGTTGGAAGAATCTTGGGGTCGTGGTGGGCAAAAGGGCAGGATCGCAGGAGCGTGAGATGCGCGGTCGATTCGTCACCACTGATCGCGAAGACTTCCGGTGCGACGATGCCTGCACGACGGCCATCGGCGAGATGAAGAACGCTGCGATCACGGAGGGGAAGCTCGCGGCCGTCGCTGGCGCGGCGCAGGTTGCCACCCGGAATACCATCATTGCGATGCCCGATCGTAGGACGGGGCGACCAGGAGAGGCGCAGGAGTTTATGATGCTCGTGCCAATTGACACGTAGGTGCAATTCGTAGAACTCGCATCCACGGTAGCGCCGCCAGTCCGCGCAGATCCGGCTTTCACCGATCCGGCCCTCGATGCGCCAGAGATGACGGAGCGGGCCGGTTTCGATCAGCGCGGGTTCGCTCCAATGCGCATGATCGACTTGCGGGCCGGCGAAGCGGTCGATGCTGTGCGACCAAGTGTCGGATTTGTCCTCGATGAGTTTCAGCTCGGGCAACGGACAGGTTGAGTGCGCGTCGGTGCGAAGGACGCCGCTGCCGTCGGCATTGGTGGTGAGGTTAAAGTCGGGCGAGGCGCCCTTGAGTGGTGCGGATTTGCCCTTGGAATTGCGGGCGATGCGGACGGTGCGGAGTTCGCCGGGCTTGATCGCGAGGGGAAAGAGCACGCGCATCGTGTCGGGCATGAGCGTTTCAGGCTCGATGATCTGGTGGGGGACGAGCCGGTTACGTTCGTCGAGGAGGCACCAATCTGGTTTCCAATGCGTCCATTCGAGCCAGGGTTCGTGTTCGATCCAGCCGTTGAACGTCTCGTCTGAAAAATTTCCCGCCACGATGCGTTGGCGCGGGTCGGGCGGCAGCGCGTGGGCACGGCGGCGAAAGGTTTCGCTGAGCACGGTCTCGGCGCTCGCCTGGGTGCCGGCGAGTTGGTGGTCGGCGGCCTGCGCGGCGCTGGGCGTGCAACTGCCGCCGAGGGTGTCGTGAAACGAATTAAAGCAAAGCGATTCCCAGGCCGAGGCGAGGACTGGAGTCGCGGCGCGGCGTTCGGCGGGTGGCGCGAGGTCGAGGGCGCGTTTGGCTTGAGCGAGAAGATTCTCAGCGCGGCGCACGCCGAGCTTCACGGGCCGGTGGGCGGTGAAGCAGCCGATGGCGTGCATCTGCAATTCACCGGTGACGAGGGGCAGGTGTTTAACTTGAGGTGAGAGCGCCTGGAAGAAGCGTTCAGGGGAAGAAAAAACCAACCGGGCGCCAGGGAGGGTGCGTTCATGAGCGCGCACCCATTCGATAATCTGTTCGTTGGGGCCGCCCCCGTGGTCGCCGACGCCGAGAAAGCACATCGTGTGGGTGACGCCGGTGGGCAAGTCTTCCAGGGCGCCTTGGACATGCTGCAAGGTGGGCGGCGTGATGGTGCAGTAGCTGTGGGCGATGCGGAAAGTGTTGATGATCTTTCCGCCCGGGCGACCCCGCCAGCGGAAGACGCGGGCGGGTAGGGCCGTCTCGTGGGCCATCGGTCGCATGAACACGTAGCTGTCTTGATCGTGCGCGGCCATGATGTCGGGCAGCGCCGCGCTGTGGCCAAACGAGTCGACGTTGAATCCGATGCGGGGGAAGAGCCCGAGGTGCTTTTCAAACCAGGCGCGGCCGAGCTTGATCTGTTGATGAAAATTTTGCTCTCCCGGCAGGTTGCAATCGGGCTGCACCCACCAACCGCCGACGACTGACCAACGGCCAGCGCGGACATGGGCCTTGATGCGGCGAAAGAGGGCCGGATCGTGACGTCGCACCTGTTCGTAGACCCAAGCTTCCCCGCGGGTGAAGATGATGTCGCGGTGGCGATCGAGGGTGTTGCACATGGTGTCACATGTGTTGAGGCACTCGTCGACGCCGGCGGTCCACGGCCACAGCCACACGGGATCGAGATGGGCGTTCAGGACGATGTGGACGGTGCGCATAGAATGGGATAGGGCTAGGCTCGCTCGTCGGGGTTGACGGGGGGGGCGGGCCGTTCGGTCCCAGCCGCAGAATGGTCAGGAGGTGGTTGCGTTGGCAACGCCGCGATTGATGCGATGATTCCAACCGCGGAGAGTGAGACGGACGTTGGGATGCAAGTTGCCTGGCTCGATCTCGTCGCGACCAGCGAGCATCTGCACCAAGACGGTTTTGCGTAGACGGCGGGAGAGGTTGTGCTTCGATCCGTGAATCGTGAAGTAGGAAAAGAACACGACATCGCCGGGTTCGGCCTCGAGCGGAGTGGATTCCTCGAGCGGGTATTGATCGAGAAATTCGCACGGCTCCTGTCCGCCGGTGCGGGGCACGCGTCCGAGTTTGTGCGAACCGGGATAGACGCGCAAACAGCCCATCTGGTCGGTCGCCGGAGATACGTGGATGACCGCGGCGATCATCGTGTCTTTGACCGACGGGAAGTAGGTCCAATCCTGATGCATCGTGAACGGCATGCCGTGGGCGGCCGGTTTTTGAAACAGCTTGGTGTGGTGTAGCACGATATCGGGCCCGAGGATCGCCTCCGTGACGTCGAGAAAGGCCTTGGCCTGAATCGCACGGAGCCAGGCTTCGGAGTAGCACTGGACGTTGTGCGTGTGAGTGAGGGTGGATTTTTCCCCGGCAACCTTGACCTGCCGTTCGCCGGTCCACTGGGCGGTGTTGAGGTCGCCTCTGCGGGTGAGCTGCCGCACGATCCGGTCGAAGTCGCGCTCGAGAGGTTTGACTTGGGCGGGAGTAAACAAGCCACGGGCGACGTAGTAGCCGTGCTGGTCGAAGAAGGCTTTGATCTTTGAGGGAGTGGCCATGGGGTGACGTAGCCCAATCGTGAAAGTTGTCCGGGGGAAGCCTATGCTGTTGTCTGAATCGGGATCGTGTTGTCCGATTTCAACACCATGAGTGCAACCAAACGCAGTCTTGATTGGCCAAAGCTGGCGGTGCCAACCATTCGCAACGGAGGGCGTTTTCCCATGGAAGCGCGCAATTCCGCCCTGGTCTACTGCTCGCCGCACACGGTCGCCCTCCACTTGCACCCTTATGCAGGGAAACTGGTCATGGGGAGGGTGTCTTTGGCGCTGCGGCCGGGCGTTGGAAAGAAAACTCCGTCGACCTACAAACTACAAAGCCTGACCCCATTATCTCGTCCCAGTTGGATTTTCTCAGTGACACCGCGGGCGACACCGGGGAGAACGACTGAATAATTTATGCCCCCACGCCTGCATTTGAACAGCGATTGGAGCCCACCCGGTGAACCATTGCCACCCTTGCCCGTGGGGGTGATCCTGCCGCCGCAGATCCGCGCGCCCCGCTATCCGCTGAAAGACCGGCGCACCTTGTTCAGCGATGCGGAGATCGCCCGGGCGCGGGAGAATATCGGCCGCTACCCCTCCGCCCGGAAACTGGCCGACGAAATCGTGCAGGCCGCCGCCTACTGGGTGGAGTGGAGCGATGCAGATTTGCGCAAGCTGATTGCCACCGCCGAAGTGCCGCGGGCCTTCGATTGCTCGCCGGCGGGCTGCCCCAAGTGCGGGAAGAAAATCTTCGAGGTGGCCAAGAGCACCTATCCGTGGCGCCTCGATCCGCGCCGACCGTTCAAGGTGGCGTGTCCGGTGTGTGCGTCGGTTTTTCCGAGCAATGACTACGGCCGTTTCTATCGTAGCGGTTTTCAGGATCGGAGTGATTTTGACGGTCCCTACGTAGACGACGGCCGCGGGTGGGTGGCACCGGATGGGGAGCGCTACTGGTTCGTCGCCCATGCGAACCACTGGACTTGGTATTGGCATCCGCAGGCGGACAATCCCACACTGCTGCGCGGTTGCGAGGCGTTGGGCCGCGCCTACCTGCTGACCGGCGATCGGCGCTATGCGCACAAGGCCGCCGTCATCCTGCATCGCATCGCTGAGGTCTACCCCAACATGGATCATGCCCCGCAATCGCGGATGGGCGAGTTTCTCGCCCGCAGGTCCGGCGAGATCTATCCCGGTAAAGTGGTTAATGCGATTTGGGAATCCTACATGTCGGCACAATTTGCCGAGACCTACGACGCCATTTGGGAAACGATCGACGAGGACAAGGCATTGCAGGCTTTGACCGATCGCACCGGGCCGGAGCTGCGCGGCTTTATCGAGGCCAACCTGCTCGAGGAAATCATCGACGCCTATTATGCGGTGAAGACACGCGGCAACTACGGCATGCACCAGCGTTCGCTGCTACAGACCGTGCTCGTGCGCCAGCATGCCGATCATGCCCGGCACCTCGCTGCCGTCGTGGACAAGCCAGACGGCGCGATTTTCCTCGGCTTGCGCTACGCGCTGCACGGGCAGGTTTGGCGCGACGGTCATCCCTATGAGGTTGGTGATTATAATTTTGCGTGGGTGAGTAATCTCATCCTAGTGGCCGGGCTGCTCGCGAAGCTCGGCGTGGATGTAACCGGTCTGCCGCGCCTTCGCCGGTTGCTCAATGCCCCACTCGACAGCCTCTGCATCGGTCGGCTGACTCCGGCAATTGGCGATAGTCAGACGGTCTATGCCAATCCCGTCGGTGGGGATGCCGGTCTGTATCAACAGGCCCTGCGCACTTATGCTGAGCCGCGTTATGCCCGCTTTTTGGCTGGGCTGGGTGCCACTGGCGAAAACTCCTTCGCGAGTTTTGTTTCGTTATTGCAGCCGCCGATCGCGGTCCCGGCCGGAGCGCCGGCCCCCGGTCGTTTGCACGAGCCGCAGCCCAGTCGGTTGCTTGCAGGTTTCGGCTTGAGCCTGATGAATAACCCGGCGGACACAGTGGGTTTCTCAGTCTATCACGGGCTACACCTCAATCACCGGCACTTCGACCGCCTGCACTTTGATGTGTTTGCCCACGGGCAAGCCATGATGCCCGACCTCGGTTACCCAGATGCGATGAATGCGATGGTCCCGGGCATCTTCACGTGGTCGCTGACCACGATTTCCCATAATACCGTCACCGTGGATGCCGCGATGCAGCCCGGCAACGCCGCGGGGCACGTCGAAATGCAGGTCGAGGGCGGCTGGGTGCGTGCCGTGGCGGTCAATGCTCCCGGCACTTATCCGCAATGCCCGGTTTACCGTCGCACCTTGGTGATGGTGGATGCGGGCGATGAGCGCAGTTACCTCGTGGACTTTTTCGATGTCGAGGGCGGTCACCAGCACGATTACAGCCTGCACGGGCCACCGGGAGCATTTCAGCTCAACGGTGGCGAGTGGACGCCACCGGCCACCGGGACGCTGGCCGGTGAGGCCGTGCCCGTCGGCGCGCTATACGATGATCCCGCGCTGGCTTCGCCCGAGAATAAAGACGGTTACGCCACGTATCGGGGCTCGGGGTTCCAGCATCTGGAAAAAGTCCGCCACCATCGCGCCGGTGACTGGTCGGCCGACTACACTCACGAGCGCGCGGCGACAGCGCAATTGCGCCTGCGGGTTTTACCACAGCCGAATCAGCAGCTAATGCTCGCCGAGGCCCGCGTGTCGCCGGTTAAATGGCCGCAGATCCTACGTTACTTGATCGCGCGGCACGAGGGTGGGGCGGGGCTCGTAAGCAAGTTTGTCAGTGTCATCGAACCGCACGCCGGGACACCGTTTCTGCGAGGGGCCCAGCGCTATGCTATCCCCGGCGGGGTGGCAGTGGGCGTGACACAGGGGGACGGTCGTAGTGAGGTCATCGTGCAGGGCGAGCAGGGCGTGAGCAAACGGTGCGAGGTTGCCGGGCGGATGCTGCTGACTGATGCCCGCGTGACCGTGTTTGCGTTTGATGCCGACGGTGCCCTCGCGCGGCTTTGGCTGGTCGACGGCACGCACGCTGCGGTCAATGACGACTTCCATCACGCCGCGCAGGCTTGGGGGGGGCGGGTGCTCGCGGTCGATCCCGCTGCGCAAACCGTGCGCATCGCCTTGGCCGCGACCGCTGCCGGTGAGGCGGCCGTCACCTTGGTGGGCCGCGTGGTGCACTTCGGCCCGGGGCGCGCCTCCGCAAATACGGTGACGGCGGCCCGGTGGGAAGGTGGCGACTTGGTGCTGCACATGCGCGACGACCTCATCGTCGGTCTCGTGCAAGTGCGGGCCGTCACGCCTGCCCGCATCGAAACCGCCTCCGGTCTTATGCTAGCCGCCACTTACGCCGGCGCTGGTTTGCGCAACGCCGCCGGTGGCTTTGTCGGGGTGGTGCGGACCGCTGGTGAAGACTGGATTGAGCCTGTCGCTCGGCTCGCCGTCGGCGCTCTCGCGCCCGGGGAGGATCTCACGATTACCCAGACTTGGCCCGGCGACCGGTTCGAGTGCCCGGCGGTATTGGCGTGGCGGCGTTGACCGCATCCGCCAACTCGTTCATCACTCTTCGCGATGCCGTCGAAGAAACACACCTCGCTTGACCGGGTGCTGGGCCGTCTCGATTCGCTCGATTCGGTGAACCTCGCCAATCTCGTGCAGCGGCTGGCGCGTGAGCGCGGATTGTTCGAGGACATCTTCAACACCCTGCAGGAGGGAGTGCTCGTCATTACCACCGACGGTGAAATCGAAAAGAGATCTAAGGGAAAGAGATCTAAGGGGTCAGGCTTTGTAGTTTGTAGTTGAAGTGCGCTGATAAATGAGGTGGCGTGTTGGCCATGACGTGACCCTTAAGGATGGAATCGGAAGCAGGGGTTTATCATGTAATCAACCGGGGCCATTACCGGGCGGACATCTTTCGGACGGAAAAAACCAAGGTGGCGTTTCTGCAATGTCTGCAGGAGGCATGCGCCAAGACCGGCTGGCAGGTGCACGCGTGGTGCGTGATGTCGAATCACGACCATTCTGGCTGTCTCGATACCGAAGGCCAATCTCGTGGAGGGCATGCGTTGGCTCCAGGGCACGTTTGCCACCCGGTTCAATCGTCTACGTCGGGAACAAGGGCACCTTTTTCAAGGCCGCTACAAAAGCTTGGTCGTGGATCCCGATGGCGGTCTCGGGCCGCTTTGCCACTATATCCATCTCAATCCGGTTCGGGCCGGACTGCGCTCACTCGACGATTTACCCAACAATCCATGGACCAGCCTCCGCTAGCTGCTAGCTCCGCAAGACCGTCCCGAATGGTATCAACCCCAGCCTGCCCTGAATCTTGCCGGCACACTGGCGGACACGGCGGTGGGACGAGGGAAATACCTCCAGTATCTCGCATCGTTGCGCGCAGACGAACCCGCTCGCAAGGAGCAGCAGTTCGCCACGATGTCCAAGGGGTGGACGATGGGGACTCAAGGTTTCGCCAAAACCGTTCGGCAGGAGTAGCGGACGATGATCGG
>Ga0209491_10004929_pt1 | contig 20082 bp, 16 predicted proteins | sample BON02_FD_187213 | JGI IMG/M metagenome (GOLD analysis project Ga0209491, IMG submission 187213) | Freshwater microbial communities from Lake Bonney liftoff mats and glacier meltwater in Antarctica - BON-02 (SPAdes) (version 2) | ecosystem: Environmental > Aquatic > Freshwater > Ice > Glacier... | reverse complement strand
GAAGGCTATGCACTTTCGATCAGCCACTTCGTCAAGATCATCAGCATCCCCAAGGGGAGGGCGTGATCGTTTGACTCAGGAAGCTGTAACCAACCGCTGGAGTAGCCATCGGCTCCAAGCGGAGATCTTCGCTCGGCAGGGACGGCGTCAGGAAGGTGGTCGCCGATCGACTGTCATGTGGCGAAGCGTTTGAGGCTGAGCTAGACTCAGAACAAGCCACGCACAGCGGTTTTTCTGTGTTGGCGTCAGCGTGTGGTCTGCTGGCCGTCGAGGATGACTCGCGGGGGCGTTGGGCTGAGTTGACGGGCTGCATGACGAATTTGTTTCAGGTTGAGAGTGACGGCAGGACGGTTCAGGACATCCGGATCCCGAGTTCGTTGGACCGAAGAATTCGTGGCCGTTCACGAACGCTTCGGTCGCAAGTTACAACTTCAACATGTCGACCAGTCGCCAGAATGTGGGCTGCATGTCGTTACCGTTGAGCAATCGGAAAACTCGTTGCCGACCGGTTTTCACGATCTGACAGGGGATGCGGATGATGGCCGTCACGAACGTGCGGAATTCCATCTTGAGCAGCCGAAACTTTTCTTGGCGACGTTGGTCTTTCCAGCGTCCGGTTTCCGGAAGACTCAGCGCAAGCCACGCTTTCAACGTCCACGCCAGAGAACTGATCAGCATGTACGCCCAGTTCGAATACCGGTTGTCCACCGGAGCAGTCAGTGAACGCGGACCGTTCTTTAACTGTTCGATGAGATTCTCCTGTTCGCAGCGGTCGTTGCATTGAAGCACGATTTCTATCGCCGTCGCATCACCATCATTGGTGATATAAAACAGATAGCGAAATTCCTTGATGAGAAGTTTCTGGCCCTTCATTTCTTCGATCGTTTTGCGAACAACGATCATGCGATACGAACGGTCGCAGGCCGTCGGCTGGTAGTCGAACTCCGCCACGTCTTCGCGCTGCAGCACGAGATTTTTGTATTCGCGTTCGATGACGATGTTCTCTTTGACCGGATGTCCTTTCTCGCGTGATTTGGTTTTTGCAACGTATCGAGGCTGCCGTTTGAGCTTCTTCCACTTCGACTTTGCGAGCATTTCCGCCTGTGTTTCAAGGGGCAAATACGCTTTGTAGCCGAAGTAAAACGTCACGTTGTCGTCATCCCAGCGGTCGAGATGCGTCGTCTGACTGAAGGCCGTGTCGCCTCGGAATACGATTTTTCGGAAGCCGCACTCGCGCAGATAGCGGGCCACGTCATCGCATTCAGCGGCCACTCCGTCTTCGCTCGTCTGATTGCCCGAACGATTGACGATCCGCAGCGGCTCACGCGTTTCCGCCAGCGATATCAGAAGCGGATGGCGGCATCGCCGCATTCAATCCGCCAGTGGCGGACCCCAGATGCCCTTGAACGACATGTCCATGCCGAATTTAGATTCGCCCGTTGTACCCACAATCGATCCGTCCATGTCGACCGTCGCGCGGTCGAAGAACTCGTCGGGCTGCTCAGCCCACACGTTCCGCCGAGCCGCATCGATCGCCGTGTGCAGCGTGTCGATGTCGGCTTTGCTTTCGAACCGACGGCAGAAGTCGCCCGCCGTCGATGAATCGGTAATGCGTTTCGTGCCGCATGCATTCAAATAAGCTTCGTCGCCGCGTTTCTTCTTCAGATCTTCCAGACACGTTCCGTCGGTCATCGCGTTGTAAGCGATGTTGAGCACATGATCCGATTCATGATACGGAAAATGATCTTGCAAAAATTCGACATGCTCATTGATGGCATCGACCAGTCCACTCTGCTGAGCCATCGCCTGAGCGAGGATGTCTCTAAAATCGAGACGGCGCCGTCAACATGTCAACACACCAACAAGACGAGGTGCGCTGACGTGTTGACGTGTTGACGTGTTGACGATGAAAAACCATTGAATCGTCTGGGCAAACGACAACGACTTATTAAGGGGGCGGATCACAATTGTAGACGCAGCTCTTCTACAATACGGCCAGTTGCCGTCGTTGTCTCAATCTGTCTTCGATTTGAACCACCATGTCGCCTGCTAAGGAATCCTGATTCAGACGCCACTCAAATGGTCTGTTCTTATCTCGACAAGCCGGGTTTATGCACATACGGAACGAGTTATTTCTCCGTTGACTTCTATTACTCTTCAGGTGGTGACAGTTTCAGGGACAGCATCGTCTCTTATTCTGTGGTTTATGAAAGGACCTCAGAATGGCTCGCAAGAAGAAGACAACAGCGTCGAAACCTCGACGTCGCGACTACCCCGAAGAGTTCAAAGAGGAATCAGTCCAGATGCTGCTTGATGGTCACTCGGCTGCCTCGGTTGTTGATCGGTTTGGCATCTCCAACACCAATGTTCTGTACCGCTGGAAGAAAGAACATCTAACCAGAAGCGGCCCGGTGGCCAGCACTCTCTAGGCTTGTGTGAGGGAACTTGAAGGCGAGCTGCGTCGTGTTGAGCGTGATCCGGAAGTATTAAAAAAACGTTGGCTATTTTCGGCCGCAACGAATAGCTGACGTCTACGCGGCCATTGAAGTCATTGTTGCCGAAGGTATCTGTAACGCGGCTGAAACATGTCGAATTCTGGACGTGAATCGTACTTCCTTTCATGCCCGAAAGAAGGCATCTCGACAATCTTTGAAGAACAGGATGACGAACTTTCACCGTTGATAAGAGTCACCTTTAAGAAGCACCGACGTCGTTATGGGACTTGAAGGATCACCAAAGACCTCGAACAACTCGGGTACGCATGCAGTCGCAGGAGGGTCGCAAACATCATGAAAACACTGGATTTGAAGGCTATTCAGCCGAAGTCGTTCGTGCCGAAGACGACCGATTATCGTCATCGTTTAGGCTATTCGCCGAACCTCTTGCTTGAGGCAGACTCGCCGTCTACAGCTTAATCAAATCTGGGTCGGCGACATCACTTACTTTTCTTTGGAAGGTGGAGTTTTTAGTTACCTCGCGATCTTAATGGATCTCTTCTCACGTCGAATCGTGGGCTGGCATCTGGCCGACAATATGACGGAATCGCTTGTGCTGCGAACGTTGCGTTCGGCCGTGAAAACGCGGCAGCCATTGCCCGGATTAATTCATCACACGGATCGAGGCGGACAGTATGCTGGTAACGAGTATTGTTTGGTGCTGCGTCGCGATGAGGCTCTGCAAAGCATGAGTCGCGAGGGCGACTGCTACGGCAACGCATTCATGGAAAGTTGCTTCGGAACGATCAAGATTGAACTCGAAATGACCGATTTCGAAAGTAGTCGGCAGGCAAGAAAAGAGATTGCTCAGTACATCCTGTATTACGATTTCGATCGTCGACATTCGGGCATCGAATACTGCCTGTCAGTTCGCGCTTAAAACCTGCCAGGGATTTGCGGGTTAAAACCGGCCACTGAAGGGCTGGGTATGTTGGTCGATTTCAGCACGTTGAGTGCTGGGGGAGGTCAGCATGTCCAATCGGCTTTCAATGGCGACGCATCAATCGATCGAAACTCTGCACCGTTCAGGCCATTCCAACAGGGAAATTGCTCGTCTTTTGAGCCTTGACCGGGGTGCCGTCAACAAGCGAGTGCGTCTGATTCGGGCCGAATCGCAGGCTCAGAAGAAGTCAAAATCCGAGTCCGATCAGATTTAAAACCGGCCAAACCCGCGCACCGGGTCGGACAAAAAAGACGACGAAAAAACCAAGCAATTAGTCCACTTCCCATCAAAACCCTGGCCGGTTTTGACCCGCAAACAAGTGGCCGGTTTTAACCCGCAAACTGACATGCCCACCAGTTCAGTTTGAACAGATCATCAATCTCCGGAAATAAGAGAATGCCCTGTCCCTGAAACTGTCACCACCTCAACACCTCAACATGTCAACATGTCAACGCAGGATGATCGCCTGCCCTCGAATGTTTTTTAAGAGATATTTGTTCGCTCGTTCTGCCGAATCTGAGCAAGCATCGTCTCCACCCCGGTCGGTTGAGTCAAATTCCGTTCCGCTCTGTCTAAGGATTTCCGATGGTGTCGGTAATTGTCTAGAATGGTTTCGCTCGAAGGCGTTTTTATGTGAACGTCTTCGTCAGTCAAGCAAACTATTAGGCGAGATCACTCACGTGTCCGATTGTCTAACAAAAGACCAGATCCGGCAGGCTTACGAGCCGGCGTTCAAATTCCTGGACTCGATTCCGCAGATCATTGCCGACGCAAAAGCTAACGATGACTCAGAATCACTGAGACGCAGGTGTGAAAAGATCGAATTCGAAATTCAGGCCTTGAAGACCTTGTCTGATCGGCTTGTCGAACGACGAGCTCATCTAACCTCTTCGCTCTATTCTCTCGATCGATTGAATCGGTTGCAGGTCATCACGGATATGGTAATCGGTTCCGAATCGTCGCAACGATTGCGGCAGTCCAAACACGGATCGGTTGAAGTCGTCGTATTTCTGGGGGAATGCCTTGCGAGTTGGCTTCGAAATCTGAGTTTTACCCGATGCCCTCTGCATGAAGAATCTGATGATGGCACTAGTTTCGACGAGATGCTGGAGTGCCTGCCCGCGAATATCCCCGAGCTATGGAAGCAATCGCGTCCTTGCCCCCCTGCCGAAGACCAAATAGCTCAATGCCACAGCCTATTGGAGGAAGAGAAAGCAATCCTTCTTGTCGGCTTGAATGATGAAAGTAAGGAGCACAGAGGTAAAAGACCGTCTTCTGACACCAACTCAGACGCCGCAGTAACAAGCCCACGAAATATCGCCACGCGGTCAAACGCCGAGATTTTTCTCGCGGCATTGAGGGATTGGCACAAATTCGAAACAGATGAATTTAATTACGAACCAATCGACGTAGATGACCTCGCCGCGTTGTTCATGACTCCTACACCCAGAAGAGGATTCAGCAGGAGCAGTCTGTATCGCATGTTCGATGAAATCTTTGATACGTACCCACAGTACAAAAACCATTGCCGGGCACAAACAATTGTTCAAGAACTGAAGGCTCGTTCAGGTGAGTACTCGCCCCACAAGCTTCGTGCAAATCTAAATGACGAAGCGATAGCGTTGGTGGAACAACACCGCCTCGGCCACGACGACTAGCTCGTAACGCGGATTCGCTGTCCCATTGTCCCATACCATATTTGGGACGGCCGTTAATTTTCGGCAATTCTCTCGCTCAGTCTTTTGCCGTCTCTTCTCGTCTTTTCCTTTTTCTGACGGCCTCGTCCCATTTTTTTTTGGGACAGCTCCTCACTAGTAGATGCCTCAGCAAGTCGCGAGGCGCATACAGTTTTACGGGGAGTCGAAAATGTCCCAAGAATCTACCAAAGCCAAAACCGCTCAGCTTAGCTCGTCCTTCATCGAAAATCAACTTCGAAGCGGCGAGAGTTTCCTAACCAAGCGGCAGTTTGCGGCCCTGCTTCAGGTGACCGAGCGAACGATTGATCGCTGGCTGTTGGATGGCGAGTTGCCTCCCGAGACCAAGCTAGCCATCGGTGGCAGCGTCCGCTTCAGGCCATTGGTTCTCGAGCAGTGGATTAACTCAAGTCAATCCGGTCGGGTCGATTGACTCTTGCTTCCGTCCGTTCTGTGGAACGTTGCGGCTTGGCCTAGAAATGTGCTTCTGGCTGATCTCTCGTCTGTCGCGTATCGGCATGGCGATTTGGCACACCCTAAAACTGTGAAACAAGTTCTAAGTTCTAAAAAGGATTCTCAATGAAAATTTCCGAAACGTTCTCTGGCTCGTATTTCAAAGCGGCCGACTTTCCCACACCTCGCACCCTCGTGATTGAATCGATTTCAGAGGTCAAATTTGAAGAAGGCTCTAAACCAGTGGTTCGACTTCAGGGTGAACGTCAGCAGCTTGCCCTTAACAAGACCAATGGGTTTGTGCTGGCAAGTGTCTTCGGTGACGACACTGAGTCATGGACCGGACACCAGATTCAGGTCTCTGCAGTGCCAACATTATATCAGGGCCGCCCTGTGAACGGGCTGAAAGTTCAGCCGCTGACTCCGCCGGGTAATTTGAGTGGCCAGATTGCATCTGCTACTCCAGCAACGCCCGCAGCACGACAACTGCCACCAAGTTTGACTCCTCCGCCTCAACTATTAACGCCTCAAGTCCAGGCACCGCGTGTTGACTACGACGCCTGACTCGTCGTTGAGAATTGATACGAAACAGCCTCGGGGGAGTGCCACTCAAACCCGAGGCTGTTTATTTGACGAAACCCGTTCTCATAGGGATCTCACAAATGCATCATACGCCAAGTCCACAGGAATATCTAACTCAAAAATTCTCGGTCATACCGTTGCGATTGGATGGATCGAAGGCCCCAGCAATCGCTTGGGCAACATACCAAAAACAACGACCTACAGAAGCCGATCTTGACCAGTGGTTTTCGCCATCTCTATCAGGAATTGGAGTGGTCACCGGGGAGATAAGTGGCAATCTGCTTGTCCTTGATTTTGATCACGACTCGGAGAAAGTGTTTCTCCGTTTCTGGGATGATATTCACCAGAAGATTCCGGGGATCACCGACCGGTTTCTTGTCGTAAAGACGCCAAGACCAGGTAGGCAAGTGTGGTTTCGCCAAGACTCTCCCGTCGGCCGAAACCAAGTCCTGGCTCACACAGCAGTTCCCCCACTTGTTGGTGATATGGCAGGAGCGCCCGGCGACAGCGAAGCGGTAAAGCTTCAGCCACAAGTCATGATTGAAACACGTGGTGAAGGTGGGTACGTCGTAGCGACTGGCAGTCCAGTAAATGTTCATCCTAATCGCACTCCATACGAAATTATTCATGGGAGCCTTTCGAACTTGGCTCCTCTGTCCATGGAGGAAAGTGAGAACGTCTTAAACGTCTGTCGAAGTTACAGTGAATTCACGCCGCAGAATGTGCAGCGTCAGCCCGGTGATAAGTACTCAGGCGTTCCTCGCCCAGGTGACGTTTTTAATCGAAACGCTGACTTGCAACAGCTGTTGGTCGATCTCGGATGGACGATTGGTACGCAGTCCACGGATCAAGTCATCTTTTTGATTCGTCCAGGTAAGACCACGCCGGGAAACAGTGCAACACTTGGACACCTTCGAGATGGTGATGGGCGACCGTTGTTGTACGTGTTTAGTTCTAACGCTTCCCCATTCAAACTAGGCGAGTGTTATGACGCCTTTGCGGTGTTCGCTTTAACACAGCATCACGGCGATTACCCCAAGGCAGCTACAGCAGCAAGAGCTCTGTACGCAGTGGAACTTGAGCAGGCACAGTCCGCACACGTTCAAGCGCAGACGAGCGATCTTCAACTGCTTTGTAACAGGGATGTTCCCTACAAGCCCTTCCCAATCGACTGCCTTCCAGACACGGTCAAGGCATACGTATCCGAGTACGCCGCCGCAATCGGTATCGATAACGCCTTTGTAGGTGTACCAATTCTTCCTGTACTGGCCGCCGCCATTGGAGGCAGTCGATCCATAGGGCTCAAGAAATCATGGGAAGAGCCCTCCATTCTATGGGCTGTAACCATTGGAAATGTCTCGAGTGGCAAAACACCGGGATTTGAAGCCGCAAAGAGGCCGCTCGTACAGATCGAAAACCGTTTGCATGCGGCTAGAAAACATAAGGCGGGGCTGAACGAACAATTGATGGCCAATTACGAACAAGCGAAAGCTGAAGGTGCGAAAGGTTTGGTGAAACCAAAGCAAAAGGAACTTAAGGACCAAGTCCTACTCAACGACATCACGATGGAGGCTTTGGCTCCTGTTGCAGCCGAAAACAGCAAACTGTTACTTGCTGTTGATGAATTCGCGGGGTTTATCAAGCAGATGGACCAATATCGGCAAGGGCGTGATACCGAAAACTGGCTTTCCGCATACGACGGTGGAGAGATCAACATCAACCGGAAGAAAGGCAACCAACGTATCTGGGTGCCACGCACAAGTATTTCTGTAACCGGTACAACTCAGCCAGCTGTTGCCGCCTCAGTGATTTACACCGATCAATTCATTGGTAATGGAATGGCGGCCAGAATTCTTTCAGCCAGACCTCCATCGGCGATTGTGAGATGGACCGAGAAAGAAGTGCATCCATCGATCGACTCAGCCATGTTTGATTTGGCAAAGCGACTTTACCTGCTGCAAGGGAATGTGGATGACGAGGGACCCGGCCCCAAAATCCTGCCGTGCACAGCCGACGCAAAACTGCTTTTTGTTGAGTGGATGAATGACACCGCGGATTATGCAGAGCGGATGACAGAATCCCTGAAGAACTCATGGCTCAAACTGCGGCCAGTCGCTGCAAGGCTGGCGTTGATTCTGTCTGTAACCCGTCAGTTGATGGAATCTCCAGAGGGTCAGGCAATGCAGCCTGTGGATGCCCAAAGCATGCAGGCCGGGATCGAACTCGCTCGATGGTTTGGTTATGAACTTGAACGTAATGCAGCAGGAGGCGAACTCAAGAGTCTGCACGAACACCTCAGCTGGATCATTGGGAAGTATCCCGACGGCCTGAATGCCAGAGAACTGCAAATGGGGCGGCGTCAGATTGAAACGGCAGACGATGCGAAGCGAATCCTTGCCGATCTAGCCGAACGCGGTTTTGGGCACCTGACTGGCAACCACTTCATTCCATCGGTCTGAAGGCATCGCCCGCGCACCAATCAACAGGTCTACACGGGGCAACACACCGTGTGGCGCAGCGACACTAAACAACTAAACACTCTTCAGGATTTTTTATCATGGCTCAAACCATAAGCACTCAAATTTCTGGATCAGTTGAACTGAATGACACTCCATTCTCCTGGTCCCTGTGGAATGGAGAATCGCTGGGCGATTGCATCGCGATTGACACGGAGACAACCCTGATCGAAGACCGTCACAGGGTGCCGGAGTTATGCCTGGTCAGCATCAGTGATGGTCAGCAGCATTTCGTATTGCAGCCTAAACGGCTACCAGAATTCCTGGAAATGCATCTGCCAAACGAGACACACTTGGTCTGCCACAACATTGCTTACGATTTTGCAGTGATGGACAAGTACCTCGTGGTTTCGAAGGAGGCTGAAGCCCGAAACTTGCTATGGACGGCTGTGGATGCAAATAGAGCCCATGACACAATGCTGCTTGCAGCATTGATTTCTTTGGCACAAAACGATTGCGACCTGACGCCAAGCCTTAATGCTGCGTGTGTGGAGCATCTTAAAGTCGTTCTGGAAAAAGATCAGTATCGCCTTCGGTTCCACGAACTCAAGGACACAGCGTGGACCGAGGTGGACGTTGGTTTCTTCCAATACGCTGTGAAAGATGCCATCGCAACCTGGTTTCTGTTTGCGGTACTGACTGATGTGGCGAATGAAATTTGCCACAAACAATGTGTTACGGATAAATTCGGATTCCTAACCGAATCGATCCAGGTGAAAGCGGCAATTGGTTTGGACCGAATTACTCGAAACGGCATGACGATTGATCTTGATCGCCTAGAAGAGCTACGAGTGGAACTGGATTCTCAGACTTCGAATCTGGTTGGAGAAATTCACGCAATCGCACCCGATGTTTGGCACACGTCTAGGAAAACCGGTGAACTTGAAATCAACGATAAAAACGGTTTACCGAGGATGAATCAGAAGGCTTTAAGGTCGCACTTAGCTGGCATCGCCAACAAACGCGGACTTGAAGTTCCTACGACACCGAAGGGCTTGATCACATTGTCGACGAAACAGTTCTGGAACCAGCATCAAAGTCTTGATCCAATTGTCAGGATGTATTGCACGTTCAATGAAAAAACCAAGGAACGCAGTTTTTTTGATGGATTGAATCACCCGCGAATTCATCCTCGATACGGTACCTTGAAAAGGACGGGCCGAACAAGTTGCAGTGGACCGAATATTCAGCAGCTTCCAGCTCAAAGTCCGGTTCGAGAGGTGATAGTATCGCGACCGAAGCATGTGCTCTTTATCATCGACTACAGTTGCCTCGAGCTAAGAACGTTGGCTTCTGAATGCCATCGCCTATACGGACATTCTCGTCTACGTGAAGTGCTAATCGAGGGAAGGGATCCTCACAGTTATACAGCTGCAATGTTTGCAGACATCAGCCCGGATGAATTCGAAAAACATTCAGATCGGAAACAACTTCGGCAACACGCGAAGGTGTTCAACTTTGGAATTCCCGGAGGGTTCAGTCCCAAGTCGCTCGTCAACTACGCAAAAATTGGATACGGAGTCGATCTAACGGTCGATGATGCAGAGCGTTTTATTCGGAAGCTCACACATCAAGTTTATCCGGAACTCCGCATCTATTTGTCGGAAGATACGAAGTCGATTTTAGCGGCCAAGCTCTTGGTGGATCCTCTTGAGGTCGAAGCGATTTGGCCCGAACCCTACCACATGGGAATGCTCAAGAAGATCGTCCAGGGCAACCCCTGCAGAGCCGACGGCATCCGATATCTTCAAACAACCGTCGATCGAATGTGGTTTGAGCTTCGTTCACTTTGTCGCAACCCAAGCTTGCTTGAACACATTGCATCTCGGAACACGACTGCGGAAAGCCCACTAAATCACCTCTTGGAATCGTCCGTGAGTACAGCCACTGGGCGGATACGAGGCGGCGTCAAATTCACGCAAGCGAAGAACACACCTTTTCAAGGGCTGGCAGCTGATGGGTGCAAGCAGGCTTTGTGGAATCTGACGAAGTCCGGGTATCGAGTGATCGCCTTTGTTCACGACGAATTCGTCATCGAATTGCCTGAAGCCGATCAATACACAGAAGTTGCAGCTGACATCAATCGAATCTGCTGCGAAAGCATGGAGCAGTTTGTTCCAGGTATCCCGGTGACTTCTGAATACGCCATCTCAAGGCGATGGAGCAAGAAGGCTGAAGCGGTGTACGACGACGCCAATAGGTTATTGGAATGGGCCTCACCGATTGAAAAGTAATGAAACTTCAATGCGACCAATCCTCACTAATCAAGGCCTCAAATGAAATACAAACGAATTCGTTCACCATTTAAGTACCATGGCTCAAAAGACCCAATTGCGGGGGAGATTGTCGAGCTAATGAAAGAGGTTGAACACTTGACCTATATGGAGCCGTATTGCGGTGCTGCAAGTGTTCTGCTTGCAAAAGATCCTTCAAACACATCGGAGATTGCCAATGATGTGTATGAAGATATCTACGATTTCTTTTCCGTGCTTCGCAACCGTGACGACCACGAAGAACTGGTCAGACTTTGCGAGTTGACTCCGTTCAGTGAAGCGACGTGGCGACGGGCTCAGGAAATCCTGGAGAGCGAAGGCGCGTCACAGGTTGAACGGGCACATGCTTTTTACGTGTCCATTCAGCAAAGTCGCCAAGGCTTGCAGAAAGATTTTGCCACATCTTCAAAAACGAGGACGCGCGGCGGTCGCAACGAGCAGGTCAACGCTTACTTCTCAGGTGTAAACCGTTTGCCAGAGATTCACGAACGTCTTCAAAACGTTATGTTCTTCAACAGAGATGCCCTCAAGATGGTGGAGAGTCAGGATCTTGATTCGCGTTTGATTTATGCAGATCCCCCATACGTGCCTGAGACTCGCACATCTCGGAACGCCTACTTACACGAGATGTCCAGCGAAGATCACCATCACCTGGTTGACGCTTTTCTAGCCAGCAAATCAAAGATCATGCTCAGCGGCTATCCAGGTTCGGAAGAGATTTACAAACGGCTCGAAGATGTTGGCTGGGGTGTCTGGCGAAGGGGTGTAGCGAAGCACTCCAGTTCACGGAAACTAAAACCAAAGACGTTCGAGCAAATCTGGGCAAACTTCGAACTCAACACGGAGCATGCAAAAAAGTGGGAACGTGTGTCGTCATCAAACCACAAACTCTTTGTCGGCTCTGGCTGCCCAATGCCGGTCGTGCCAAGTTCTCTCCCTGAAGGCTACCCCGACAGTTCCGCCCCAAAAGAGTCGAATTCAATTCAGGGGGATACGTTCTCAGGATCTCTGGTCCCGGTGCCTCATGATTCTTCCTCGCCTGCATGGCTCAAACTACGCCCTCTGCTAAAAATGACAGCTTTAGATCAACTAAATACTGCTGAAGGTAATGGGACCAACCCGGCTGATACTCACACTTGTGGAGCCCCTTGTGGCCGAAACGCCCAAAGTTCTTCATTAGAAATGGAGGGCTGAGCAATGGCAAATTCACCGATCACTCCGGGGCAGCTCGAACTGCTTGCGGACATGATTGCCGAGCGATTGGCAAAACAGCCTCGCTGCATCGACAAGTGCGAACTGGCTGAGAAACTCGGAGTCAGTATCAGCACCGTCGAACGAATGATGGCTGAAAAAAGGATTCCCTTTATCAGGGCCAACCGACGAGTCTTGTTCGATATCGAAGCCGTACTGTCGACACTGTCGACAACCAACGAAGATTGAGTGCCCCACAACGATAAGCTTGTGTTGAACGGAGTAAGCCGTCACGACACGGCAAGCTCACGACGAATTTAACAATCAAACACCATAGATTTAACGGAGGTAGCCATGGCATCACTACAACATGTCACAAAGGACGGACGGGATAGCTGGAAGCTTCGGTTCTACATTAAAAAGAAACGCAAAGTGATCGGTCTGGGGGCAATCACGGAAGCTGACGCCAACGAGGCGAAGGAAAACATCGAGTATTTGACAGAATGTGCAGACCGCTCCAAAACACCCTGCAAGAGCACGCGACAATGGCTCGACCGGATTGCTGACAATCTGCATGACCGTCTGGCAGCCTTGGGGTTGTGTGAGGCGAGAGCTATGCGGGATCTGCCAACCACAGTCATTGCGTACTGCCGAAACTACATCCAAGGACGCAAGGACTGGCAGAAGCCTGAGAACTATCGTCAAGCAGTCGACAAACTTGAACGATTCATTGGGAAGGATATTCCCTTGGTTTCTCTGACCAAAGGTGAAGGCGAACGTTGGCACCGCTGGATGATCGATGATCTGAAAATGAGCCCCAATACAGCAGGTCAAAACGTCAAGCGTTGCCGCCAGCTCTTAAAGGCAGCTATGGACGATGGGCTTCTGGACCGCAATCCGTTGCGTGGTATTAAGATCGACCTGTCGAGTGACAAGACGAAGAACCATTACATCGAAGCCAATATGGCGCAGGCAATTCTCGAAGCCTGTCCTGATCAGGAGTGGCGGGTGGTATTCGCTCTGGCTCGATATGGAGGTCTCCGCTGCCCTTCTGAGGTGCTTAGGCTCTGTTGGTCAGACATCAACTGGGAGCGTGGCCGATTCAAAGTCCATTCATCAAAGACAGAGCGAGCGGGCAAAGGAGAGCGTGTCGTCCCGCTGTTTTCTGAGCTTCGAGCAGAGTTGGCTGATCTGATGGAGATTGTCCAGCCCGGCATCGAAGTGCCTGCCACTGACTATGTGATTAAGCGGTACCGACAGACAGAGCAAAACCTGCGAACACAGTTGCACCGAATCGCCGATCGAGCAGGTGTCCAGAAATGGCCCAAGCCGTTCATGTGTCTGCGTTCAACACGCCGAACTGAACTGGAACGGTCTGGAAGCTTCGCCAACCACGTACTGAACGACTGGTTCGGTCACAGCGGTGCGATCGCCGAAACGCATTACCTGCAAACAACGGAAGCAGACTTCGATTTGGCCGGGGACCTGCTCGGGGTCCCATCACAACGTCATCAGACACCCTCTGCAGAAGTCACGAAACGAAAAAACCCCGGTAAATCCGGGGTCGAGATGGGCCAAGAGGTTTAGCAAAGTACACCCGGGAGGATTCGAACCTCCAACCCCCGGTTCCGAAGACCGGTGCTCTATCCAATTGAGCTACGGATGCGTGACCGGCAAGTCTAGCAGTTTTTCTTGACGATTCCACTCCGCGAATGGGTCAGTTCAGCAGATTCGCTAGGCAAAACGGCCGCCGGGGAAAATTCCTGCCTGATTGTTACAAAACGAACCGCTGAATACGGTCGTTGATCACCAATTCTAGTGTTTGCCACCGCCCGGACGGCCCTGCAATGCGTGAGCCTTGGCCATCGCGTCTTCTGCTTCTGGAATTTTTCCACAACGTTGGTAAATCACCGACAATTGAGTAAAAGAGAACGGATCTTCTGGCTGAATTTCGGTAACTTTCACCGCGTGTTTGATAGCCTCTTCAGGACGTCCAAGCTTCTGAAGATAGACGCCCAATGCCATATTTGAATGCAAATGACCGGGATCTGCTTCGACGATCTTCAGCAAAGCTGCTGCGGCACTTTCTATGTCGCCGGATTCTTTCAGCTTATTGGCAGCGTCGTATAATTGGTCAGAATCTTGCGGTTCAGACATCTTTTTACCTTAGGGAAAAGTTTTGTAGCCGGTGAATTTTAACTTTCAGGCCACCATGCTTAATTGTTGGAGGCGTATGTTAGGCGCCAGCGCGGCAGACTCAACTTGCTTTGCCCAGTAAGTTTGCGACAGATCAATCTTCCGTGTGAGATTCTACACCATCAGCCGAGAAAATGCGTAGCTGGAGCGCCGAAAGCTTAGACCAGACGGTCAACGCTGCCGAACTTTGCATCCGCCTTTGTTGAGACATATGCTTCTGGCCCAATTTCTCCTGAACGTTTCGCAAATTACTCTTCAGTCAAAGTGGTTGTGCGATATGTGATCGAACTGTAGACGCTCCACGGGACGTTTGCGACAATTCAAGAGCGTTCAACGATTCAACGCAGGTAGACGATCCATTACGTCACCAACTAATTCCGTTTGCAGAAGCTTCTCACTGCCATGTCGCCATTTATACGTTTTGCACCGAGACGCCAGCTTTGTCGGACTGTCATCGCGGGATTTTTGTTCAGCGTGACGTCGTTAACTGCGGCACAGTCACCGGAAGCCATCGATCCCAATCAGGCAGATCCTGAACGCCGAAAAATCCTGAGTCTTATTGAGACACTGGAAACGCTTGGCGACGATCAACGACTGCTGGCCGCTGAGACATTTGATGTAGCTTGGGCCATGGCCGTTCAGGGCGAGGACCCTGTGCTGAACTTGAATACCGATTTGGGTGAAATGCTGAAACCTGGGCAACATGAAGTCAACGCCGGGGCTCGATCCAGGCTGCAATCGGTTTACGAACAATCGTCAGACGCCATTCGCCAATCTTACGAAGAGTTTGCAGCAAATGGTGCAAAAACAGCGCTTCGCGACGCACTCAACCAGGGCGACACGGGTGATTTGATTCAGGTGATTCTGCGTTATCAGTTTACTGAAGCCGGACAGCAGGCTCTGAAAAATGTCATTCAGTTACGTCTCAGTCGCGGCGAAGTTCTTCAGGCGGCGTTGCAGTTCGGCAGGTTAATGCGACTGCAACGCGATGAGTCGGCTCAAAGCCTGGTTCAATTGTCGACCTTATGGTGGCGAGCCGGACTGCCGGAAGAAGCGGCCGACTATCTGGCCGTCGCCGCTGGAAAGTACTCTGGAGAAAAAATCACCTTATCCGGGCGCGTGGCGACGGTTCCAGCAACGGATGAAGACCTCAGGGGCTGGCTACAGCAGAATTCCGGTGCTGCCATTGCGAATTCTGATAATCCCACTTGGCAGCAGGTCTGGGGAAATTACCGACGCACCGGCACGCAGGCAATGGGACCAGCAGGCCTGGACAAGACATGGACGGTATCGGGCTATCGCTGCGAAGAATGTGTGGACTGCATGGAAGGCGACGAAATCAATCGGCTGTTGGAACCGATGAAAAACCGGCTGGACGACTATTTCCGTCGAGGCCTGACAGCCAACGAAACCGTATCTCCTGTGGCTCAGCCGATTGTTGTGAACGACCTACTAATTTTTCGCGGAGCAGCAAAAATCCTGGCGGTTGATCGGAAATCGGGAGAACTTGCCTGGGAAACCGCGTTGATAGATCGCAACCTGAACGCCGCATTGGAGCTATGGCGTCGCGTGGGAATGGACGACCAATCAAACCTGACCGAGATTCATCGCATCATTGAACCTCGCCTGTTTTACGGCAGCATTCGAGACAACGCCAGCGGCCAGTTGACCAGCAACGGCCGACTTGTATTTGCGGTTGAACCAGCAACTGCGGAGCCGTTATCGCTGGACCATGATGCTCGCGGTATGCCCTCGCAAAGGCCCGTCAATTATCTGCGAGCTTACGATGTTGCCACAGGAGAATTAAAAGGACAGGCCGGCGGACCGGTTGGCCTGTCGTCCGGCAGTCCAGTGAATCCGCTGGCGGGAATGTATTTCCTCGGTGCACCGCTGGTGATGGGGGAACGTATTTATGTAATTGCCGAAAATGATCAGGGCATTTTTCTGCTGCAACTGAAGGCGGCTTCGTTGTTTGAAAACGAAGGTCAGATCGACATGCGGCCGGTTCGGTCTCAGCTATTGTCGATTCCGCGATATGGCCTTGAAATTCATCCAGTCAGACGATTTGCCGGCGTGATTCCATCGTACAGCGGTGGACTGTTGATCTGCAACACGGTCGACGAGCAAGTGATCGCCATATCTGCCGAAGACCATTCCTTAAGATGGATGTATCGATATCCGGGCAACGTCTCCACTCCGGAAATAAATCAAGGATTCGCGGTGCTCGGCAACGCTTATAGCCGGCAACAATCAGATCGGGTTGACCTGTCATCGCGATGGACTGACGCATTACCCCGGATTGTGGCGAATCGCATATATGTCACGCCTCGAGATTCTGATCGTTTGATTTGCCTGGATCTGCAGACGGGAAAAGAAATCTGGACGCGACCGCGAGGAAGCATGCGGAGCCTCGCCGTGGTGATGAAAGATCGTATCGTGCTGACAGGCCAGCGAAGTATCGAGTGCCTGAGCGCAGCCTTCGGTGAACCATTATGGAAGATGGATCTGGAAGATGGACGAGTGTCGGGGAGGGCGGTGTCTGACGGTCGCATCCTGCAGGTGCCAACGTCGATTCCGGCGATCGTTACTTTCGACATAAAGACGGGCCGTAAGTTGTTAATTCAGCCGACTTTGCAGGGAATTCCCGGCAACCTGATTAGTTTAGACGGGCAGGTTTATTCTCAATCGCTGACTGAGCTAACCAGCTTCTCGATTTCGGACGAACAACGTAACTCGCCATTGACGACTGCCAGAATTGACCTGCTGGCAGGGCACTTTGACGCCGCTGAACAAGCAATCCAAGCGGCTCGAACATCTAGTAAAACATCAAAGGCAGTTCGCCGAGAGGCCGATAATTTGCTGATCGACATGCTGCTGGAATCTCTTCGTTTGGACTTCCCCGCCAACGTAAACCGCATTCCCGAATTAAAGGTACTGATCGAAAGCAACACAACACCGGATGATCGCTTGGTGGACCTTGCCAATGCGATGATCGGAATGACTCCTGGCGACGCAGCAATTCTTCCTGAACTATGGGCACAGGCCAACAGTAACCGTAAACGACTGACACAACTGCAGTCGCTGGTGACTCAAAGCTATCTCACCGATTCCAGCCGTTCGCCGGAAATGATTGCGAGTGAAATGATCGAACTGTTGGAATCAGCATCATCTGCAGACAACTCAAACATCACAAAAGGCGATGTCACATTAAAAGCCTATCGAGCTGTAATCGCATCCATTCGTGAAGCCGCAAAATCGCAAAGTGCGGCACAAAAAATGTTGGTTCACAAAATGATTACTCCATATTTGACACAGCGAATTCAGCAGGCAAAAACTCCCCAGGAAGCCGCGTGGTGGTGGCAATCGTCACTATTGAGCGGCTTTGTCGACAGCGCGGCACTCATGGCCATTGATAGCAGTGTGACACTTCCGCCCCAGTTGTCATCTGCCATTAGACATGCCTCGCTGATTACCGCCATAGATCAGGCCGATCCGCAATCCGCTGCCACCTATGCAAAGGCCATGCTGAAACAATGGGTCGACAGTGGACACTCACTGGCTGCCAATCAACTGCTGACTCGAAGCCTGCGGCGATCCGGTTTCAAAGAATCAAATGACCTCAATGAAATCCCGAATGACCTTTCCGTGGCGGGGCAATTTGCATTTGCTTCTACCATCGTGGACAACGACTGGATGCAACATTGGATCAGTGATCCTCGGGTTAGCGCTGCTGTTGCAAGTACACCATACCGGGGAGTGCCCGAAGTAATCGAATCACCAGCAAAGATTGGTGAAAGTCCCTCAAAGCTCCGTAGCGATTCGCCGCATCAAACAATCCCACTGTTTGGCGGAGGTGGTGCATTTGCAAACTGGGCCCTTGTTCAACGGCCTGGCTCCCAGGTTATCTATGCTTACGACGAAGATGGACGACTGCGCTGGACGTTCGATGCAGGAAACATTGAAGCTGTTTCCGATCGAGGACTCGGCGCATTTTATAACGAACTCTCAGCACGTTATGCCGTCGCCTACGGGCAATTGCTGGCCGTAAAACTGGATCACATGCTTTTCATGCTCGACTGTTCCAATAGCACCCCTCAGCAGATGCCGGAAAAACTATGGGAACTGCACGTAACAACGGCCGTTGAAGCCGCCACCGACGCTCAGCAATTAGTACCTGCATGGCAACGAACCAGCCAGTACGACATTCAACCGGGAGGCCTTTATCCGGTCGGTCCGGTGACAGTTTTTGGGATCCCGGTGTATAGCGGACGCCGGCTAGTCGTCTTCAACACGTTCACGGGAGAACGCGAATGGGAAGTTGATGGACTTCCCGACGACTGCACCTTGACCGTCTCCGGCGACGAACTTTTGCTGATATCGAAGGCTGCAGGACAGGTCGAAGTTCGGCAATTGATCGATGGACGGGTTTCCACAGTGACGCCACTACCTCTGTGGTGGAATGACGCAGAAGAGAACTCGAATTCAGCTGTGCGCACATTTGAACTGTCAGACAGCGAAAATGAACGCTGGCGATTGGCGATCGATGATGGACGATGCCTGCTGGTCCGGCGAAACACAACTGCGACTGCCCTGGAATCGTACAATCTAAAAACTGGCGAGACCGAATGGAGCATTCCGCTTCCACAGGATTCCGCCGTTTCGAACGTAACTGACGCCCATGTAGCAATTTTATCGAATGGCAATGAACTGCAAATCATCGATACTAAGGCCGGTTCGCGAGTGTTTCAGAACACGGTGCCGGAAGCTGCGGATAACATGTACCTTTACCTGAGATCATCCGGATCGCAATGGCTGGTCATAACCGACGTATTTAATCAGGACTATGACGAACAAAATCCAGTCAGTGAATCAGTGCATGTAAACGGCCAAATCTACAGCGTCAGCCAGTCAACGGCAAAACTGTCCTGGAGCAAACCGATTCAGCACGAATGGTTGAGAGTCTCTACGCCGTCCCAGTCACCAACGCCACCCAACTTCCCAATATTAATGTTTCTGAAACGACCATATCCGGCCCCGGGACCCAATGGTGTTCGGGGAGCAGCGGCCTACCAGACGAAGGTCTTCGACATAGAAACAGGTAAACTGCTTTTTACTGATACCAATCTGGGACTCAATCTTTCATATTACTGCCTGCGACCCAATCAGGAAAATAACGAATTAAATTTGGGCTTCAACATTCGAGATGTCAAATTCAAATATGCTCAAGTAAATGATTGGAAAGCCGAAGGCGAAACAAAAAAATGAGGCCGCGGAATGTCATACGATAAACCAAGCCATTCAGTCAATCACCCAAATTGAGCTGTGCAGCAAAATGCCCGCAGCCCAAATCAATGGATCGATGCCGAGCAATCGCAGCTAGAAGCAGAATTTTGGTCGGTCTATGAAAAAAAACGCGACCGAACCACACATCAACTGAAAACAATGTTAAAGTACCGGGATGGCGAGCACCGAAGAACAGGGTTCACTGCTCTTGCAGTCAACGAAAGTTCTGAAGTAAAGACGATTGACAAACAAAAGTCAGTCGCTAAACTAGGTGTTCGACAAAGAAGACAACCGCTTTCGTTAATAAACGGAGGCAGGCGTCTTCGACCTGATCTTTGACAATTAGATTGAGATTTTGAGTTTGTGAGTTTCAGCAAGCGAATATTGGTTCGCCGCTCTTTGACCGGGGCGGCAAACAGGTATCACACTCTCTTTGTTTATAGCTGTGTTTCCTTT